>Ga0208047_1000079_pt1 | contig 34815 bp, 42 predicted proteins | sample Kivu_220m_FD_184162 | JGI IMG/M metagenome (GOLD analysis project Ga0208047, IMG submission 184162) | Freshwater microbial communities from Lake Kivu, Western Province, Rwanda to study Microbial Dark Matter (Phase II) - Kivu_220m (SPAdes)... | ecosystem: Environmental > Aquatic > Freshwater >...
TCGTCGGATGCGCTCGTTTTGCGTGCCTGTCCAAGAAAGCTGTCACGAGTCTTGGCTGATGCTTTCCGATCGTCTTCAGCCCCCAACCGACGCCCTTGATCGCGTCGCGGTTCCGTTCGCCGAGCATGGGAGCGAGCAACGCGAGGAGCTTTCGCAATTCGGCCGTTGCGGTAGGTCTCCTCTTTGCGAAGAAGTGAACTGCCACGCCGACTGCGCGGCGGATCCACCGGTTCTCATTATCCCTCAGTCCGGTCAAGTAGTCGTAGGCGACGGGAAAGTTGCAGACGAGGGCGCGGCCCCATACCCTTTGAGCGATCGAGTCGCACTTCGTCCAATGGTTTCCCATCACAATGTAGTCGGCGGTCTTACTCAGGCAGGTCGTCATGTTCGATTCTATGAGTTGCGCGAGCGCCGAACCCACAAGAACATAGTGTCCAACTGTTCCTCGTGAGATCATTCGGTCGAGTGCGTCCAGGAGGCGGGCGGACGGTAGGTTCGCTTGTCCGAGTCTTGCTCCCGCTCGGTCGAGGACAGGAAACTTCGTGCGTCCGGATGCGAGTGGTTCGAGAACGAGGCATGCCTCTTCAAGGTTGCATCTGCGTATGGCGGTCTCGGCCTCTGAGGCGGCGGCTTCTGCGTCTCGCATTGAGAGCGTCATTCGCTCAATCATCTCCTTGAACGAGTGAGATACGAGCTAGCGCTTGGCTCTGGCATCATTCTGTGTGCGTCGCTTGCGAAGCAAGTCAGGAGCCGGTGGAATCGAATAGGCTGCGTCTGTCGGGAAATTCGAGGCGGAGATCACTGCGAGACCACCGTCAGCTTTGCCTGCTTGACGCCTCTCCTTGTGCGCAGCCTCTCGGATAAGTCTCTGATTCTCGGTGCCTCTCCTCTTACAACAATGGCTTCAAGGCAGTCTCTCTTGGTGAGGTGGATGTGTGTCGACGAACATATGACTGACGAATACTCATGTTCAGTGTCGGTGAGGTAATCTTCGACTCCTCTGACCTCATGATCGTAGACCAGCACGATAACGCCCGTGCGTTCCCCTTTCTGTTCTCTCAGCCACCTGTGTTCAGTGACGAAGGATTCCACGGAATCCTGGATCGCCTTCGATCGGCTTGGATAGCCCACTTTCTTTACGATCTCATCGAGCTCGGTCAACAATCGTTCAGATAGAGTGACGCCTAGCCGAACAACTCCCACGAACCATTCATCTCTGACAGGATACACGTGGAATTGAAAGCTTTAAGTGCTGGTGTTACTCCTACGCCGAAAAGTGTTACCCCAATGACGCAAAGCACGACGCGCCTTGTCTCGGCGGTGGCTGCATGCGCCGCGTTCTGGGCAGTATTGAACGCATTGATCTCTCCCGTCTTCTGGCAACTGACACACATGCCATTCCTGTGCGACTTTCTCGCGTTCACTTCGCTGACTCTGGTTGTGTGGTGGACGAGAAAGCTCGGCTCAGCCATGATGACCGGCGTGATTGTTACGATCCTGACGTTCACAGTGCAACCGGGGTCCTTCCAAATGCTTGGTTTCGTGATCGCGTCGTTCGCGTTCGACCTGTTGACGCGAGCCGCCGGTTATGGTCGCTTGTTCGACAAGTCAGTTTCCGGCGCGGCATTCGTGATCGTGTTGTCGACTGTATGCGCAGCATTGGCAGGAGCACTGATCGGAGCATTCATGATGGGCCTCACGACCTTGCCTGCAGTTCTAACGTTCGCTGGGCTTCATGCCATTGGCGGCATCGCCGGCGGCGCAGTAGGAGTCGCGACACTCAGAGCCCTAACCGCAAGAAAGATCGCGCCCTACCAGCTGTAGGAGCGCCGCACAGTGGAGAGTGACGGCATGTCCCATGAGGCAACCCACAACGCCGCTTCTTCTGCGCGTCGATTGCAGAGTGGGACCCGCGATACCCGTCCACACACCGAAACTCGTATGAAAACGGGAAACCCCTCTCAGTCCACGTAGCGTCGATGGTGAAGCGTTATGGTTGAGGTTGACAAGCTCTTAGAATACAGTCTGGAAGCGAGGCATAGATACTTCGAAGCCCTTTCGAAACTACCTTGGAGCGAGTTTGTCAAGAATCGTGAGGCGAGCTGGCATTCGATAAGAAACATCTTCATCCACACCCTCCAGGCCATAGATTTCTGGATTCGTTTCCTGCAGAGCGACCTGCCGCGCGAGGATAGGAGATTCGATGATTACAGGATTTTCGAGGACGTTAGATCCTACATGGAATCCGTGGACGAGGGAATGCGGCGATACCTTGAATCCCTCACACCGGCGCAGCTGAGCGCTGAATACTCGTTGCCCGATGACTCGTCCGCCAAATTCACAGCTGAAGATGTTCTGATCCACATCTTCGAGGAGGAGCTGCATCACAGGGGAGAGATCATCTGCCTCCTGTGGCAGATGGACATTGAACCTCCCTCAATGGGCTGGAAAAGCCTCTAGAACCAGGTTCTGGCGTCGTGCCGCCTGAGGTGTTCTGATTCCAAGATACGGGCTAAGGCAAACCCTGCAAACGCCACACTGCTTGTCTTCAAAACGTTGAGGTCCCTACCGTTTTGTCTTCCAAGATAGGCCTTCAACGCTGACCGGATCAGGGATTGCCAAGCATTCGGAAGAGTCTTCAGCGCCCATTTGGCTGCTTGAAGTTTCGATAGAACCACCTTCTTGGTTTCGTAGCTGTGGATCAGTCGGCAGAGGTTCAACACGGCATAGGGCGTATGTTTGCGGAGAACTCTCCGAGCAAAGAGGAGCTCCAGATCTAGAGCTCTTTCGATCTCTGGCCAAGAAGATCTGGGGACGATGGCTTCCGGCTTCGGACCGTGGACGAGAACATATGCTCCTTGATGGAAGTGTTCGCGATGAAGAGCCCAAGCATCATCTCTCCCGCCATGGTGCAGTCTCCCTCTGGCAGAGTACATGAGACCCTTCGGAATGGCCCGACCTCTTGCCTTCGGCAGAGGAATGTAGAAGCCGTCAATCCGTATTCCGAGCGGGAACTCTCGTGCGTGGGTCCGATGCATCGCGTCGAGGGCTCTCTTTTGGCTCGCAGTGAGTGGACGCTTCAGAAACGCGTAGAAGTCTATGTCCCCTGCACGCGGCTCAAATCTTGGAAACGCGATTGCTCCGAACAGATAGATACTGACTAGATCCTGATCCAGAATGCTGAGTAGGTCGGCTCGAAATCTGATAACAAGCTGCCGTACATTCAATGCAAGAGAGGAAAGAGACTTGGCCATGACACCGTTCCTACTAGATTCTCCTTCCTGACGAACTGGCTGTTCGAACATGTCGATCCGCGCTGAGATTCGTTTTCCGGTGTATGAGTGTCGTGGAGCAGCCAGCCCACGCTCGAACTCTCATCGGACAAGTGGTTTTCGAGTGGGTGGCCATCCTCATACGGACGCACAAGGGAGAGGCCTGAGCGACGACGCGCGGACGGGCGGGGTTGCGCCAGTCTTATTTCGGTGATCATGGTGATTGTCACTTGAGTGATTGGATTGCCTTTCTGCCAGAAGTGCGGCACGGAGATACCTGCCGAAGGAGCGTTCTGTCCAAAGTGTGGTCATCAGGCGGCCGTTTCACCCGCGGCCGTCGAGAGGGGACGTGCGCGAGGAGAGAAGCATGAGAAGAGCGAGAAGAGTGAGAAAAGTGAGAAGCAAGAGAAGGGTGAGAAGGAGGAGAAGTCAGGCGACAAGACTGGGCCCCTAGTTGGCGGCCTCATCTTGGTATGGTTGGGCGTGTCGTTCTATCTTGTGCAGATACACTACTTCGACTGGAGCAACTGGTGGCCGTACTTCATCATCGGAATCGGCATCATCCTCATAATGCAAGCAGTTGTCCGATACTCGAGTTCAGGGTTCAAAGGTGCAGCGTTGGGTTCCCTGATCGGAGGCGCGGTCCTGTTGATCATCGGTCTCGCGGGCATGGTGGGGATGCGGGACTGGTGGCCGTTCGTCCTGATCGGAATAGGGGTCGCGGTGCTCGTCGGCGGCGTGACAGCAAGAATGCGCACGCCAAAGCCAGACGTGGCCAGAAGCTAGATGAACCATCGCGTGAAAGCCCGATACAACACGTGTTCCGCGATGGTGTAGGCCTTAGCGCGACCGAAGACCCTGAAGTACTGACCACCCAAGCATTCGACCATATCGCCTATGTCGTACCGGGGCAGGAGGCAGGAGGAGACGAGAAGTCTTCCCCACTCGCCTCTCTTCATCTCATACAGCATCTTCACTCTTCCTCTCGTCACGACTTCGAAGAGGTATGTGTCATAGTTGGGTGAAACATATGGGAGGTCATCTAGTTGCTGAGCGAAGACACCCTCAGTTGCAGTGTACATCTCAACCACAGGCGCTTCGCCATAGAAGTGTCGCAGAACAGGGGCGTACTTCCAGTGAATCTTTGGAACGCTGGTGCAGAAGAACGCCCCGATCCTCCAGAACTCCTTGGGTAGTCTGTGGTGTCTGCGCTTGGCGTACCTAGCGAAAGAAGTTATGATCGGCGCAACACCCATGCATACCCTGACGTCTTCGTCTTTGGCTGACTCGTAGGTTAACTCGAACCTTGCCTCCCAAGCTTTCTTCGTCAGGCCACCCCCAAGTGCATCAATCTCCTCCTGGCGGGGAACGAGGTTCGTGCCTGCGAAGGCGGGATTGAGCCTCGCGTACGTGCCCGAACTGAAACCATATGTTGCAGACTCGCTGCTGCTCGGCATCGAGCGCATGCGTGAAGGGAAGTTGAGGTTGAGCACTTTCCCCTGGAGGATCTCGAATCTTCCAGTTCTGAGAACATGGTTCGCCATTGCTCGTGCTCCGCAGGAAAAGATCTGACCCAAATGCTTGCTCGTGACAGGGAGAGTTTTCGGTGACCCGGTTGTTCCCCTTGTCATCACCCAGGTTGCCGGTGGTTCTGGGAGGAGTGCTCTGAAATCGCCTTGCGAGACCCTTGCTATGGTGGCTTCGAAGTCAGCGTAGGTGCTCGGCCGGAACACCTTTTGATATTCGTCAATGGTGAGAGAAGGGGTGGCGCGGCAGCTTCTACCGTATTCAGTTTTGCTGTAGTCCTCAAGAAGGCCTCGTAATGCTCTCCGCTGAGCTTCAGCTGGGTCATATAGTGCATCGTGCCAAGGCTTGACCGTAGCCTTGAGAGACTCAATGGCTGAAATGCTCGCAGACATCGGAGATCATCTGAGAAACAACTTGTAAGGCTATGAGATAGCTCGATCTACTTGGTGCGCACGCGCATTCAGATCCGCTCATCTTCAAAGGAGAAGACATCCTCGATCTTCGAGTTCAGCACCCTCGCGATCCTGTAGGCCAGTCTTAATGATGGGTTGTATTTTCCCTTCTCTAGGAAGAGTATGGTCTGCCTAGTGACATCAACTTTCTCGGCCAGAGCCTCTTGCGTAAGGTTACGCTTCTCCCTCAGTTCTTTGATCTTCGTCTTCATGCCGAAGACTCTCAGGCACTGAACCTGTCGTAGTAGACGAACGATGCGACGAACATTGTCAAGCCGCCAGCAAACAAGACTGCGACTGAGACTGCCAGCTGGAAAGCTTCTGCAGTTCGAAGAATCGCTATGTAGGAGAAGAGGAGTGCTGATGCGACCATAGTGAATAGGAACGCGTTCCTGCAGGCCCTGTTGACGTTCTGATCCACTCTCTCGTCGCTGCCTCTGCCCCACATCGAGCTCCAGAAGCCAAAGAAACCGAAGAATCCGAAGAATCCGGGGTTGTCGGTAATCAAACCCAACACGCCTAGGAAACCCAGGAATCCTAGGTAACCTATCAAATTCCTGTGCATCTCTTTCGTCATGTAAGCTATTTCTAACGTATGAAACATATAACATTTGCCGATGTCGGAGACGATCTGAGTGCAGAATCGGATCTACTTCCTGCTCAAGAGTCTCTTCCCTGACCATGCCGGGGTGGGAGTGATCTTGTGTGTGGGTCGCTTGGTGCGAGCGTCGTGACTTGAATCTTCGGCAGGGTTCATTCTGTTCGGGTTCTGGGATCTGTGCCCATATGGTTGGGATGGCGACCACGTTCTGACGCATGGTACATGACTGTTCCGTGTGCAGAACGCTAATATACCCAACGCCCATGCAACCGGACTACAAGGAAAGTGGAAGACATGACTACACAGAAGAGACGACTTGGAATTGCTCTTGTGCTCTTGACCGCATCAGTCCTCGCACTCTACCCAACCATGACACTCGAGAAGCCACAGCAAGGCTCCGCAATCGTGTCCATCAAAGCAGACGGGCAAGCATTCCCTAACGCGAAAGGCAAACCCAGCATCACCTCATCCGCCGCCACGTTGACACTGGACGGCTCGATTCTAAGCAAAGGAAACGGAGAACTCAAACTCGACGACCTCGTCGGCAGCCTACAGATCGGAATAGCGGCGTACACAATAACCAGCGGCGAAGGCGAAGTCAACAAGAAAGGCAAGATCGAGATCAACGCGAAGACAAGGGACGGAGACAAGAAGCTGGAACTCATCCTCCACGGCAGCACTGAAGGCGAGAACGTAGTCTTCGACAGCAAGGAAAGCAAACTGTCCTCACTCTACTTCCTCTCCCTCAAGGGCCAAGTATCCGTCACCGTACCCAACACAAGCACAACCAATACTGAGAACCCCAACGAAACCGTTACAGTAACAGTCACCGAAGGCGGCACAACCACGGAAACCGTAACCGAAATCCAAGAAAGCACCGTAACAGTGACGGAGTCGAGTAACCAAACAATAACCGAAACCGCAACGCAGACCATAACGGAGCCAGCGACTACCTCAACGATAACGGTCACCGAAACGAGCAACCAAACCCTAACAGAGACCACAACCCAAACCGTAACAGAGACTCTACCAAGCGTGACAGTGACCGAGACAGTAACCGTCACATTCTCCAATTCCACGGCAACAAGTACAAACTCGACCCAGACACTGCCTCAACTCTGAGAGCGGCAAGTTCCTTCCACATTTCCCACCTTTTTCTATCCCAGTCCTAACCATCGACGTCGCTGAGTTAGGAAGGCGTGTTTGCCAAAGGTGTTAAGGACATCAAACGCGCCACTCAGCCTACATGATCGAGTCGTGGGAGATCAAATTCCGACCCGAGACTGAGTCTATACGTCGGATGGCGAAGGAGTTCGCTGAGAAGGAGATCGCTCCGATCGCGGACCGAATAGACCGCGAGAACAAGTATCCGATGGATCTTTTCGAGAAGATGGCGAAGCAAGGCCTATTCGGCATGTGCACCCCACCCGAATACGGGGGAACCGGCCTAGACCTCCTATCCTCCGCAGTCGCGGCGGAAGAGATCGCCAAAGTCAGCATGTCCGCCTCCGCACTCATCGGCATCCAAGCCGCCGTCACAGCCGCACCAATCGCACGATTCGGAACCGACGCACAGAAGGAGGCGTACCTACGCGACATGGCGACCGGCAAACGAATCGGCGCCTTCTGCCTCACCGAGCCTGTTGCGGGTTCTGATGCGGCGTCGATAGAGACGAAAGCTGTGAAGGATGGCGACAACTACGATCTGAACGGGACGAAGACCTTCATCACGCAAGGCGAGGTTGCGGATCTTGCTCTCGTCTTCGCGAAGACACCCGGAAAAGACGGCGAAGAAGTCACAGCGTTCTTGATTGACGAGAGGAAGTCGCCTTTCAGGGTCGGCTCGAAGATTGAAGTTATGGGGTTGAGGGGAACCGGCACCGCCGAGCTCATCTTCGACAACTGCCGAGTCCCAGAAGAGAACGTGCTGGGCCAAGAAGGCGGAGGCTTTCTGGTCGCCATGATGACGCTTAACGAGTCGAGGATAGGGGTCGCCGCCGGCGGCGTCGGACTCGCCCAAGCCGCATTCGACATCGCCGCCAACTACGCAAGACAGCGGAAAGCGTTCGGCCGAGTGATTGGGAAGTTCCAGGCGATTCAGTGGATGCTTGCGGACATGTTGACTCAGATTCACTCGGCGAGACTGCTCACATACCACGCCGCATACCTGAGAGACCAGCAACAGGATTTCATCAAGGAAGCGTCCATGGCGAAAGTCCACGCAAGCGAAACCGCCGTCGAAACCACACGACACGCAATCCAGATCCTAGGCGGATACGGACCCACGAAAGACTACCCACTCGAACGATACTACCGCGACGCAAAAGTGCTCGAGATCGTCGAAGGCACCAGCGAAATCCAAAGACTCATACAAGCCAGAGAAATCCTCCGAGCCTGAGGAAACAGAAGCGCGGCTCGGCTCGAGGGGCGCGAGACTCGCCTCCTCCGTGCTCATGAGGACTCTCAAAGCGGCACCTCTTTCATGTGAAAGCGGCACCTCCTTGCAGAGTGTGGTCTTGCATCAGATCATGCGTGTCACGTATGCCACGCGCGCCGCAATAGGCAAAGAGGATAACGAAGGCATCTCATATTGTGAGTAGAGCCTGACCGCTCGTTTGTCGCCGTTGGCGCGTGTGGGGCTCGTGATGCGAGTGCTGCTATTCGGACCGTCATCGTTTGGTTGATTCCTGTGTGAGCGCACGAAGCTACCCGAGAAAGCCAAATTCGCCGGATATCGACATAGGTTGACCGAGTAATCCTATGCGGATCTTCGTCTCTTCCGGAATAGGATCACGATCACTCCGGCAACCGTCATGGCAACAATGATTGCCAAGGCTGGAAACAAATCTGCTGCAAGCAGAGTCGCGGGCGTTTCCACGGTAGATCCTGTCGTCGCCGCTGTTTCTTGAGTCGTCGGCGTAGAACTACTGGATGTGGTGGAGGTTTGAGTCGTGGTCATTGGCGTTGGCTCGCTCATGAAGAATGGAGAGGCGATCTCTTCTCGATAGGCCGCGAGTGCCTCGGGCGATGAATCAAGTCGCATGTTGGAAATGGTTCCATCCTCATTCTCCCAGCCTTCGTGCCAATAGCTCATCGCCTTGATGCGAGCGTACCTCCCACTCCTTACTGATTGCAGAGCGTCATGAATCCAAGAAGGCTTGTCGCCGGTATCCGGGTCGTCCACCACACCATACTCCAGAACCGCTAGGGGCTTCTCATTGGAGATGGCGGCAAGTTCCGGATAGACGGTATCCATGATTTCTGAGAACAGCTCCCATTCTTCTCCGGGTTCTTGCGGGCCGTACACGCTGATTCCAATCCAGTCGATGTAGCCGTCGCCCGGATAATAGGCGGCCATGGTGTTCCAGGATTCTCTGGGGACAGAGTTGGCGTTGACGTGAAACACCCAGGTGATATCAGTTGCGCCTTCATTCCGACATATGTCGATTATGTGTCGGTAGGCGTCCCGGAATCTCTCCGGACCATCCGGCAGACTTGGGTCTCCGTACCCTTTGGTGTCCTCACCCCCGTTGTGTTGTCCGTTCCAGGGGAACCAATTACCGTTTACCTCGGTCCCGAACTCCACGATCAGAGGAATCCCCACCGCTTTCGCACTTCGCGCCCACCTGTGGAGATCTGTATCAAAATCACCATCAATGATGCGCTGCATCGTGTATGCGGGGTCAGGCAGTGGTCGTTCGAAACTGCTCCGAGCCATCATCCTGATGAATGGTATGACCCCTTGATCGTGAATGACTCTGACCGAAGCCTCCGGAAACTCTATCCCCTCTAACCAGTTGTTCGAAAAATACGCCCAAACAATCTTCTTCTGAACCAAATTCTCGAAATCGATGATCCTATCCGCGCTTACCTCGTCCTCTGTTCCGCCAAAATCAGGAAAAGCAGAGTGGTAGGCTCCGGACGTTGGAGGGATGAGGCTCAACACATGCGGAGTGCCGGGGCCAACAGCATGGCCCAGGGGCGCCGAGATCACCATCGTGCTAAAGAGCAAGCAGAGAATTCTTGCGAGCGCTATCTTTGACATTCCGAAGCCTCTGTCAAAGAGCGAATCACTCTCATTTGAGACTGTTGCTGGTCCGCGCCTTCTTGATCATTCTGTTTGTTCGCCCCTCAGCATCCGATAGACACAGAACGAGCAATATTGGCGCAACCCAAAGGGTTGGTCGCGTCTACAGGCGGGCGTCTAGTCGTCAGGTGAGCTCGTATGAGTGCTGTGATTTGAGCCGTTGAATTGGTTGCTGTGTGCTCCTCTTGGTGCGGGCACCCGGATTTGAGCCCTCGGAGAAGAGCGAAATCATGCATTATGCTTCGTCGGCCGCACGGGCATCTTTCCCAAGAGAATCTTGGATGCGGCGCATCTGCTTCCGCGCTGGCTGAGGCCAGTTTCTCCCACAGTTCACCATCGTGTCCGTCCCGCTCATGGATCAGACAATCCTGCCAAGTCCGGTCATGGTCCGACAATAGAAAGTGGTTGTGATTGCTGCCGATTCGCTTCTCTCCGGGGGGCCGTTCGCTTCCGTCGTGTCCTCCTGACAGATGCCTCGGTCTGATGCTCTTGCATGTCTGAGGTTTGACCGTGGCGTGTCGAGGAATGGCGGCTCGGGACTCATGGGAAGAGTCTTTCCGGGGTAGGTGGACCGGATAGCGTTGAGGAGAGCATGTGCGCGCATTGTATAACAGTCAGAATCCATTGTATAACAATCCAAACGCATCGTATGTACGATCGGATTGGGTCCACGTCCTCCTGAATCGGTTCCAGTGTTGCTGGGTCTAGGTCGGGATTCGAGAATAGGGATGGTATTGATGGCCACAGGCCCGGACCCCTATAGGGGGAGGTACCCTCACCTCTTGCGTTCGCTTACGAGACGCGCGCGAATCGGGAATCGTCAGCCGATCTTCGGCCTGCTGGAGTACGGCAAGCCGGATATCCAGATTACCTCAAAATCGGAGCGTGCGTGAATCGGCCCGATCGACACAGGTTTACTTCGCTTCCTGAAATCATCTACTTCGCTGAGAGCTCTCGTCCAAAAAGGCCTGTAGGGTTCGTATGTTCTGACGGTCATGGGAGCAGGTCCGATTGGCATGCCTGCCGTGTATTGCACTCTCTGGATCGCCTCTAGTCCGTCAATGCACGCAGGTACTGCGTGAAACATTCTTGAACTGTCGTGGGTAAGGTTGGCGTGTTGTATCGTTAGGTCAAGATAGTGCTGCAGCCACGTTCGAAGTTGCCTGGCCGGTTCTTTGTCCGCGACCGACAACTGCTGCTGATTCACGAGGCCTCTTCTGACCAGCGACCTCACACCAGCATAGAGACTCGTGGTCGGAATCTTCAACTCCCGCGCCAGTCGGTAGGACGAGTTGAAAGTGGAATCCTCGTTAAGCACAAGCGCTAGGAAAACCATGTAGGAAACTTTGCTGCCGATGTAACCTCCGACTTGGACGTCTTCCACATGTTCCCTTAGTCGGGCCAGCCACAGATTCGGGCCGCTTTCTATGAATCTTCCATCCTCGCTCAGGATCCCTTCACGAGTCAGGACACGTCTCAGGTTCTTGTATGCTCCCGTCCTGCCCGAGTAGCCGAGCCTCTGGGAAGGAAGTCGGCCAGGGCCAGTGCCTGTGCCTCTGAGCTTGTAGAACAGCTCGACTTTGGGGGCGACGCGAAGGAGGTCGTATAGCAACGGTTTCACGTATGCAAGACGGAGGCCCCCACTATATAAATAGGGGGCCATCATAATGCAATAGGCTCAGCATTGCCAGCCTTCAACCTGCTTGACGAGTCCGTAATAGGCCAAGACCCCTCAGGTATCCTCAACAGTGAATTCTCAAGAAGACTGCAACGCGTTGAGGACCGCCCGAACATCCTTGCGGAACTCTGCGTCTTGGACATGCTCCTCACAATATTCCAGATTCGCAACTCACACTACAGGGAAAGGCTCATCCTGAAAGGCGGCTACTCGGTCCGGACATACGTTCCATTACATGCTCACAGGTTCTCCTACGATCTGGACTTCAACGTACATAGAGAAGGCGGGCACACCTTCAGAGAAGTCGAGAATCTATGCCAAGACGTGAACAGATTCGCAGAAACAAGGAGGAGCCCAGCCCGTGGATCGGTTACACTGAACAATCAACGCTTCCATTGGATCACCTTCAACTACCGGCAGATCATTGAGAAGACATACGGTTTCCGGATTCCAGAGGAACCAAAGATAGAGATCTGCAAAGACTGCAGAACCATTCAGACTCCGGTAGACAGTGAGATAGTGACGATGGTCGACCCCAAGCTACTGGCGGTCGCGCTCCCTCGCATCATGCATCTTGATCTCAATGAGCAACTATCGAACAAGCTGTACATCATCGGGGTGGCCGCAAGGCAGAGGCGACACTTCGACATCTTCGACTGCTACAGAATTGTTCAGTTCAAAGGCCGCGAACTTGACTGGAAGATCGTTCGCAATTCCTTCCATTCACAGCTCCGACGAGAGATTGCCTCCACTCACATCGAGCGAGCCCGGAGACTGATCGCGAATAGTGCTAGGGACTCGGGCACTGTCAGAAGAATAGAATCCGGCACATTCGAACCGTTCGATTTCAAAGACGCAGCAAGTAGCGTTTCCGAACTGTACTCCAAGCTACTATGATCGGTCGCTCAGAGCCTGCTCGGTTTTCGGATGACTCGTTGGACAAAGGCCTAGAATTCGGTGGGTATTCGGCTGAGCAGGTGAGGTAGCGCAACCGTGAAGCATTCTGAGATCTCGTCGGTGAGTGTTCTCCCACATGCGTCCGCCACGATATCATGGATTCATGATCCAAGCGATCACCAGTCAAGGGAACTTGCAGTGTGAAGGAATCCGGTTTCGGTTCTGCGGAGTTGGTGACCCAAGAAACCCTACAAACCCTAGCTACAACCTATATCGGGCATCACTCACGCAAGAAGACTGAGGGAGGTGGCATAGTATGATTTGGACTGATCTGATCAACCCCATCATTGTTGTGATAGTGGCCTTCGTGTTTCTGGGAGGGATCAAGATCAACAACCAATGGGACACCGCCGTGATATTCCGACTCGGCAAATACAACCGCATGCATGGCGCCGGTCTCTACTACCTGATCCCGTTCATAGAGGGACGCATGATCGTCGACGGACGTGTCAGGACCACCACATTCACAGCTGAGCAGTCACTGACGAGAGACAACGTGCCCGTATTCGTCGACGCCGTACTATTCTGGCGGGTCAAGGTGCCGTCTGACGCGATCATGGCGGTCCAAGACTACGAGGGAAGCATACTGAAGGCCTCCATGACGACACTCCGTGACACGATCGGCAGAACCGAGCTGGCCACGATGCTGTCTGACCGGCAGCAGCTCGACAGCATACTCCGCGAGACAATAGAGAGCAAAGCACAGCCATGGGGCATCGATGTGCAATCAGTCGAGATCAAAGACGTGAAGATACCGAGGGAGCTGGAGGACGCGATGAGTAGACAAGCCCAAGCCGAACGCGAAAGGCTCGCCAGGATCTCTCTTGGTGACAGCGAGATCCAGATAGCTGAGAAATTCGAGAAAGCAAGCAGAGTCTACGAGTCCAACCCCGAAGCCATGCGTCTTCGAGCCATGAACATGCTCTACGAGGCCGTGAAAGAGAAGGGCACATTCATCATCGTTCCAAGCGAGATCGTCAGCCAGATGGGATTCAGCGGCGTACTAGGAACAGTCGGATTCGCCGAAACACAGAGACAGAAGAAAGCAGAACAAAGCCAGAAGTAGCCGCGTGCGGCCCACACCGCGCCGCACGCACCACTACAAACCGAACACGCCGCATGAGCAGACGTAGGGTGTAGGTCACTCTCGTTTTTCCTGCGAGGGGCGGCGGCGACTTGGAGAGAATGTCGGAAGACCGCTGAAGCGTGCATGACGGCCGCAGAAAGGGAGCGAACCCCACATGCCGCCGGCCCACACCACCGTGGGCCCGCCTAATCAGCCGTTTCGTAAATCGAGATCATACCTTTCTTCCGTGATCGTTCTCCCCCAAATCCGGTGCGTCTTCTTCCGAGTCCTCTTGAAGCCAGCGCCCGTGTAGAGGCGCTGAGCTGCGATCAGCTCACTTGTTGTCCAGAGGAACACGTTTCTGTACCTGCGCTGTTTGCAGAAGTGAAGCGCTCTCTTGAGCAGTCTTCTCCCCATGCCTGTTCCCCGATATTTGGGGTCGACGAAGAACCAGCGAAGCTGAGCCGCTGCCTTTGAATGCCTAACAATGGCGATCGAGCCGACGATATGATCGCTTGTCTCTGCGAGCCAAATCCGATCCCTGTCACGATTGAAGGATCGAGCGAATTCAGCAAGTCCATCAGCAACGTATGCTTCGAATCTCTGATCGTACCCGTATTCTTTCGCATACGTTATGCCGTGAAGATACGTCAGATATCCTATGTCCCCTGGCCTGATTTGATGCCGCAATCTCCATCTTGTCAGCGAGGGGTCGGGAGCGCCGTTCTTCCGACGTTTCAAATGCATGTCAGACGCCACGCTCTTCCGGCCCGATAGGCCCATCATCTAGGCATGCGAGAGCTGCCTAGTCCGTCCCCTTTCTCGTTCGAAACACGTACTGGAATTCTGATTCGGAAGCTGGGCACGAAGAATCATCTCCTGTGCAAGAACTCCCCAGAGGTCCAAGTTCATGATGATTGCCTCCCTGGCAGGCGGATCGTCATTATCTGAGATGGTTACAGCCATCTTGTCTTGATGTCTTTGACCGATGCAAGGTGTGGGTCGTCGGTTACGCACGGGGCCCCCACGAGTCTGCTCGTGCTGGCTATCAATGAATCAGCCAAGGAGATTCCGTACCTGTGTCTCAGTTCCGCTGATGAGGAAGCCAATTCGGAGTCCACATCAACAACTCTGAACTCCTTCTCAATGTAGTCGCGTCTCAGTCTTGCCGTTTCCCTGCCTTCCTTCTTGAGTGATAGGGCGCATATCTCGTGGATGACTATTGATGAGATGTATCGGTTCTTCGTCTTTCTCATCTCCTCCGCAATCCACCCCTTCATGCTAGGATCCGGGTTGTAGAAGTGTTCGACGAAGAAACGCGTATCATACACCGCCTTAGACATCTTCTTCCCTCAACTTGTCCAGTAAGCGCTTCATTTCCGCAACCGTTGCCTTCTCCGCACCAGACCCAGCAAGATCTAGGAAGGACTTCCTCGGTCTGAACACTATACCGTTGCCTGCATCGATGACCTCAAGGCGACTTCCCTCCACGATGCGATACTTGGCCCTGAGTTCAGCCGGGATCGTGGTCTGCCCTTTCCTAGTAACGACCACTTCGGTCATGCACAGATCACGTAGTACCGATGGGCCGTAGTACTGATAAGCATTCCTACCACGCCGAGAAGGTCTATTGCTTGGCGTGCTCGCCTCGTGGATCGCCGTGGCTCAGTCGGGATAGCATGCGAGCGCGTGTCAGAGGATTCCTCCTCTAACTCGTCGCCGAGCCAGCTGGTGTACGCACGCCAATCTACGTCTCCCACCGACGACTCAGGCTAGGCCGCTCGATTGTGGCCGGAATCATACTGCCAAAGGTAAATCTCGTTCCCTTCTAGGTCCTCAAACGACGTAAGCTTGCCATTCTCCACTTTCCGGATCTCGCCAGCGTGAACCCCTTTCGTCTTGAGATACTCAACGGCTTGACTCATGTCGTCGACTTTGAGGCAAAGACGCGCGTTGCCGTTTCCCTTCAGTCTCTTCTCTTCTCGGCTGGGAACGAGTTCGAACAGGACTCCGTCAACATCGAACCGCGCAACAACATCCCTCGAGGTCAACCTGAAGCCGAGCACATCAACATAGAACGACACCGCCCTATCCATATCAGACACGTAATGGAAGACGCAGTCGAAGCTGAATCTCGTCACGACTCGAACCTGCCCTATTCCCGCTTGAATGATCCTCAGGATTTACCCATTGCCCTACGTGCGCACAAGCCTACCCACATGCACAAGATCGTGTCTCCCAGCGGTCCAATTCGCTGTCCCCGCATCGGGAGATCCGACAGCTCCGGAGGAAGTTCTAAGAGCCCATCGGTGTACAACAGCGCTTAGGCAGATGTGGGATCGGGCGGAGGTGAGGTCGTATGGTGATTGAACGAATCAGAAGTGTGGCTGTTGTCGTGTCTGATGAGAAGAAGGCCAAGGAGTGGTATGTGGACAAGCTCGGATTCGAGGTTCAGGACGAGATGGAGCATTGGGTCGTCGTTGGCCCACCCAGCTCGCCGACAGGTATTCACCTGTGCAAAGGCGAGACGCTTGAACCCGGGAACACCGGGATCCTATTCTACTCTGGGAATGTGGAAGCCACCTACCAGGAACTGAAAGGGAAGGGTGTCGAATTCGCTAGGGAACTTGGCAAGGCCGAATGGGACGAGAACATGAAGTATGCCATGTTCAAGGATCCGGACGGGAACGAATTCTGGCTCATGCCTAAAGTGGACTAGCCACACTCTCCTCCCCTATCATGCAGTAGAACGAGTCAGAGATGGCGTGTCCCTCAAGTCATAAGGGGCGCTCTCCAGAGCATATCCGTGATGTCGAAATGAGCGAGAACCACTGGAAAGGCTAAAGTACTGTTCGAGGGCCTACGCAGTGAAGAAGTGCCATGAAGAGAATCTGTCTTCCCATCGCGACCATGCTGATGCTTCTGGTCGTCGCTCCTTGTGCCCTTGCAGGTTTCTCAGTAACTCCAACGCTGGATCTGACTGCCTCATCGAACCTAGCAGGCGCAACTGACGCGGTCTACACGTTTCACTTCGAGAACAAGGACAAATCAACGACTGTCATTGGCTTCTTTCTAGCCATTCCAGCCGGATACTCAATCAACCCTGCGTATGTCACAGCGGAGTCGAAGATCACGGTCATGACGGGCCAGGCAGGTCAGCTCGTCGGCGTACTACGCGGTGGGGTTACAGTTGCGACTACAAGCACGCCGTGTCACTACACTGTTGACGTCTCTGGCTACCGAGCTGAGGCCGTACTCACTGAGCCTACTCCGACTGCCCAAGGCAAATTGGATGTCCAAATCCCGTCCATACCCGGTGTTTCTGGTCCAGTGTTTGTCGAGATTTCCACAGTGTCAGGTTTCTTCGTCAATCCCTCGACGCCCGGAGACTACGCTTGGGGGCCGTCGCTCGCGTATCCGGCGAGCGGACCTGGCGTCGCGACAGTTCCAAGGTCAAACCTCTCACAGACAATCACAATCGTCGGCACCTCGGTGACCACGCAGGCAATAACCAGTGCAACCGCACCGGCCACAAGCTCTGCAGCATCGGTCACCACCCAAGCGCAGGCAACAACGGTTGAAACCGTCGTGACTGAAGATGAAACCACAACTGCACAGTCGGCTTCTGAAAGTGTGGGACTGCCGACGGAAACTCTCACAATCGGAGCTATCGTGTTGATCGTCATAGTCGCGGGTGCAGTCCTATTCGTCCTGAGGCGCAACAAACCGGCGACGTGAAGCTGACTGGTGCTCGAGCAAGCCTAATCCCCTGAACGGCAAGGACTGTTCCTTCCGCGGTTCCAATGGTGCTGGCGCAAGAATTTCCAACGTCCGTGCGTCGTCGATTGGAACCCTTTCCCCGTCGCCGTGCTTGCACAATCAAGCGTGGGTCGCTTGGTGCGGAAGCCGTAGATTGGGCCACCTAATACCATGCCCTATGACTCGGCTGTTTTAGCGACACAATTGCTGAAATAGGTTTGCTACCGACAAAGAAGAATGGTGTGTTGTCACTGGAGCCTCTCTACCACACACTGCTGCCCTCTGTCTTCGGCGTGTTCGGAATCGTATGGGAAGACACCGCGAATCGGCCGAAGGTTCAGAGGGTATTCCTCCCGAATGAAAGGACCCCTGTGGAGAATCTCATTCGAGCAGACTTCGGCTCCACCCCACTGTCAAGTGAGAGCATATCGGAGCTCGGCGAACGAATCCAGAGGTTTCTCGAAGGAGAACCCGTGAAGTTCGAACTGGATGTTGTCGCCCTCGAGATCTGCTCTGCATTTCAGAGGAGAGTCCTGTTGGCGGAATATGCGATTCCGAGAGGATGGGTCAGCACCTATGGCAGGATATCAAAGAATCTGGGAATCGAGAAGGGAGCACGCGCAGTTGGCAGAGTGCTTTCCCGGAATCCCTTTCCCATAATCGTTCCCTGTCATCGAGCGATTAGATCCAACGGCGAACTCGGCGGGTTTCAAGGTGGACTGAAGATGAAGAGAGTTCTGCTCCAACACGAAGGCGTCCGTATCTCAAGCGAAGGGAAGGCTGTCACCGACAGAATCTTCTATTGAAGTCATGGCTATCAGGGCAGTCAACGCCCCGCTCAGTGGACAGGAGAACCAGCCTGCTGCTCATGTCGGCTGGACCCGCGCGTATGAAGCGCAGGCCTCAGGCTGGTCTGTGCTCTGGTGGGTCGAGGAACATTCTGAGAATGATCAGTGCCCTCGTCGTCCAGTCGAACACCCTGTTCCTGCGTCTCTTCCAGTTGCCCGAAAGAGGGAAATGGCAAATGTGGCTAGGACTTGGGCCGAAATCCCAGAACCCGTTCTCGTCTCGTTGGTTCCATAGCCATCTCATGATCTGGTTCGAGTTGTGCCTCCATAGAGAAAAGCAACTAGCAAGCAGCTCCAATGATGAAAACCAACGATCGAATGGGCCTGCTCTTGCGTGAGGAGGAACCTCGCCCAGAGACACGCCTAGATAGCCTATTCCATCGTCTCGCTTCCAGAGCCAGTCAAGCAACGACTTCTCGATCTTGCTCGGGAGAAGCTCTCTCACGGAACCGAGTATGTTCAACGAGTACCTGTTGTTGAGCACGAGATAGCTGTGCCTCACACTAGCACCTGTCAGTTCGGCGTGCGCCTCAATCTCGTCTTGCTCGTCATATTTCCCCGACTGAAAGGTACGGGCTGCTATCTCACACCATAACCGGCGGTCAGCATCCAGAACTGGATTAGAGGGATGAATGAGAGACAGGGTGGAAGCGAGAAACAGGCGCATACCGGTCTGCCACCGGTCATTCTTCTCATGACGGTCAGGGAACCTTCTGTGGCCTTCCATGATGTCAATGATGTATCTTGATGCTTTCCTGAGTATCGGGTGCGATTGATCTAGTCCAAGAGCGACTGCTCTTTCAACGCCGACCTCCGTAGATGCGATCATCCGTCTTGGCAGCTCGCTCCTCGAATGAAACCCACCCCAACCTCCATCCGGCTTCTGTTCGGCTCTCAGCCGCCTGACAGCAAGAGCACCGTCCAACGCCTCTCTCGCGAGAACCAGTTCTGCGCAGTTCGGCCGCCTTCGTAGTACGTCTCTGAGGAGGAGATGACGCACAACGGGATCCGGTTCCTGCTGCAAGATGCGCCCCGCGGCATCCTCTAGGTCACTGGCTCTCATCGATATTCGCTCGGAGACCGTGATCGGAGGCATATAATCCTGCCACGACCCGAGCAGGCAGCATCACGAGCAAACGTCTACGGCATCGAACAGTGTCGTGTCGGTGACGTCGAGCGGCTCATGCACCTAGCCCCGGCCGGCCCCGTATGTGGGTGCGGTTTTGCAGTGAGGGCGCCGGAATTCGAGCCACCGTACGTCGTCTCAGGCGTCTTGCATGCTGGTAGGCTGGTGCGAGCGATGGGGTTTGAACCCGTACTTTATTCATTCTTTCTCATGCGCGTGAACGGTAGGACAGATTGTTTTCGGGGGCGTGTCATACACACCAATCTTCATTTGGCTGGCTGGTTCTGTTTGCTCCCGATGACTAACTCTACAGTAGTTGCCGTCAGCTGGTCATTTGTCGCATCGCTCGTTGGAGAAATGTGTCGAATCTGGTAGGCTCACGGTTGAGCAGTCCACTTAGGGTTCGGGGGTTCCCCCAGAAGCCGTGGTGGTCGTAGTATCGGAACATCTTGACTAGAGTCTCGATCTGGTAGGCTCCCATGCCCGATGCCTGCGCCTGACGAGTCCACGTATCGATCGGTACCTGTTCAGCGCGGACCTGTCGCCCCAAGTGTCTGGCTAAGGTTTCTGCGACTTGGTCTTGTGTCAGCACCTCGGGGCCAGCCAACTCGTAGATCGCGCCCAGATGGCCTGGTTCAGTCAGAACCACGGCGGCCGCTTTCGCGACATCGTTAAGGTCAACCATGCTCATGCGACATCTCACCGAATATGGGACCGCATAGACTCCGCGTTCCTCGATCGTCTTCCATCCAGCCAACACGTTCTGCATGTAGGACGCTGGCTGCAGGATCGTGAACGGCATCCCTGACTCAAACAATGATTCCTCGACCCGCATCTTCTTCCAGTGGTGAGGCATCGACTCGACCTGTGGATGCAACACAGAATGAAACACAAGCTGTTCAACTCCGGCAGCTCGCGAAGCGGCGATAACCATGCGGCCAATCAGTTCCTCGTCAGGGCTGACGTTCGGACAAATGTGATAGATCGCACGCATACCACGCGTGGCCTGTCCGAGTGTCTTCTCGCTGCGCATGTCACCGACAATTGATTCGTTGGCGCCCGCCGATTCAACCAGGTGAGCTTGGTCGGCCCGATGAACCAACGCACGCACAGACCGCTTCCTCGAAGACAGCGCGGAGACGACGGCCCGTCCGGTCTTGCCAGCGGCACCTGTAACGAGAATCATGCATGATCACGAATCCGTCTCATCATTTCACAAGTGGTCATCAAGTTCGCCGCGCAGGACCGTCACAGCTTGTCCGCTCAGATACACGCGATCGCCGCTCACACGGACGCGGATCGTGCCGCCGCGTCTTGAGGCTTGATAGGCCACGAGTTCGGTCTTGCCGAGTCGTTTGCTCCAGAACGGTGTGAGACAGCAGTGAGCGGAGCCCGTGACCGGGTCCTCATCGATGCCTGATCCCGGCGCAAAGAACCGCGAAACGAAATCGTATCCTTGTGAGGTCGCTCGGCTCGTCACCATCACGCCCCGCACGTGTAGCGTCCTCAGCAGCCCGAAGTCAGGCTTCAGGTTCCGCACAGTCTCCTCACTATCCAGTTCCAAAAGATAGTCGAACCGGCTCTTGCCCACGTACAACGGCTTCACGCCAAGCGCTTCCTCAAGTCGAGGCGGAGCAGCCGCCGGCTCGTCACGTGTGGCCGGGAAGTTGAGTTCGATCCACCCGCCCTTCCGCCTGGCCGTCAATAGTCCGCTCTTGGTGTGAAATCTCGCCTCCTCCTCGGAAGCAAGCAGTCCAGTCTCCCAGAGGACGTGCGCGCTCGCAAGTGTTGCGTGACCGCACAGCGCAACCTCAACAGTCGGCGTGAACCAGCGAAGATCGTACCCGTCCGCTTGTTTCCGAAGGAACGCCGTCTCAGAGAGGTTCATCTCCTGCGCCATCTTCTGCATCCACGCTTCGTCACGCGGCTCGGTCAGTATGCACACGGCCGCGGGGTTGCCTGCAAATGCTTTGTCCGTGAACGCGTCGACCTGGAAAAGCTTCAAAGCCATGCTTGACCCTCTCGATCATTCTATTCCGAGTTCAGGAAGAATCCTAGATAGATCTGCACGAAGTTGCACAAGTTCGTCGCGGTTCGTGGAACGCAGCGGCGATTTCACAAGTCCGCTCTTCAGACCCCGCAGTTTCAAGCCCTCCAGAAGAGGAGCAATCGGAGGTTTCGCAGTGGCCTTTCGAAGCGCATGTATCTTCAATTGAAGCGACCTTCCCAAGTCGTATTCCTTCTTGCGGAACGCATCGTACATCTTGACCATGAGTTCGGGAGCAAGGTTTGAGACAGCTGAGACTCCCGCCTGGGCACCTGCACATAGCGCAGCGAAAAGGTAGGAGTCGGTTCCGTTGATCACAGCGAACTCTGCTGGAGCCACCGACAAGTAGTCCACGAGCTGTACGAAATCACGACTGCTATCCTTCACTCCTACTACGTTCGGAATCCTGCTGAGCTTCAGAAGCAAGCTCGCGTCGACATTGTTCCCGGTGTGGCTTGGGATGTTGTACACGAACACCGGTAGCCTGGTGGCGCTAGCCAGTTCCGTGAAGTACTCAATGATAGCGTTTTCACCGGGCTTGTAGTAGAAGGGTGTCAGGCTCTCGATCGCGTCTGCGCCTGTCTTCTCTGCGTGGCGAGCAAGCTCTAGGCCAGCTTGCGGGTCAGAGGCACCGACCTGAACCACGACGGGGATCTTCTTGCTCGTTTCCTGGATCACAATCTCTGCGGTTCTTCTTCTCTGATCCGAACTCATTGCGGGGCCGAGTCCTGTCGTCCCGCACACATAGAAGCCATGCACCTGATGCTTGAGTTGGAATCTCACGATCTCACGAAGGGCGTCTTGATCCACGTCGCCTGCGGGAGTGAATGGTGTGAGAAGCGCCGTCACGATCCCTTCAAGAGCAAACTTCCCCGTCATTGTATGTTGCCTGCTGTCTCGTCCTTTTCTCGTGCACTATAATTCTTCCTCAGGTCCTGTTGGCGTGAGCGCAGCTTCTTGTGGCATGCGCAATCTGACGAGAACTCTCGCGTCATTTCTCGCGTATGGACTATCAAGAGGAACTGCTGTGTCGGGACGACCACGGGCGCCTGAAGATGCTTAATTACTTCGTCAAGGTGAGCGAGTCTATCCGCTGAGATCACTTCAAACTGGTCCGTAATCGGGCTTTTCCGCCAGTATTGACATGAAGTCGAGTGCCGTGGCTTCTTGGGGGTCTGGCGCTAGATAGGGCCAAAGCTGTCTAAGCTGGCACTGCCAGCTGGCGGTTATTGACGGTAATTGTATGTTGAATTCTCAAATGAACGCCGCACAGGGTATGTGCTTACGAGGAAAGTCTAGATGAGCAAGAGAAACGCGTTGACAGAACAGAGCATCGTCGTTGATGATGTTCTCTCTATGCTGACGGGACACCCAAGAGGAACGCTCACAAGCTTCACAGAGATCACGAAGTCTGTTCACGACTACATCAAGACAAACGGCCTGCGACAGAGATTCTGCCCTCACTGCAATGCACCGCTGAACGCCGCAGCAGCACCGCACCCGGAACAACTCACAGTGCCTCCTACCTAGAAGCGGTATCTGCCTGCTCGCCGCTGGGACAGTAAGTTCCAGCCCGGCGAGACCCACTAGTTTCTGTTCATTTCCCAATTGGAATTCTGCACGATTCTGCGAAGAGAATAAAGAGAGACCCAACCCCCTAGCACCGAAGCCAGGCTGAGGGGCGCGGGATGCTCAAGGTCACGCAGGTAGGAGACGTCGCAGAGATCAAGATGGGACGATCCCTCGACGGCGAGACCGCTCTCTACTGGGTCGCCGCATATCTCATCGGCGGAATCCTGATCGACACAGGCTGTGACTACACAAAGAACGAACTTGCCGATTTCCTAGATGGAAAGCAAGTCTCGAAGCTGATCAACACCCACTCCCACGAGGACCATGTCGGCGGGAACGCTGTCCTCGGCAAACGCTTCGGGCTGAAAGCAATCGCCCATCCGGACACGGTACGTCTCATGAGCGACAAGTACGATTTGTATCCCTTCCAGCTTGAAATCTGGGGGCCCCCGGATTCCTGCGCAGCCGACCCCATGGGGTCATCCGTCAAAGAAGGAGATGTCAGCCTGCGCGTCATCGAAACCCCCGGACACTGCAGGGGACACGTGTCTCTGTTCGAGGAGAGCCGCGGTATCCTGTTCTCCGGAGACATTTGGGTTGGAGAACGTCCCAAGATCGCAAGAAAGGAGGAGAGCCTGCATCAGCTGGTCAGAGACCTCAAGAAGTTCGAAGAACTCAGACCCAAGATAATGTTCGCTTCGTTGGGAAAAGTCGTGCCGAATCCACTCGATGTCATCAGGGGTACCCGAGAATACTTGGAGGAGACGCGAGACAAGATCTTGGGTCTTCACTCCGAAGGCAAATCCCCGGAACAGATTCGTGAGGAACTGTTCGGAAGAGAGAGCATACTCGCGGAGTATACGCAGTATCAACTCTCGACCAAGATATTCATCGAGTCCTTCCTGCGAAATGAATGAGCTTTCCGGCGATTCTGAACCGGTAATGGTTTATAAGCGCCATGGAAGCCTAAACTGCAACCCTACCGGAATCAACTAGGGATAGAATAGAAGAAGGTCATGCGCGTCATGGAGGTTGAGATCCTCGAAGAGAAGGGGGACTCGCTCAGGTTCATCCTGCGAGAGAGCTTTCCAGCATTCGCCAACGCTCTCAGGCGTGCGATGCTCGCTGAAGTCCCCGTAATGGCAATCGAGGACGTGATCTTCGTCGAGAACAGCTCAGTCATGTACGACGAGATCCTCGCGCATCGACTCGGACTCGTTCCGCTGAAAACCGATCTTGACGACTACGTTCTGAGGGAAGACTGCGACTGCAAGAGCGACCTCGGCTGCGAGAAGTGCACGGCCTCCTTCGTACTTGAAACCGAAGCCACAGACCAGACCATCACAGTCTACTCCGGTGACCTCAAGCCAGCCTCAGACGTCGCTCCCACTTCGGACAAGATACCGATCACCAAACTCGCACCGGGACAGAAGATCAGACTGGAAGCCTACGCTCGTCTCGGGAGAGGATCTGAGCACGCAAAATGGCAGGCCGCCTCAATCGCCGCGTACAGATACCTGCCGAAGGTCGCTCTGAAACCCGAGAACCTCTCGAATCCGGAAGACGTGATCAGGTGCTGCCCGACGAGGGTGTTTGCAGCCGACTCGAATCGAAAGATCTTCGTCAAGAACGAACTTGACTGCATCTTGTGTATGGCCTGCGTGGAGCAGGCGGTTCTTTCGGAACAACGGAAGGGTCTGCCCATTGAAGTGAAAGGCGACGACACGACTTTCGTGTTTCAGATAGAATCCACAGGTGCGCTTCCTTCGAGGAGAATAGTCAAGGAAGCAGCAACCATCCTCGGGAAGAAAGCCGAGGCAATGACGATGTTAGCCTCAACGGAGCAGAAATGATAGGTGGCAATAATGCGTAGAGTAATCACAAACCCCGAACTGAACGATACGATCGCCTCCCTGAAAAGGACCGGAAGGAAGAACAAGTCACGCATATGGCTGCGAGCGGCAGAGCTGCTGAGCAAGCCCAGGCGGTCAAGGATCGCCGTTAATGTGAGCAGCATAGCGAGGAATACCAAGAAGGGCGACATAGTCGCGGTTCCTGGAAAAGTGCTCTCCGCGGGATCTATCGGCCATGCGGTTCGCATCGGAGCGTTCAGGTTTTCCCAGGCCGCCAAAACAAAGATCGAGAAAGCAGGCGGTTCGTGTTTCAGCCTGACCAAGCTGGCTGACGATCATCCAAAAGGGAGCAAAGTCAGAATCCTTAGGTGAGAACCCAATGTCGAAGGAACCCGTCATCATTGATGCCTCGAATTTGGTACTGGGCAGACTTGCAAGCTTCGCCGCCAAACGCGCACTGCAGGGAGACGAAGTCATCGTCTTCAACGCCGAGAACGCAGTCATCTCCGGAACCAAAGCCAACATTGTCGAGGAGGCAATGCGCAGACTCAAGACTCGGACTCTGGCGTCCCAGTGGAAGGCGCCGACACATCCTCGAAGACCCGACACCTACGTCCGCCGCGTCATTCGCGGCATGCTGCCACGAAGGAAGCCGAAGGGAAGTGCCGCGCTAAAGAGAATTCGGGTCTACATAGGCACGCCGGAGGAATACACCGGCAAGTCTACAGTCAAGATTCCGGAAGCTGAAGCTTCGAAGTTACGATGTCCGTTCATCACAGTTGGTGAACTGTCAGAGGAAATCGGAGGACCGTGGAAGACATGAGCGAACGGAAGAGAATACTACTGGTCACAGGAAAGAGAAAGACAGCGATCGCCCGGGCCGTAATCAAGCCTGGCCGAGGAAGCGTCACCGTGAACGAGTATCCCGTGAACACAATCATGCCGGAACTTGCTCGAGCAAGGATCTCAGAACCCCTCACTCTAGCAGGCGAGCGCTTGAACGCAGTCAATGTGCGTGTCAAGGTCCAAGGAGGGGGCGTCATGGGTCAGGCCGAAGCCGCACGGATGGCGATCGCCCGCGCACTTGTGGAATGGTCAAGAAGCGCCGAGCTTCGAAGGCTCTTCACGAGTTTCGACAGGACGATGCTCGCTGGAGACCCAAGAAGGAAGGAACCTAAGAAGTTCGGCGGACCCGGCGCTAGACGTAGGAAGCAGAAGTCGTACCGTTGAGCTGTACGAGCTGATATCAGAATGATAATTCCCGTCCGATGTTTCACCTGCGGAAAAATGATAGCCGATCGTTGGGAGGAGTACTCCCGGCGCACGAAGCAGGGAGAGAACCCAGGCAAGGTCCTCGACGATCTTGGCATGAAGCGCTACTGCTGCAGGCGAATGTTCATCTCTCATGTTGAAGTGATCGACGAGTTCCTCAAGTACGGCGAGGTCGCGGCACAAAAACACAGCCAAGCCCAGTAGGTGGCTGGTTTGGCAGTTCCTGTCAAGATCACAAGCCTCACGGCCCGCAGAGTCCTCGACAGCCGCGGCGAATCCACCGTTGAAGTTGATCTATTCAGCAAGGGACTGATGGCCAGAGTGGCGGCCCCGTCTGGAAAGAGCCGAGGAAAATGGGAAGTCCAACCGTTTCCGGATGGCGGCGTCGACGAAGCAGTCGAACGCGTCAGGAAGGTCCTAGCCCCTGAACTCTCCGGAATGAACGCTGACCGTCAACAACAAATCGACAGCAAGCTGCATGAAGTTGACGGAACGGAGCGATTCAGCAGGATCGGCGGAAACACCGCCTACGCAGTCTCGATAGCTGCCGCATTGTTGTCATCGATGGCTCACAAGAAGCCACTCTATCAGAAGCTGGCCGGCTCAGCGAAGGTCAGGATCTCTCTGCCGCTAGGCAATGTGGTCGGCGGAGGATCACACGCAAAGGGCAAGCGCACAGACATACAAGAGTTCTTGGTCGTCCCGACGAGGGCGTCATCGGCGATTCAAGCGGCACAGGCCAACATCAAGACCCACGCCGAGGTTGCCCGCCTTGCCGTTCAGAAGGGGTCCCCGATGATCGGGAAGGGAGACGAAGGCGGCTATGTGCTCGACATGACAACCGAGCAGACACTCGACCTGATCACAGAAGCATGCCGAACAGTCTCGCTGACAACCGGAGCAGATGTCAGAATTGGCCTCGACGTTGCTGCATCAAGCATGTGGGACGAGAAACAGCAAGCCTACGTGTACAGGCGAGATGGCCGAAAACTCGGTGAAGGCGAACAGATCGATTTCATGCTCAATCTGATCGAACGATACAAGCTCGCATATGTTGAAGATCCTCTACACGAGGACTCATTCGAAGCATTCGCAGAACTGCGCAAGAAGGCCGGAGGCACCCTGATCTGTGGCGACGACCTACTCGTGACAAACACGACAAGGATCCAGCAAGCGATCAAGTACGGCTCCGCCAACGCCATAATCATCAAGACCAACCAAGTAGGAACACTCTCTGACTCCAGAAAGGCGGTTGAGATGGCGCACTCCGCCGGGTATGTGACTGTCATGTCACATCGCTCAGGAGAGCTCTGCTCAGGCAAACTCGCACAGGTCGCGGTAGGCCTATCCTGCCCAATGATCAAATGCGGAGTCATAGGTGGCGAGCGCATCTCAAAGCTGAACGAGCTGATCAGGATAGAGGAAGACGCGGAGAAGAGGAAGATCCTTGCCGGCATGGCACGAATACCCGGCTGACAGCCAGAGTCCGCAGATCCCATTCATGCAGACAGGCTCATGGAATCGTCGGTTTCCCTAGATCGCATTTGTGCAGCACCATCTATTCAAGTTGAGAGCAAGTCGAAGGGAAGAGAGTTGGAGAAAGCGTACCAACCGTCTTGTAGGAAGATAGGTTCCGAAGTCTACTGGCTGAGCATACCTGACATCGAAACCAAACGATTCGAGAATCTCTGGCCATTGTCCAACGGAGTGAACTACAACGCGTACTTGATTGGAAGTCAAGGAGAATACCTGCTGATAGACTCCTCGAAGAGAATCATACGTGCGGACCAGCTGCTTGACCTCATCAAGACCGTCGTTGATCCAAGCAAGATCAAGCATGTCGCGATTCTCCACACCGAGCCGGATCACAGCGGCTTGATCGGCGAAACCTCACGCATGCTCGCAGGCGCAGCATTGTACTCAACATCAAGGGCCTCTGCATTCATGAAGACGCTCTTCAACGTCGAGCCCAGAGTCTTGAAGGACGGAGAGACACTGAAGGTTGGAACCAGAGCGCTCAGAGTCATCGAGCTTCCGTGGATACACTGGCCCGACACAATGCTTCTACACTTGGAAGACGAGGGGATTCTGTTCACGTCAGACGCTTTCGGAGCCTTCGGAGCCCTCAAGAAGCCCGTGTTCGACGACGAAGTCGACTTCAAGTCCTACATGGAGCGAGCGAAGGACTACTTCTCAACCGTCGTTGTCGCGCACAGACAGATGATCCTGCGGGACCTGGAGAAGATCAAGACGCTTGGACTAGATATCAAGATGATCGCTCCTTCGCACGGAATCGTGCTGAGGAGCAAGATCCAAGAGTACGTTGAGACGCTGACATCATGGTGCAAGCTCAGCAAGAAGAGGAAGATCACAGTCGTATACGCATCAATGTACGGCAACACCGAGAAACTCGCCAACTTCGCGGCCAAGGTTCTTGAGGAGAAAGCAGAAGTCGCCCTACTTGACGCGACTGAAGACACGATGAACCTCATACTGAGCGACATACTCGACTCCGCAGGAACCCTCTTCGTGACGCCAACGTACGAGGCCAACGTCTTCCCGCCCATCAGCAATCTGCTGGAGCTGCTGAGAATCAAGAAGCTCGGTGAAGGAAAGCTTGCAGCAGCGCTCGTGACCAAACTGTGGGGAGGCCACGCACCTACACTTATGACATCAAGACTGAAAGAAACAGGATACACGCTTTTCGACCCCGTCTGCGACTACGTGAACTATCCGTCTGAGCAGGACTGCAGGACTATTCGCGGTTTTCTCTCAGATTTCTCGGAGAAGGCCCTTCAGAATCTCTGAGGACAGGCAACGCGGAAGCACTGCGTAGCAAGAAACCCCCGCCGTTCACGGAATTCAGCAGCCTCATGTGTAGTATCTCATGATTGGCCGGCCCGGAGATCTTCGGATTGCCTCCACGAATCCCATCTTCCTGAAAGTGGACATCGTGCCGGGGAAGAGTTCAGTGCCGGACATTCTGCGGGTCTTTGGCTCGACTGGATATCCTTCAACGATCTTGGCTCCGTGTCCTGTTGCGTATTCTACTGCCGCCCTGAGTAGCGAGGCCATCAAGCCTTCGGACCTGAATCGCCTCGCGACAAAGAAGCAAACCACAGACCACACAGGTTCATGATCGACTCTCTTCAGCGTCCAAGACCTGTCCAGAACCGGGTAGACATCTCTTGGAGCAACGGAGCACCATCCGACCGGAGTGCCATCGACATAGGCTAGGAGGCCAGGCACTTCGCCTGAATCAACTATCCTCTTCATCATTCTCTTGTTCTTCCGGCCAGTCCTCGTTGCGAATTCGGACCGCTTCAGTCTCCACCACATGCACCAGCACCCGCCGCAAGCGCCGTTCTTTCCGAAGAGCTGTTCAAAATCGTGCCATCTGGTGGAGGTCACCGGATGGAACTCAAAGCCTTTCAACGAATGCGATGCTGAGCCCAATTGCCTCCCCAATCTCCTTTCGGACTCACTCGCTCTCTGTCTTCTTGAATGACGCGGAACCTAGCGGAGTCGCCCGGCCTGCTTGAGAACGTGCAATGCATTCAATGTGATCATTTCGTTCGGGCCTTTCCGCCCCCAATCCGCAACCTCCACGCCTGAATGCAGCTTGCTCGACAATCTCCAGTAGCGAATATCAACACCCCATCTTCCGTCAGGGAGGCGCTTGCCCTCAACAACGTCTAACGCCTCGTGTGCCCTCGGATCGTTCAGTCTTCCGAGAAGCGCTAGCACTCGGAGGGCTTGGAGAATGTCGTAGTGCCAGTAGGGCGGATAGTGAAGTTTGACCCAACTAGGGTCGATGATCTTCCCACTCTTCTCGGAGCGAAAGAGGCGATGCCTGAGAAGGAATTCTGCCGTACGCTCAGCCGCTTTGAGAGCGCCCGCTTCGCCAGTCCTGCGGTGATACTCAATGAGCCCCAACATGGGCACCAAGCTCTCGTGGAACGAAGAGTGCCATGCGTGCGCGTCTTTGTCGCAGTTCCAGCCGCCGTCAGGCCATTGCCACTCCTGCAGCGACTCGGCAAGCTGCTTCACTCGCGCGTCATCGGTCACGCCGACACGGCTACAGACTGCCAAGGCATTTCCCTCCTGCGAGGCACATCGGCGGGTGAGACCGTTGATCTTCTTGATTGACCGAAGATGTATCTCGCTAGTAAGCCATCTCAGAACTTGGTCGATGGCCGCGAGTATGTTTCTGTCGCGTGCCGTGTATCCCAGTTCTGTGAGAGAGACGAGGCGCCAGTGTGCGCCAGCCCACTTCTGATAGGGGTGCACGCCTAATCCGCCATTCTTCCTCCGGCCCCCAAGCAGCCCACGGACTCGTTTGCCGCTGGGAATCTGATCTCTTGCTGTTTGAGCTTCCCTGGAATCGGATGGTTCATCCAGCAGATCAGTGAGCGTGAGGAATCTTATCGACGGATCGTCGGATCTCAGCAACCATCTGATCGCCGGCTCGTCTGTATCCATGTGGCTCCCCACATTGGATTCGTTGTTAGTGTGGTCGATCACGCTCGGATCGTCTTCATGATTTGGTCGACGACAGTCTCCGGATCGACGTTCGGATCTTCGTTTCTGATGTCCTTGAGGAGATTCCGCGACCGATAGAAACCTATCACGGGTTCAGACGCCTCTCGATAGACCTTCAGGCGTTCCTGGATCACTTCCGGCTGGTCATCAACGCGCCTGAACAGTTCTCCGCCGCACTTGTCACACTTTCCAGTGATCTTTGGCTTCAGGGTCCTCTCGTTGTAGATTGCTCCACACGACTTGCATTGCAGTCTGGCCGAGAGCCTCTCCACAATCACCTTGTCAGGAACGTTCAGGTTCACAACAACGTCAACTTTCATGATCTTCTCAAGTTCTTTCGCCTGCTTGACGGTTCTCGGATATCCTTCGAGGATGAACCCATTGGATAGTCCGGCGCCTAGACGCTTCGTCAGGATTTCTGTGATGATCTCGTCCGGCACAAGCGTACCTGAACTGCTATATTTCTCGACGGTCTTTCCCAGCTTCGTCTTGTTGCGTATCTCGTCTCTGACAAGGTCGCCAGTCGAGATGTGTGGAATACCAAGCCTCTGTGTCAGCCTCGAAGCGTATGTTCCTTTTCCCGAGCCCGGTGGCCCGAATATCACGATCTTCATCCACTCACCCTCTGCGTCTTCGCTTTCCAGTATCAGCCCAAGGGTCTGGCTTGCCCGCAATAAGCTCTGCTCTGCACGGACAGCTCATGCTTGCGAGTTGTGCAAGCGCATGCTCGGGAAGAAGCGCCCCGTTCTCTGCCTGTACCGTAGGTATCTGTCTCCAAATCGCCTTACAAGCATCTCTTCTTCCCGGATCGTTGCGCGATAGTATCCCGGAATCGCTACTAGTGGTACGAGGGCGAGAATGTTGGGCCACATCAACATGAATCCGATGAACATCAGGAAGTACGCCAAGTAAGAGGGATGCCTCACATACCTATACGGTCCCCAGTCGACAAGTTGCTGTTCCTGGGGCATCGTCCAAGACGTCGCGTACGGCCCTCGCGCAATAACGCTCCAGACAAAAATGGCGTATCCAAGAGCCAATATCAGTGCTCCAGCTAACTCAAACGCGTCAGACTCGATGAATGGCAGATCGAGGATGCGAAGTTCGGTCAGTTCACGGCTGAACACGCCCAGCAGCAAGTAGAGCAGGGACACAAGGAAGAAGGCGCCGGTTCCCAGGGCCACAAGTCCCATTGTGAGCCCTTGTGGCACAGGAGCCTCAGGTTCGATCGCTTCCTTTGTGGGCCTGCCATGATAGCACAAGACGTTATGCAGGTTGACTGCAAGGAACACCGCCATACAACCGGCGGTAATGACAAGGCTCCATGAAGAGGTCATTGAATACTGCGCCATCGATCGTGCTCTGAATTCGTTCCCAACTTAACCCTTGCCTATCGCCTGCTGATTGCGAAGTGCATTACCTGACATACGAAACCTGTATTTGGAATCTAGGTGCCAAGACGCTGGGACCGATCACGGAGAGAGGCTGAGTGGTAGATCTCGCGGAGTTCGCTGCAGCTGTTCCTCCGACAAGACGTGTCTACTTGGAAGACTCGTACTCGCAGTCAGGCGATAGTGTGATTCTGAAGATCGCTGAGGACAAGAGCAGTGCGTATGTGGCACTGGACCAAACCATCTTCCATCCTAGATCTGGAGGTCAGCCCTCTGATCGAGGAACGATAGAGGAGGCATCGTTCCGAATCGACGTGAAGAGAGCAATGCTCCAGAGCGGAGTCATAATCCACTACGGAAAGGCGGAAGGAAAGCCAGAGGCCGGCCAGGCGACTTGTAGGATCGACTGGCCTAATCGGTTCCTGCTGATGAGGAGGCACACGGCGGCTCATCTGCTCGACTACTGCCTGGCAACTGCGACGCACTCCCGGGTTGAGACAACGGCCTCGTGGCTAGGCGACGATCCCTATGTTGGATATGGGGGCTCTGCGCCTGCCGCCCCGGACCTTGGAAGGATCCAAGAGCTCGTGGACAAGTTCATCCAGCGGGCACTGAATGTCGAGATCAAGACATTGGACAGGGCTACAGCCGAACGCCTGATCGCCGATGCACCTAACATCGCAAGGCTCCCGAAGACCGAGAAGCTTCGTATCGTAACGATCGAAGACCAGCTTCCAATCCCTTGCGGAGGTACACACGTGCGCAGACTCGACGAGATCGGAGCCTTGATGGTCCGAAGGGTCGAGCCTGCTGACGCAGGGTTTAGACTGCATTTTGAAGTCAAGGGCTAGGCTGAGAGTTCCTGCACTGTCGCAAGGGCGAGAGAGTGCTATCCTTAAATGAGCTGTTTGCCTGTACGGTGAACCCGAATCTGGAACACAGGACGATAGAGGAATAGCGTGTGTCTGATGTTGAAGACAAAGAGGTAATGCCGAAGGTAGAGAATCTTCTGCTGCCTCTGGAGGAGATGCTTGCGGCTGGTTTGCACATTGGAACCCGTATCAAGACCGGCGACATGGAGCAGTATATCTACCGTGTCAGACCTGACGGGCTCTTTATCCTGAACATTGGCAAGACCGATGAGAAGATCAGGTTGGCAGCGAAGTTCATCGCGAAGTTCGATCCTGACCGTGTCCTAACGGTCTCCTCTAGGATCTACGGCAAGACGCCGATCGAGAAGTTCTGCGAACTCACAAGGACGAGGTCGATGATCGGACGCTTCATGCCAGGACTGATTTCCAACCCGCTTCAACGAAGACATGCCGAACCTCAACTGATCATGGTGACCGACCCGCGCGCCGACTTCCAGGCAATCAGGGAAGCGACCAGCGCAGGTGTACCGATCATAGCACTCTGCGACACGGACAACGCGTTCGCGGGGGTCGACCTCGCCATCCCTGTAAATAACAAGGGCAGACGCGCGTTGGCCATGATCTACTGGCTTCTGGCCAGACAGGTGCTTCGCGAACGAGCAGAACTCCCAGCCGACGGGACGATCACAGCAACCGTTGACGATTTCGAGACGAAACTGGCTGCGATCGCACCCAGAATTGGCGGCGAGCTTTGAAACTGAGAAGAGCCCAAGTCGCCGGTTCGTTCTATTCAGGCACGAAGACGTCCCTCACGAGTGAGATCGAACGCTGCTTCGCCCATCACCTTGGTCCGGGGCGTCTTCCGACGCTCGCCAAAGTGGGCGAGAGGAAGCTGACGGGGCTCGTCTGCCCGCATGCAGGCTACATGTACTCAGGTCCTGTTGCCGCCAAGTCGTACTTTGAGCTCGCTAGTGACGGGAAACCGGAAACGATCGTGATCATTGGACCGAATCACACCGGCGAAGGAAGCGGCGTCTCGATGATGCCCGAGGGCATTTGGGAGACCCCACTAGGCCATGTCGAGATTGACAGGCAGACGGCAGACGCGATCTCAAAAGCATCTGACATCATCGATCTCGATGATCGTGCCCACATCTACGAGCACTCGATAGAAGTTCAGCTCCCATTCCTGCAGTATGTCCTGAAGACCGGGTTCAACTTCGTCCCGATCTGCATGATGATGCAGGACCAGAAGACAAGTGCCGAGGTTGGAAAAGCCGTAGGGGAAGCCCTCAGGGGCAGAGACGGTCTAGCGATCGCCTCCTCCGACATGACTCACTATGAATCGGCTTATTCGGCCAAGCGGAAAGATCGACTCGCAATCGATGCGATACTTGCCATGGATGACACGAGGCTGCAGGAGACGGTCGAGTCCCACCGGATCACGATGTGTGGCCACGGGCCTGTCGCTAGCACGATTGTGGCCTCAAAGATCCTCGGCGCCAAAGCCGCCCGGCTTCTCGGCTACAGCACAAGCGGCGACATCACAGGGGACGACAGCGCGGTCGTAGGGTATCTTGCGGCCTCAATTCGCAAATAGCCGACCTCGGTTCAACACTTAGATCTCGTTGCGTCCAAACGCAACGATTCTCGGACTCCATATGGCACGACCCCTAGAAACGTGCCGGTGGGCTAGGGGTTTATCTTCTGTAGCACATTAGGCGGTAGCTAGCGGAAGGTGCTACGTTTTGGGAATGGGCATTGGGTTCGGGAAAGTAATACTGTTCAACGAGCACTTCGTGGTCTACGGCCTCCCCGCAATAGCTTCGGCAATCGGGACTAAGACAACGGCGCTTGTTGAGAGGCGCCCCGGCTCAGGCGTGGAACTCAAGG
>Ga0208047_1000080_pt1 | contig 34647 bp, 29 predicted proteins | sample Kivu_220m_FD_184162 | JGI IMG/M metagenome (GOLD analysis project Ga0208047, IMG submission 184162) | Freshwater microbial communities from Lake Kivu, Western Province, Rwanda to study Microbial Dark Matter (Phase II) - Kivu_220m (SPAdes)... | ecosystem: Environmental > Aquatic > Freshwater >...
GGATGGGGATGAGGGGCGGGGGAGAGGCCCAGCCGGCGGACGCCGGACGCATTCTGGCCGAAGTCCGCGACCTCCTGAACAAGGCCAGGTATTATGAGAAACGCCGCCAATTCGCGGCCAAGAACGTCCTCCTCCCGAAGCCGATGTACGACGACACTCTCGGCCCGCTTTCGGACGCGGTGAAGGGCGAAATACCGGTCATGATCTCGGTCCATTCCGAAAGGGACATCAAGACGGCCATTCAATTCGTCGCCGAGGAGAAGCTCAAGGCCGTCTTCTACGGCGTCGAGCAGGGCTGGAAAGCCGCCGGAGAGCTCAAGGCGGCTGGAATACCGTGCGTCATCGGCTCGCTCTACGACATGCCGCCCGTCTGGGAAGACGGATATGACGCCCTCTTCCGCAATCCCGGCCTCCTCGTCAAGGCCGGGGTCCGGATCGCTTTCTCCTCGTCAAGCGCCACGGCGGCCAAGGACCTCCCTTATCACGCCGCCAAGGCGGCCGCCTTCGGCCTGGAGAAGAAAGACGCCCTCAAGGCGGCGACGATCGACGCCGCCGAGATCCTCGGCGTCGGCGGACTCATGGGCAGCTTGGAAAAGGGCAAGCGGGCCAACATCGTCCTGGCCGACAACGACATCCTCGAGCAGCGGACGAACGTGACCCACGTCTTCATCGACGGCCGCCCGACGGACCTCTCGAACCGCTACACCGAACTCCTCGACAAATTCAAGAAGAAAGGGACGTAAAATGAAAAGAAGGGGATTTCTTTGGATTCTCGCCGTCCTCGTCGTCCTGGCCGGCAGGGCGGGCCCGGCTTCGGACCAGACGCCCTCGCTCGAAAGCTACGACGTCCTGATCCGCGGGGCGACGATCTATGACGGATCCGGGGCCGCGCCCTTCAAGGCCGACGTCGCCCTCTCGGGGAAGACGATCGTCAAGGTCGCGCCCTCGATCCGCGAGAAGGCCAAACGGGTCATCGAAGCCCGCGGGCTCGCCCTGGCGCCGGGCTTCATCGACCTCCACACCCACGTCGACGAGGGGATGTATTTCCCGGAAAACCGGGCCTGCTTGAACTTTCTCAAACAGGGGGTCACGACGGTCGTGGTCGGTCAGTGCGGGGGGAGCGCCTGGCCGATCTTCGAGAAGGCCGAGGACCTCCGAAACCTCTGGACGACGGAGGGCATCGGGCCGAACGCGGCCCTCCTCGTCGGCCATGGGACGGTCCGCCGGATCGTCATGGGGATGGAGAACCGGCCGCCCACGGCCGAAGAGCTGGAAAAGATGAAAGCCCTCGTCAAGGAGGCGATGGACCAGGGCGCGGTGGGACTCTCGACGGGACTCATTTACGCCCCGAGCTCCTTCGGGCAGACCGACGAAATCATCGAGCTGGCCAAGGTCGTGGCCCCTTTTGGGGGCATCTATCACACCCACATCCGCAACGAGCGCCAGAACCTCCTCGCCGCCGTGCGCGAGGCCGTCGAGATCTCGGAAAAGGCCGGCCTTCCGGCCCACATCTCCCATTTCAAGGTCATGGGCCGGTCGAACTGGGGCCTGGTCAAGGAGGCCTGCGCCATCGTCGAGGACGCCCGTGGCCGCGGACTGAAAATCACCGCCGACCAATATCCTTTTCCCTATTCCAACCAAAATCCTTACGCCAGGCTCATCCCCCGCGCCGTCTGGGCCGGCCAAACCCCCGACCGATTGACTTCGAAGGACATGACCGGCGTCTTCGAGCATCTCGGGGATTCCGAGCTCGTCGCCCTCTATGAGAAAGCGACGCCGTATTACCCCTTGTCGGCTCGTCATCTCGAGTTTTTGAAGGGCCTTTCCCGGCCTCGGCTCGTCGACTTCGTCGCCGGAACGCTCTTCGACCTTTCGACCTTCCAGGGACCGGCCGATCCGCGGGAAAGAGGCCTCTTTCTCAAGCGGCTGTCCGACCCGGTGGAAGGGCCCAAAATTCGGGAAGCCGTCCGCGCCTCCATCGTTGAAGGCAACGGGGCGGAGCAATACGTCGTCGGGGTGTGCGTCGAGAAAAAACTGGAGGGAAAAACCCTCCGCGACGTCGCCGCCCTCAAGGGACTGTCGATCGAGGAGGCGGCCATCGCCCTGGACCTCATGGGGGCAAAATGCATCCCCGTCTCGATGAGCGAAGCCGACCTGGCCTCTATCATGGCCAAGGATTACGTCGGAACGGGAAGCGATGGAGCCGCTCCGTTCTACGGGATCGGCGATTTCCACGTCCGCTCGTATTCGACCTTCCTTCACAAAATCGCAAAATACGCCCTCGACGAGAAAATCCTCTCCCTCGCCGGCGCGATCCGCTCCCAGACGTCGCTGCCGGCCTCGATCATGGGCTGGAGCGACCGGGGTTGGATCCAGGAAGGGATGAAAGCCGACATCGCCGTCCTCGACTTGGACCGCCTTCGGACTCCGGCCTCCATTTCCAATCCCCACCAATACGCCGAGGGGGTCGTCTATCTTTTCGTCAACGGCCGGGCGGCCATCGACCGGGGCCTTCCGACCGGAATGCTCCCGGGGAAGGTCCTGACGATTCAGCGGGGCGCGGGGGATCGGACGCCCTGAAGGAGGCATATCCATGGAGACTCCCTGGAAACGACGCGAATTCCTGAGGGCGGGCACCGCCTTCGGCGCAGCCTGGGCGGCCAAGCCCGGCGGACTCTCCCCCTCGACGGCCCGGGTCGGGCCGGCCGGAAGTTTCAAAGCCGTCGCTTCGGGCAACGGAATCCGGGCGACCGAGAAGGCCATGGCCCTCTTGAAGCAGGGGGCCGACCCTCTGGATGCCGTGATCGCCGGGGTCAACATCGTCGAGGACGACCCGGAGGACATGTCCGTCGGATACGGCGGCCTGCCCAACGAAGATGGGGAGGTCGAGCTCGACGCCTCGGTCATGCATGGTCCGACCCACGCCTCCGGCGCGGTTGCCGCCTTAAAATCCATCAAGAACCCTTCCCGGGTCGCCCAACTTGTCATGGAGCGGACCAACCACTGCCTCCTCGTGGGGGAGGGGGCCTTGAAATTCGCCCTGGCTTACGGCTTCGCCAAGGAAAACCTCCTCACCGACCGGGCCCGCGAAGCGTGGCTCCGGTGGAAGGAAAACCTCTCGGACCGGGATAACTGGCTTCCTCCGGCATCAAAGAACCTGCCGCCCGAGCTCCAGGCCTATGTCCAGACATACGGGACGATCAATTGCCTGGCCCTGGACGAGAAAGGAAATCTGGCCGGAGTGACGACGACGAGCGGCCTATCCTGGAAGCGGCCGGGACGGGTGGGGGATTCGCCGATCATCGGGGCCGGACTCTACGTCGACAACGACATCGGGGCCGCCGGCTCAACGGGCTTCGGCGAGGCCAACATCATGAACGTCGCGAGCTTTCAGGTCGTCATGCTCATGGGGCAGGGGATGTCGCCCGAACAAGCCTGTCTCGAGGCCCTGAAACGGGTCGCCGACAAGGCCAAGCGCCATCCCCGTCTCACCGGCCTCGACGGGCGGCCGAACTTCGGGATGAGCTACTACGCCCTCAACAAGAAGGGGGAATTCGGCTCGGCGACGTTCGTCGGCCCTTCCCGGTTCGCCGCCCATGACGGGGCGAAGAACGCGATGCGGGAGTGCGCCTATCTCTACAAAGCCAAATCCTGAAGCCGGGGCTCAATCGTATTCGCAGATCAGGCAGCGGTATCCGTCCCGGCTGAGTTTTTCGGCCAGGGCTTCGGACGTCTCCCTGTCCCGGGCCTGAATCCGGACCCGGTAGTAGGTCCGGCGGCCCGTTTCGAAGGCGCTGACACGGACATCGCGGTATTTGCGCCGGATTTCGCACTCGAGGGCTCGGGCGTTGTCCTCATAGACGAAGGCGCCCACCTGGACGGCATAGCGGACGGGCCGGAGGCCCGACGGCTGATCCTCGAGAATGTCCAGACGGACGGGGACCGTGCCGGGTCCGACCATGTCGATGAGGCGGGCCGCGGCCAGGGACAAGTCGATGATCCGGCCGGCGACGAAAGGCCCGCGGTCGTTGATCCGGACGCAGACCGTCCGGCCGTTCTCGAGATTGGTGACCATGACCTTCGTCCCGAAAGGAAGCGTCTTGTGGGCCGCGGTCAAGTCGTACATGTTGTAGATTTCCCGGTTCGAGGTCCGCTTCCCGTGAAAATCGGCCCCGTACCAGGAGGCGATCCCGGTCTGGGTTCCCCCGCCGCCGGGTAGGAGGCGCGACCGGGCGCAGAAAGAAAAAGCCACGAGCGAGAGGGCCGCAAGCCCCGCCCATCCCGTCCGGGGGAGGGAGATCCTTTTCCTTTTCATGGACAGGCGGAAGAATCGCATGACGTCCGCTTGGAGTCCATCGCCGGTGCCGGGGATTTTAGGGATGCCTTCGAGCCGGGAGGGATTAGTCTCAACCTCGTATTTTTTCACCCGGATAGGGGATCCTTAATCGCCGGCAGCAGCGATGGCACTGGTCCTCCCGTCAAACTCCTCCTTGCGCGGCCAAGGTCTAGCCGTTAGAATCGTTTCCCATGATTTCTTCGGCTTCCGGCCGCCGAGCGGCCCGTTTCCTCCCGGCCGGAATCCTCTATCTCTTCATTTTCACCCTCTCCAGCCTGGAGCGCTGGCCGGTCGAGGTCGGATGGACGCCTTTCGACAAAGTCGCCCATGTCTCCATCTTCGGCCTCCTCGGCGCGCTGCTGGCTTTCGGTTTCGGGCGGGGAGAGCCGAAGTCCGCCTGGAAGGCCTTCCTGACGGGAGTCGTCTTGGCCGCTTTGGATGAGGTCCACCAGTTGTTCGTCGCCGGCCGGGACTCGAGCCCGTGGGATCTCCTGGCCGACCTCGGGGGGATCGCCGCGGGAATAGGGATTTTTCGGGCGCTCGCCCGGTTCATCGCCCGCGGCGGGAGGGAGAGAGCCCGAACGACCGTCAACCCTCCCGGCAAAGGCCGGAGTGATTCCGGCAGAGGCTCTTCTTGAGGTAAGCGAAAGCCTTGGCCGGGTCCGAAATGAAAGTGAAGAGCCTGACGTCCTCGGGGGATATCGCTCCCCGCCGAACGAGGGCCTCAAAATCGATGACCTCGCGCCAGTACTCCTCCCCGTAGAGAATCAACACGACTTCGCCTTTCTTGATTTTGCCGGTCTGGATGAGGGTGATCGTCTCGAAGAATTCATCCAGAGTTCCATAGCCGCCGGGGAAGGCGATGACGGCCCGGGCCCGGGAAACGAGCCAGAACTTCCTCATGAAGAAATAGTGGAAGACGAAGGCCAGGTCTTCGGAAATGTAGGCGTTCGGGGATTGCTCGAAGGGAATCGAGATGTTCATCCCGATCGTCTTTCCGCCGGCCCGGGCGGCGCCGCGGTTGGCCGCCTCCATGATCCCGGGTCCTGCCCCGGAGCAAATGACGAAATTTTTTCCCTTGGGCCTGAGGGGGATGGCCCAGCGGGCGATCCGGTAGGCCAGGTCCTCGGCATCCCAGTAATACTTGGAAAGCAAAGAACGCTTGTCGGAGGGATCGGCCCGGGACGATCCGAGGAAAAGGACCGTCGAGTTGATCTTGTTCTTTTCGAACCGGGCCAGGGGCTCGAGGTATTCGCTCAGGATTCGGACGATCCGGCCTTCGGGCGAATTCAGGAAGGCGGCATTCTGGTACGCCTTGGGGGGCATCGCGATCTTCTTCATTTCGGCCTCGTTTCGGCCGGATTCTAGCCCAAAGCGTCTTTGACTTCAACGAAGCCCTGTGGTATCTAAGACGGTCATGAAAATCCTGGAGAGGATGGTCTATCCCGGGCGGATCATCATCATCGGGGCCGACGCCTCCGCGGCGGCCGAGGTCGTCGTCTATGCCGTCACCGGCCGGTCGCCGGCAAGCCAGGCCCGCAAGCTCGAACTTTCCGGCTCGGCCGTCTGGACCAAGCCGACCGATCCCGAGACCGTCAAATCCGGCAACGTCGACCTTCTCGTCTATCCCGCCGTCATTCTGGGGTCCGGAGTCGCCGTCAGCAACGGCCGGCAGACCTCCGACCTCGACCTCTCGGGGGGAGAGGGGCCGGCGGGCGTTCTGGCCAAAAGCCTCGAGAGATGGACATACGAACCGGATGCTCCCATCTACACGCCCCGGATCACGGGCTGCGTCCTGCCGGATCGAAGGGCGGGATTGAGCCTCATCCGTCGCGGCCAAGATGGCATCTCCGAGAGGTGCTTTTTTGAGTTCTCCAGCCGTCCGGGAGAGGGGAGACTCATCGCCACCTACGCCGGCGAGAACATCCAGCCGCTGCCGATATTCCGGGGGGAACCCCTCGAGCTGGAGCTTTCCGGCCGGACGGCCGCGGAAACGGCCGGGGCCGTCTACGCCGCCCTCCGCCCGGAAGGCCGCCTCGAGGATTTCCGGGTGGCCGTCGCTTGCGTCTTTTGGCCTCGCGAAGCCGGACTTCGCCCCGAGGTCGCGATCTTGAACCGCCACGAAAGGACCTCCCGATGAGCAAGGAGAAGGAAAGCCTGGAGAAATCCGCCCGCCGCCAATATTTCGCCAAGGTCAAGGAAGACTTTCCCGAGCTCGTCGACATCGGCGGCCGGAAATACCTCAAGCGGCTGTCGATGCGCTACGGCGAGAATCCCGGCACCCCGGCCGCGTTCTATATCGAAGAGAGGGCCACGGGTCCGAACATGGCGACGATGCATGTCCTCCAGGAGGGCAGCAAGGGCCTGGGCTACATCAACGTCGGAGACATGGACCTCGGTCAAAGACTGGCCAAAAAGCTGACCGAGATATTCCCCGGCCGCTCGGTCGCCGTCCTCGTCAAGCACGAGATGCCGAGCGGAATCGCCCTGGCCGACGACCCCGTCGCGGCTTTCACCAAAGCTTGGGAGGCCGACCCTCTCTCCAACTTCGGCTCCGTCGACGTCTTCAACTTCGCCGTCACGCCGCCGCTGGCGCGCCTCCTCGTTGAGAGCCCGCGCAACGTCGAAGTCGTGTACGCCCCCGATTTCGAACCCGAGGCCCTCGAAATTCTGGCGGCGCGAAAGCCCCTCCGGGTCGTCAAGATGGGGGCCTCCTTGACCGAGCCGGCGACGGACAGCGGCCTGGATTTCAAGCGCGTCGCCGGCGGCCTTCTCGTCCAGAAGCGATTCGACTCGAAAATCGTCTCCGCCGAGGACGTCGAGGCCGTCTCCGTCCGGCCCCCGTCGGCGGCCGAAATCGAGGCCGCCATCCTGGCCTGGAACGTGGCCGCCTTCACCCGGTCGAACGCCGTCGTCATCGGCCAACCGGACAAGATCCACGGCATCGGCTCGGGCCAGCGGAGCCGGATCGACGCCGCCGAGGACGCCATCCGGCTCTCCCGTCGAGGCTACGGGCCCGAAGGGTGCGTCCTCGCCTCGGACGCCTTCATGCCTTTCCCCGACGTCGTCGAGATCGCCGCTCAGAACGGGATCCGGGCGATCATCTATCCCCTCGGCTCGGTCAAGGACCAGGAGGTCATCGACCGGGCCAACGCCCTCGGCCTGTCGATGATCATCACCCGGAAACCGGGAGAAATCGACTGCGAGCGCTGCTTCCTCCACAGATAAGATGCTCCTCGCGAAATACAAGGCCAAACGCAATTTCTCTAAAACCCCCGAGCCCTCGGGCGGGACGAAATCGGATTCGCCGAAGGCGAAGGGCCTCCTCTACGTCATCCAGAAACACCAGGCCTCGCATCTCCACTGGGATCTCAGGCTCCAGGAGGGAGATGTCTTGGCGAGTTGGGCGATTCCCAAGGAACCCCCGGTCGAGGAAGGCGTCCGAAGGCTGGCCGTTCATGTCGAGGACCATCCCCTCGACTATGCGAACTTCGAGGGGACGATTCCCGAGGGAGAGTACGGCGCCGGGACGGTCGAGATCTGGGACCGGGGGACCTATCTTCCCCTCGAGCAGACGCCGGCCAAGAAAATCATCGACCTCGAAGGGAAAAGGCTCGTCGGGCCCTATGTCCTTCTCAAGCTGAAGCCGGGGATGGAGGCCGACCGGAACTGGCTCTTTTTCAAGCTCAAGCGGAAGTCTCCATCCGGAAAAGATGCGCCCCAGGTTTGACCGGTTGAAAACGGTTTCCGCCGCCCTGGCGGTCCTCGTTTCCTTCCTCAGCCCGGCCTGCCGGAACGGGGGAACGGCCGAGAAGCCCCGTCCGTACGAGGAGCTGGCCGAACGAATCCGGACGGCCGGCCTCGAGAGCGAGGGAGCCTTTACCCTTCTGGGGCGCCTGACGACTTCGGCCGCCCCCCGTTTGACAGGCTCACCACAGGCCGATAAGGCCGTCAGCCTGATGCGTTCCGAGATGGAGCGTCTGGGACTCGAAAGCTGGCTCGAACCGGTCACCGTCCAGCATTGGGTCAGGGGGGAGGTCGAGAAAGCCCAAATCCTCTCCGGCCCGGAGAATACGGAAACCGCCCTCTCCATTTCAGCCCTGGGCTGGAGCGTGGCGACGCCGGCGGAGGGAATCTCGGCCGAGGTCATCGAGGCCGAATCGTTCGAGGACCTGCGGGCCAAGTCCGCCAAAGTCCCGGGACGGATCGTCTTTTTCAACCACCCCATGGACCGGACCTCCTTGGACGCCTTCAGGTCCTACGGCCAAGCGGCCCAATACCGCAGCCGGGGAGCCTCGGAAGCCGCTAGGGCCGGCGCCGTCGCCGTCCTGGTCCGGTCGGCGACCCAGAGGATCGATGACCATCCCCATACGGGCATGGTCGCCTACGATCCCCAGGCTCCGCGGGTCCCGGCCGCGGCCGTTTCGACGTCGGGAGCGGAAATTCTCAGCGCCGCCCTGAAAGAAAACCCCCGGCTCAAGTTGCGCCTCACCTTCAGTCCCCAGACCTTGCCCGACGTTCCTTCGGCCAACGTCGTCGGCCAAATCCGAGGCTCCGGGCGGCCCGAAGAAATCGTCCTCCTCGGAGCCCATCTCGACAGTTGGGACCTCGCCGCGGGAGCTCACGACGACGGAGCGGGATGCGCCCAGGTTATGGAAGCCCTGCGTTTGATCCTGGAATCCGGGATCCGGCCGAAACGGACGATCCGGGCCGTGTTGTTCATGAACGAGGAATTCGGGGCTTCGGGGGGGCGGGATTACGCCCGGAACGCCCGGAGGAAATCGGAGCGCCACCTGGCGGCCATGGAGTCGGACCGGGGAGGCTTCCTGCCTCTCGGCTTCGCCGTCGGCGGCGGGCCGAGGATTTTGGAGCGGATGAGACGCTGGGAATATCTTCTCGCCTCCGCCGGAATTCAATGGATGCGGCTGGGCGGGGGAGGGGCCGATATCGGGCCGATCGTCCAAACGGGCGCCGTCCCGATGGGATTCGTCCCCGACGCCCAGCGCTATTTCGACGTCCATCACTCCGCCCTCGACGTCCTCGAAAGCGTCCATCCGCGCGAACTCGAGCTCGGGGCGGTCGTCCTGGCCATCATGGCCTTCATCGTCGCCGAGGAAGGAATCTGACGTGGATCTTGCGATTCTCTGGCACTTCCATCAGCCGGTCTACAGGAAGCCGGGAACGAGGGAATACATCCTCCCCTGGGTGAACTACCACGCGACCAAGAACTACCATCAGATGGCCCGCCTGGCGGAGGAAACGGGATATCCCTGCACGTTCAACATCGTCCCCTGCCTGGCTGAGCAGATTCGCGACTATGCCGCCGGCCGGGCGAAGGACGAAATCCAGCGGCGTCTTGAAGCCCGGCCCGAAGACCTCCGTCCGGAGGAATTGGACGGCTTGAGGCCTTTCGCCCCCGGCGAATCCGACCCCGCCCTTCTCCAGCTTCGGGCCCTTCAATCCTTCTTTTCGCCCATCGACGAAATCCCGGACGATAAGCCCTCCCTCCTCGATCGGCAGCGCGAAATCCTGGCCGGCCTCCTGCCCCGGATCCGGTCTCTCTCGGAAGAGGGGAAGGTCGAATTGATGACGACTCCCTATTATCACCCGCTGACCCCCCTCATCTTCGACCTCCGCGCCGCGGAAGGACATGTTCTCCCTTCCGTTTCGTTCGCCTACCCCCAGGATGCCCGTCTCCACATCGACCGGGCCAGGGTGTTCATGGACGGATTGTTCGGACGGCCTCCTTCGGGGCTTTGGCCGTCCGAGGGGGGGATCTGCCGGGAAGTCGCCGCGGCCGCCGCCCGCTCGGGCTTTTCCTTCGCCGTCACGGACGAGAACGTCCTCTGGAAAAGCCTCGGCCCGGGGGCCGAGCGGAAGCGGCTTTTCAGCCCTTCGCGAGACGAAGGATTGACGCTTTTCTTCCGCGACCGTGAGATCTCCGACCTCATCGGCTTCGAGTATCACCGCCGGGACGAAAAGGAGGCCGTGGCCGACCTCCTCGGCCGTCTCGAGAGCCGGCGGCGGGAAGCGGGGGATGACGGCTTCCTGGTCGTCGCCCTCGACGGGGAGAACGCCTGGGGAAGCTACAGGGAGAACGGACTTCCGTTCCTCCGCGAGATGTTCGGCCGGATTCTCGACTCGACGAGCCTGCGCCCGGTCTTTTTCGCCGACCTTCTCGCGACGCGCGGCCCCGGAAAAGACATCGGCCTCGTCCCGGGGACCTGGCTCGGCGACTTTTCCAAGTGGATCGGCTCGCCGGCCAAGAACGAGGGCTGGGCCGCCCTCAGCCGGGCCCGCGAGGCCTGCGGCCCGGTCGAGGAAATCCTCATCGCCGAAGGGTCGGACTGGTTCTGGTGGTTCGGGGAAGGGCAGCCGGCGTTCGACGCCCTTTTCGAGTCCTATCTCCGGGCTGCGCTTGCCAAGGCGGGAAAGTGAGCCGGACGTGAATCCGGAATTCGCCTTCCTCTTCGGGGTTCATTGCCATCAGCCGGTCGGCAACTTTCGGAGCGTCTTCGAAAAGGCCTTCGCCGAATCCTACCGCCCCTTTCTCCAGGCCATGCTGCGCCACCCCGAGGTCAAGTTCACGGCCCATTATTCGGGCCCGCTCCTCGAAGACATGCGGCGGCGGGAACGGGGAGCCTGGGACGACCTCCGGGAGCTCGTCGGCCGCGGACAGGTCGAGCTTCTCGGAGGAGGCTTCTATGAGCCCATCCTGGCCCTCATTCCCGAGGAGGACCGCCAGGGCCAGCTCCGGATGATGAGCGATTTCCTGGCCGAGCATTTCGGCGGGAGGCCGCGCGGCGTCTGGCTGACGGAGCGAGTCTGGGAGCCTTCGCTCCCCAAAACCCTAGCTCGGGCCGGAGCCGAGTATACCCTGATCGACGAGGAGCACTTCCATGCGGCTGGCATCCGGGGCCTCCGGGCCTTCTCTCTGACCGAAGAGGAAGGCTTTCCCCTCGCCCTTTTTCCGATCGACAAAACCCTTCGCTATCTCATTCCCTTCGGGGAGATCGAGGAAGTCGGGCGGTACCTGGCGGAGGTCGAGTCCGAGGGCGGCCTGGCGATCCTCGGCGACGACGGGGAGAAATTCGGCCTTTGGCCGGGGACGCACCGCCGGGTCTACGAGGACGGCTGGCTCGAACGATTCCTCCATTTCATCGAGGAGCGCGGTATCCGGACGATGTCCTTCGCCGAAGCCCTCGATTCGCGTCCCCCCGCGGGCCGGGCTTACATCCCCCCCGCCTCCTATGAAGAAATGATGGGCTGGGTCCTGGAACCCGAGGCGTCGGCCCGATTCGAGGCCCTCAAATCGAAGGCCGATCCGGAAGCGCGCCGCTTCATCCGGGGCGGTTTCTTTCGCGAGTTCTTCTTGAAATACCCCGAAAGCCATCACCTCCGGGCCCGGATGGTTTCTGTCTCCCGGCGCCTTCGCGAGCACGGCCGGACCGAAAGCCTCCCCGAGCTCTACAAGGCCCAGGGTAACGACCCCTACTGGCACGGCGTCTTCGGCGGCCTCTATCTGCCTCATCTCCGGGAAGCCGCGTACGGACATCTCCTCGAGGCCGAAAAAGCGATCCCGACCTCCTCTTCCTGGCGGGAAGAGGACATCGATTGGGACGGGGCGGACGAGCTCATCTGGCAGGACGGCCGTTTCGGCCTGTTCCTCAAGCCCGCCGCCGGCGGGGGCCTCGTCGAAATCGATGACCGCGAATCGAGCCGGAACCTGACGGACGTCCTTTCCCGGCGCCGCGAAAGCTACCACCGCCTCAAACCCGAGACGGAAAGGGGAGGCCTGAGCATCCACGAGCTGTCGAAATCTCTTCCGCCGGGATTCGAACGCTACCTTCGCTATGACTCTCGACCTCGCCGTTCCTGGGTCGACCATTTCCTCGGGTCGGAGGTCACGGCCGAAAAGCTCCGCGACCTCGACTTCGTCGACCTCGGCGGTTTCCCCGACGCCGCTTACGAACGGGCGGTGGACGGCCCCGCCGTGCGGCTCTGGCGGCTCGGGGTCTTCGGAGAAAGCGGCTCCAAAACCGAGATCCGCCTGGAAAAAACGGCCGTCCCCGAAAAAAATCGCGTTCGTTTCGGAACGTCGATCCGGAACGAAGGCCGGGAGGCCGTTTCGCTCGTCTTCGGTCAAGAATGGAATTTCTACCAGACCTCCGGGGAAACGAGGGTCGAAGGGGGCCGTCTCGTTCTCTGCGGGGACCGGCTCATTCTGACCTTCACCCCGTCCCCCGAGCTTTTGACTTATCCCTTGGAAACCCTCTCCCAGTCCGAGGAAGGATACGACCTCATCCGTCAGGGAATCTGCCTTTTTTCGATTTGGCGCGCGCGCCTCGAGGCCGGCGGAAGGTTCGACATCTCGGTCCGCTTGGAAGAAGGCCGTGAACCGTAAAGGACCGTCATTGCGGCGCGATCCCCTCATCGGGCGCTGGGTCCTCGTCGCCCCGGAACGGAGCCGGAGGCCGAACGACTTCAGATCTTCCGGCGGACTGATTTCCCCGTGTCCCTTCTGCCCGGGGCACGAGGCGGAAACGCCGCCCGAAGTCTTCGCCGTCCGCGAACCGGGGACCCCAAGAGACGCTCCCGGATGGAAAATCCGCGTCGTGCCGAACAAATATCCAGCCGTAGCCCCTCACGGCCGGGCTCGAAGGCCGGCCGGGGGCTTTTTCGAAAGCCGGGCGGGTCTCGGCGCCCATGAGGTCGTGATCGATTCGCCCGCCCACGACCTCGAGTTTCCCGACCTCCCGCCGGAGAGCGTCCGGAACGTCCTGGAAATCTATCGTCAGCGCGTCGAAAGTCTCGAGGCCGGGACCGGAACGGCGTACGTCCAGCTGTTCAAGAACAAGGGCCGGGAAGCGGGAGCGACCCTCCGCCATCCGCACGCCCAAATTGTCTCCCTGCCCCTTCTACCGCAATGCCTCCGGGAGGACATCGACGCTTCCGGACGATTCTTCAAAAAAACGGGAGGCTGCCTTCATTGCCGGATCGGCGAGGAGGAAGAGAAGGCCGGGGAGAGGATCGTCGCCCGCAACGACGGATTTTTAGCCTTCGTCCCCTTCGCCGCCCGTTTTCCCTATGAAATCCGGCTTCTTCCGCGCCGGCATGAGGCCCGCTTCAGCGGAACAAGCGGGGAGGAGATCGCCGCCTTGGCCGATATCCTCGGTCGCGTCCTCCGCTCAGTCAAGTCCCTCTTGGAAGACCCTTCCTACAACCTCGTCCTCCATCAAGGTCCCGCTCCCGCGGCCCGGACCGAGGCGGGGAATGCCCGAGCGGCCTCTCTCCATTGGTATCTGGAGATCATCCCGGTCACAACCCGGGTGGCGGGTTTCGAATGGGGGACGGGATTTCACATCAATCCCGTCCTTCCCGAGGCCGCCGCCCGACGCCTTCGGGTTTGACTTTTCCGGCGGGCGTCCTATGATAGAGACATGAAGAAAGCGGCGGTCGTCCTGCTCGTCTTTTTCGGAGTTTCGGCCGGGGCATGGGCCGTTTATCCGTTTCCGGATATTTACAAAAAATTCGAAATCAGCCTTTTCGGCGGCCCCGGCTCTCAGGGAATCAGGGCTTCGACCTCCTACGCCGACAGCTGGAACCACCTCTCGCTGACCAGCGTCGTCGAGCGGACATCGATGACCGTCGACTCCGCGGCCAGCCTTCTCTCGATGGGCGCGGCCGTGGGCTATTTTTTCGGGCCGAACATCGGCATCCAGGCGGCCGTCTGCCGGGCCGGGTCGGACCTCAAGACGGCGTCCGATTTCGATTTTTCCTGGACGTGGTCGCCTTCGGTCGGCAATGGGAGCTTCGCCCGCGCCGTGTCCTGGGACGGAAGCGGCCGGGTCCGGACGACGGCCGTCGGCTTCAACGCCGTCGGCCGGTTCGGGGGGGAGCGGCTGGAGGGCTTTATCTCGGCGGGGCCGTCCTTGTTTTTAAGCTCCCTCACGGCCGAGACGGCCTTCGGCTACGGGGTGACGAGAATCGACGCGGCGAACGTCCAATACGTCGACGCCCTGGGCGTCGGACTCGAAATTCGAGACAAAAAGTGGACGAAGCTCGGGGCGAATTTCGGGGCCGGGATCGTCTACAAGTTCAATGAAGCCTGGGGAGTCTTCCTCGAGGGCCGGTATTTCATCTGCCCCGCCAAGATCCTAACCTGGGATTTGGTCCTCGGAACCTACGACGGGCTCTTCTTCAGCGACGTGAATCCCATCATGACGAACGTCCCGATCGACCAATCGGACGTCGATTTCATCGCTGAAGCGCGGACGTTGTCCGGTCTGAAGGTCAATCCCTCGTTCTTCCAGGTCCTCGTCGGCATCAAAATCCTCCTCGGCGATTGATTTTCGCCGCCCAAAAGCTTATCATCCTGGACTCAGAAAGGAATTGGACATGAAACGCCAGGCCTTCGCCCTCGCCGTCCTCCTCGGACTCGCCGCCGTCGGCTCTGCCCAAACCCTTGCCGATCCGGCGCCCGGGGCGCCTCGTTTTTCGATCAGGCTCGGAGGCGGGGCGGCCTACGCGACTCTCGGCGACCTCGGCCTCGGGATCGCGGGCCAGGAGAGCTATCTCCGGGACGAGTACGGCGAACTCGACGGATCTTACGAAACGCCGAAGCTCGGATCGTCTTTCGGGGGGGAGCTTCTCTACGCCTTGAGCCCCCGCTTCAGTCTCGGACTTGGCGCCGGGTATGCCCGGCACGCAAAGGCCAGTCAGGTCACCTACGCGATTGGATTCATCGACGTCAGGGAGCGGATCAATCCCAGACTGACCCTCATCCCCCTCGAACTCAACCTCCACATGGCGATTCCCCTCGGCCGGAGCTTCGCCTTCGACCTTTTCGCCGGGCCGGGCTATTATTGGGCCTCGTTCGACTACGAATTCCGGATGGACCTCGACCTCCTCGGAATGAGCGGGTATGACGTCTACACGTTCAAGAGCCGTCGGGGGACGGTGGGATTCCAGGCCGGCCTGGGATTCGAAGTCGCCCTCGGATCCCGGCTGGCTCTCGTCCTGAACGCCGTGGGGCGCTACGCGAGGCTCAGTGATTTCCAGGGAGACTGGACCGAGGAAGGGGGAGGGGACTTCTGGGAATACAGCGACAGCGGCGACGGGGACGCGATGTGGTATTACGGCTGGACCTACGAGGACAAGAAATACGACCAGGTCGCTTTCCAGGCCGAGAAACCCTTCGGGAGCCTCGTTTCCGACGTCCGGCCGGCGAGGATCGACCTCACCGGCATCGCCGTTTTCCTGAGTCTGAAAATCCGTCTTTTCTAGACGATTTTCCGGAAGAGGGCGAGATACTCCGCGGCCGCTCTTTCCCACGAAAAATCGCTGGCCATTCCCTCGCGGACGAGCTTCGTCCAAGCCGGTTTCTGGGCGTACAGGGCGATCGCCCGGCGGACGGCCTTGATCAAGGCCGCCGGCTCGGGCTCGACGAATTTGAACCCGGTTCCCGTTCCGGCGGCGGCGTCGTAATCCCGGATGGTATCATCGAGTCCTCCCGTCGCCCGGACGATGGGCGGGGCCCCATACTTCAGGCTATACATCTGGGTCAGGCCGCAGGGCTCATAGCGGGAGGGGATGAGGAACATGTCGCTCCCAGCGAAAATTTTGTGGGCCAGGTCGTCGTCGAAGGCGATCCGGAGGCCGAAGAACGAGGGGGTGCGGGAAGCGGCACCGCGAAGGGCTTCCTGGATTTTCTCTTCGCCCTGTCCCAGGACGATCAGGCGAAGACCCAGGCTGAAAAGTCCGCCCAAGGCGTCGATGAGAATGTCGAGGCCTTTCTGCCCGGCAAGGCGGGAAACGAGGCCGAGGACGGGAAGATCCCGCGGCAGAAAGGGGAGTCTCATCGCTTCGAGAAGCTGCTTCTTGCAAGCCGCCTTCCCGGCGAGGTCGTCGGTCGAATAGGGACGGGCGATGGCCGGGTCGGAGGCCGGATTCCAGGCGGCATAGTCGACCCCGTTGAGGATCCCGGAGAGGACGTCGCTCCTCATCCGGAGGAGGCCGTCGAGCCCGCAGCCGAATTCAGGGGTCTGGATCTCGCGGCTGTATCGCGGACTGACGGTGTTGATCGCCGAAGCGTAGAGAATGCCCGACTTGAGAAAGCTGGCCCGTCCGAAGAACTCCAGGCCTTCCGGGTGAAAAAGCATGGGAGGAAGCCCGACGCGGCCGAGAATCCCCCGGTCGAAGAGGCCGAGATAGGCCAGGTTGTGAATCGTGAAGAGGGTTTTCGTTCGTCCGAAAAACGGGTCGTCTCCGTAGACGAACTTGAGGTAAGCCGGGGCGAGGGCGGCCTGCCAGTCGTGGACATGGAGGACGTCGGGGGGAAAATCCAGGGCCTTGAGCGCCTCGAGGGCGGCCCGGCAAAAGAAGGCGAATCGCTCGCCGTTGTCCGGAAAATCGCCGGCCGCCGTGCCGTAGAGGCCGTCCCGCTCGAAATAGTCGTTTTTCTCGATGAAGTAGACCGTCGCCTTGGCCGTCGGCTCCTCCCAGACCGAAAAGACGGCCGGTCCGTCGTGCCAGTCGAAGCTGAGGTCGCTTGCCGTTCTGAGCAGGGGAAGCCCCTTGGACCGGACCTCCCGGTAGAGAGGCATGAAGACCTTGACCTCGACGCCCGCCTTGGCCAAATGCTTGGGCAGGGATCCGGCGACGTCGGCGAGTCCGCCGGTCTTGGCGTAGGGGAAGATCTCGGAGGCGAGGACGGCGACTTTCATGAGGAGCGCTATTTTAGCAAAAGCCCCGTCCGGCAACAACGCCCGTTGCGTCGGCCGGGGGCTTATTGCTAAAATCGCGGGGAAGGCGAAGACCAAATGATGCGGGTCGCGGCGGCGGTCATCGAGGACGGACCGAGGGTCCTCGTCACCCGCCGCAAGCCCGGCGGCCGTTTCGGGGGCCTCTGGGAATTCCCCGGCGGCAAAATCGAGTCCGGCGAAGCCCCCGAAACGGCCCTGGCCCGTGAAATCCGAGAAGAGCTCGGCCTGAAGATCGCCGTCCGGGATTTTGTCGGACGATTTCCCTTTCTCGCCGCCGAAGCGCCGTTCGAGCTCCTGGCCTATCGAGCCTCCGTCCAGGCCGGCGAAATCGGCTTGGCCGACCATGACCTTTATCGCTGGATGAGACCGGACGAGTTGGACCCGTCGGGCTTCGCCCCGGCCGACATCCCCGTCGTCGAAGCCCTCCGGGGGAGTCGGATCGGGAGCGAGGCCGTCGTCCTCCGGCCCGGAAAGGAGAAAGCCGTCCGCCGCCGGCATCACTGGATTTTTTCCGGGGCCGTCGGCGCGCACCCCGATTTCGAGAACGGGGCGATCCTTCCCGTCCGGGACGCGGACGGAAACCTCCTCGGCCATGGCTATTTCAACCGGAAATCCTCGATTTTCGGACGGATGCTGGGCTTCGACGAGACGCCGCCGTTCGAGGCCCTGTCCGACTCCCTTCGCCGGGCGGTCGACATGCGCCGGCGTCTCGTCGAGCCGGAGACCGAAGCTTTCCGGGTCGTCAACGGGGAAGGGGATGGAGTTCCGGGACTCATCGCCGACAAATACGCCGACGTTCTCGTCCTTCAAGTCTCAACCCTCGGCATGGAAAGGCTGAAGCCGGCCGTCGTCGAATCCCTCAAAACCCTGCTCGCTCCGCGGACCATCCTCGAGCGTTCGAACCTCCCGACCCGCAAGGAGGAAGGCTTGGCTCCGGCCGAGGGCTGTCTCTGCGGCGAAGATGTCGAGGCCGTCGAAATCGCGGAAAACGGCCTGCGCTTCCGGGTGGAGTTCGGCGCTTCGCAGAAGACCGGCTTCTACCTCGACCAGCGGGAGAACCGGTCGCTCGTCCGCTTTAGGGCTTCCGGCCGGCGCGTCCTGAACGCCTTCTCCTACAGCGGCGGTTTCACCGTGGCCGCCCTCGCCGGCGGCGCCGGCGGAGTCGACAGCGTCGATATCTCGGAAAAGGCCATCGCCCTGGCCCGAACGAACTGCCGGCTCAACGGCTATGAAAGCCCGGACCTGGGTTTTTTCGCCGCCGACGTCTTCGACTTCCTCAGGACGAGAGACCTCTCGACGTACGATTTCATCATCCTCGACCCGCCGGCGTTCGCCAAGCGCAAAACCGAGGTCGTCGGCGCTTGCCGGGGCTACAAGGACGTCCATCGCCTCGTCTTCCGGGGCGCTCCCCGGGGCGCCCTCGTCCTGACCTTCTCCTGCTCTTATTTCGTCGACGAAAATCTTTTCCGGCAGGTCATCTTCCAAGGGGCGGCCGAGGCCAAACGGCGTGTCCGGATTCTCCAGCGGCATCGCCAGGCCTCCGACCATCCGGTCAACATCTATCATCCCGAAGGGGATTACCTCAAAGGATTCCTCCTCTATGTCGATTGATATGATAGAATCGGAGCCCATCCCCGCCGAATAAATCCGGGCGATCCGATTGAAGGAAGGAAGATGATGACCACGCTCCAAGACCCCGCCTTCGAGGCGCGGCTCCGCCGGACCCACCGGACGGCGACGATCATCGGGACGGCCGTGCTCTCGGCCTTGGCCGTGACCGCCATCATCGAAGAAGTCGTCCGGGCAAGCTGTCGGCCGTTTACGGGATTCGCCGCGGTCGAGAATTTCGTCGTCCTGCGATACGCGTTCTATGCCGCCGCCGTCGCCGTCGTCATCCTTCTCCGGGTCGTCCACGGCGGCCTCCTCCGCCGGCGGAGCGAGGAGCGGGAGGCCGCCCTCCGCCGCCTCGCCCAGGCGAACGTCGTGACCCTCGCCTTGGCCGAAATCCCCAGCGTTCTCGGACTGGCCCTTTTCCTCCTCGGCGGCTTCAACCGGGATTTTTACGTCCTCCTCTTCGTCTCCCTCGTCCTCGTCTTCATGTATTTCCCCCGCCGGCGGACGTGGGAGAGACATCTTCAGGACGGCCGGAAGGCCTGCCCTTTTTAAGAACATGAGAATCCTTTTTTTCGGAGCGGCGCGCCAGGTCACGGGATCATGCTACGGACTCGAGACGGGAGACCTCCGGCTCCTGGTCGATTGCGGCCTCTACCAGGAGCGCTCCTATCTCGACCGGAACTGGGAAGACATCGGCTTCGAGGCCGAGACCGTCGAAGCCCTGCTCCTGACGCACGCCCATCTCGACCATTGCGGCCGCATCCCGAGACTGGTCCTCCGGGGATTTTCCGGACCCATCCTGACGACCGCGGCAACCGCGGAACTCGCGAAAATCACCCTCCTCGACTCGGCCAGCATCCAGGAAGAAGACGCCGCCTACAAACGCAAGCGCCACCAGAAAGAAGGCCGGCAGGGGCCGCATCCGGAAATTCCCCTCTACACCGTCGAAGACGCGGAGCGATCGTTCCCCCTCTTCGAGCCCTTGGCCTATGAAGCCCCGGCCCGGTTGAGCCGGGGAGCGACCGTCCGCTTCCGGGACGCCGGCCACATTCTCGGATCGGCGATGCTCGAAATCGAGGCCCGGGAGAACGGCGGCCCCCCGAAAAGGCTCGTCTTCTCGGGGGACATCGGGCCTTGGGGCAAGCCCTTGATGCGCGACCCGTCGGTCTTCGACCGAGCCGATGTCGTCGTCATGGAAACGACTTACGGCGACCGGAACCACGAGGACCCGGCCCCGGTCGACGAAATCCTGGCCGAAACCATCCGCTCGACGGCGGCCCGGGGAGGCAAGATCCTCGTCCCCGTCTTCGCCATGGAGCGCGCCCAGGAGGTCCTGTATTATCTCGGCCGGCTTCGCCGGGAGGTCCGCATCCCCGAGATCCCCGTCTTCCTGGACAGCCCGATGGCCGTCGAAGTCACCCAGGTCTTCCGGAAGTTTCCGACATATCTCGACGAGGAAGCCAGGGGCATGATCCTCTCGGGCAATAGCCCGATCGAATTTCCGGGGCTTCATCTTGTTCGGACAACCCAGGAATCCAAGGCCATCAACGGCCTGAAACGGCCTTGCGTCATCCTGGCCGGTTCGGGGATGGCCACGGCCGGGCGCATCAAGCACCATCTGGCCTTCAATATCGAACAGCCCGAATCGACGATCCTCTTCGTCGGCTATCAGGCTCCTCAGACGCTCGGCCGCCTGATTCTCGGCGGCGCGGCCACGGTCCGCATCTTCGGCCAGACGCGGACCGTCCGGGCCAGGGTCGTCAACATCAACGGCTTCTCGGGGCACGCCGGACGACAGGATCTTCTCCGCTGGCTGGGAGCTTTCCGCCGGCGTCCGGAGAAGCTCTTTCTCGTCCACGGCGAGGAGGAAACGACCCTGGCCTTCGCCGCCGGGCTCGAGGCCGACGGATGGCCCGTCGTCGTCCCGCGCTACGGCGAAGCGTACGAAATATAACCGCATGGCGCGGCCGGCTTGAGAAGTCGCCGCTCTTCTCATACAATAGAACGCCTGGACTTCGAAGGATGACGAAAAGACCGGAAGTCGACCGGCCCCGCCGACGGTGGAGCTCGCTGAAGGTCGTCGAGCTGTCGCTCAGCCTCATCCTCATCGTCCTCTTGGCGGCCTATTTTCTCAAGTTCCAATCCCGCTCCGGCGACGGCGTTCTGAACGTCCAGGCGTCCGACCTCCAGATCGAAGAGGTCCGCCGGGGCCCGGTCCATGAACAGCTTCCCGTCGAGGCCACCGTCCAGCCGATGAGGGCGGTCCCCCTGACCGCGGCCGAGGGCGGACGGGTCGAGAAAATTTTCGTCGAGGTCGGGTCGATCGTCCGGGAGGGCGACCCGATCCTCCAGCTCGCCAGCCAAAGCTTGGTCATGGACATCCTCCTCCGCCGGGGCCAGGTCGACCAGGAAACGAACAACCTCCGCAGCGCCCGCCTGGCCCTCGACCAGTTCAAGCTCCAGCTCAGCCAGCAGCTCAACGACCTCGACAACCAGATCCAGCAGCAGAAGAAGCTCTACGACCGCTACGTCGAGCTCGACAAGGACAGCCTGATCTCCAAGCTGGAGTTCGAGCGGGCCCGCGACCAGTACGAATACCTCCTCAAGAGGAAGGACCTCCTCGAAAAGACCCAGAAGTCCGACCTCGCCATCCGCAACGCCCAGATCGACAACCTCGAGAGGTCGATCGCCCGGATGGAGGAGAACCTCCTCCTCGTCGAGGCGAGGCAGGAATCCTTGCTCGTCAAGGCCCCCGTCTACGGACATTTGACCGCCCTGGCGGCCGAAATCGGGCAGTCCAAGGCCGCCGGCGACCGCCTCGGCCAAATCGACTCGCTCTCCGGATTCAAAGCGACGGCCGTCATCGACGAAAAGCATCTCGACCGGGTCGAGGTCGACAAGGCGGGAGCGTTCGAGGTCGACGGCCGGCTCTTCAGCCTCGTCGTGAAAAAAATCCTGCCGACGGTCAAGGAAGGAAAGTTCGAGGCCGAACTCGAATTCAAGGGCGACCGGCCGAAATCCATCAAGCGCGGCCAAACCCTCCACGTCCGCCTCGAGGTCGGCGAGGCGTCCGAGGCCGTCATCCTTCCTCTTGGGGACTTCCTCTCGACGGGCGGGGGTGATTGGGTCTTCAAGCTCAACCCTGACGGGAAAAGCGCCGTCAAGACGGCGGTCAAGCTCGGCCGCCGGGACGACGCGTCCGTCGAGGTCCTGAAAGGACTCGCCCCGGGCGACCAAGTCATCGTCTCGTCCTACGCCTCGTTCGCCGAGCGCGAGCGGCTCACTCTCAAGGAGCGCTGAGGAGACGGGGATGAGAGGAGGGCTCCGCGCCGCCATCGCGGTATTCCTGGCCCTCGTCGCCCCCGGCCGGACGCAGGACCGCGAGCGGGCCCTGACTCTCGAAAGCTGCATCGTCCTCGCCCTGAGGAACAACCTCGGGGTCGCCATCGAGGTCATCAATCCCCGCCAGGCCGAACTCGATTTCGGATTCGCCCGGGAAAAGTACATCCCCAGCCTGGGATTCAGCCTCGGCTCCTCTTCGACGAGCGCGGCTTCGTTCTCCTGGATCGAGGCCACGGCCCAGGTGACATCCTCGGACCAAAATTACGCCGCCTCGGTCTCCCAGCTCATCCCCACGGGAGGGAGAATCTCGGCGACCCTGTCCTCCTACAAAAGCGAGAGCAACCGCAGCTTCCAGACGATCAATCCCCGCTACGGGAGCACCCTGAGCTTCTCCTTCTGGCAGCCCCTCCTCCGGAATTTCGGCCTGGAGCTCAACCGGCGGGACATCCTCGTCGCCCGCAACAACCTCGACATCTCGGAAACGCAGTTCCGGTCCGTCCTCCAGGACACGATCCTCAGGGTCGAACAGGCTTACTGGAACCTCGTCTACGCTGTCGAGAATCTCGAGGTCCGCCGCCAGTCCCTGGCCTTGGCCCGGGACCTTCTCGTCAAGAACAAGCGGGAAGCCGAGGTCGGGACGATCGCCCCGATCGAGGTCTTGAACGCGGAGTCCGAGGTGGCGACCCGGGAGGCCGACATTCTCGAGGCGGAGAGCGCCGTCGCCTCCCGGCAGGACCAGATCCTGGCCATCCTCAATCTCGAGGCCTCGGAGCCGGGCGCGAGAATTTCGAGGATCGTCCCCCTGGACAAGCCGTCCTACGACCGCCGTCCGCTCTCCCTCGACGAATGCCTGTCCGTCGCCCTGGCCAACCGCCCCGACCTCCAGATCTACCGGATCGACCTAGAAAACAAGGTCATGACCTACGACTACTGGAGGAATCAGCTCCTGCCCGACCTCAGCCTCTCGGCGTCCTATTGGAGCCCGGGGATCTCGGGCACCCAGCTGCTTTACGAGGACGGCAATCCCCTGACGGGAGTCGTCGTCGGAACGATCCCGGCGGGGGCCGCGGCTTCGATCCGGGACGCCCTGGGATTCAAGTACCGCAACTGGTCCATCGGCCTCAGCCTGAGCGTTCCCCTCAAGAATTTCGTGACCCGGCAGCATTTCGCCTCCATCCGCCTGAGCCATGACCAGGCCGTCCTCCGGATCAAGAACGCGGAGCAGGAGGTCTATCTCGAGGTCAAGAACGCCGTCCGGGACGTCGAGACGAACTACAAGCGCGTCCAAGCCTATAAGGTCGCCCGGGAGCTGGCCGAGCGCAAGCTGGCCGCGGAGGAGAAAAAGCTCAAGGTCGGGCTGACGACGAACTACCTCGTCCTCATCCACCAACGCGACCTGGCCAACGCCCGGACCTCGGAGCTCAAGGCCATCATCGACTACAACCTCAGCCTGGCGGGGCTCGACCGTTCGCTCGGGACGAGCCTCAAGAACAAAAATATCAACCTGGCCGACATTCTCAAGAAACCCTAAGGAGAAAACCATGACCTTCCATCCCTGGGACGCCGACATCCGGCGCCGAAAATTCCTCGAGCTCAGCCTCAAAGGCGGCGCCATCATCGCCGCGGCCCCCTCGGTCCTATCCCAATTCTGGGCCTGCAGGACGTCGCCGGAAGCGGCCGGGACGGCCGCCGTCGACCCTGGGCTTCTGGAAAAAGCCGTCGCCAAAGCCCTGGACAAGGGCGGCGATTTCGCCGACGTCTACGTCGAGCACCGCGTCTCGAGGTCCATCCTCCTCGAGGAGGGAAAATACAGAAGCGCGGTCTTCGGGATCAGCCAGGGCGTGGGGGTCAGAGTCCTGGCCGGAGACAAGACCGGCTTCGCCTACACCGACGAGCTGGCCGAGGTAAAAATCCTCCGGGCGGCCGAGGTCGCCTCGGCCATCGCTCAAGCACCGGGAGCGTCGGCGCCGGCGGTCGCTCTCAAGGAGGAGCGGAGACCTTCCTATATCACGGTCAAGGTCCCCCTTGGCGACGTCGCCGACGCCAAACGGCTCGAGGTCATGATGAGGGCCCACCAGGCCGCCTTGGACTACGACAAGCGAATCACCATGGCCTCGGTCGACTACTACGACGAGGTCCGGAGCCGGACGATCGCCAATTCCGAAGGCCTCCTTCTCAGGGACGAGCTGCCGCTCCTGTTCTTCATCGTCCAGGCCTTGGGGGTGGGGAACGGAACCTCTCACATGGGCCGGGAAAGGCTGAGCCGTCACGCGGGATTCGAAATGTTCGACGAGGTCAAGCCCGAGGACCTGGCCCGGGCGTGCGCCAGGGAATCCATCGCCATGCTCGAGGCCAAGGACGCGCCGGCCGGAAAGATGGACGTCGTCATGCAGAACGGCTGGGGCGGGGTTCTCGTCCACGAAGCCGTCGGCCACCCCCTCGAGGCCGACAACATCGCCAAGAAAATCGGGGCCTTCACCGGCAAGCTGGGCCAGAAGGTGGCCTCTCCGGTCTTCACCATGGTCGACGACGGGAGCCTTCCCAATTTCCGGGGGACGACGAATTTCGACGACGAAGGCACGCCGATGAAGCGCAACGTCCTCATCCGGGAGGGCGTTCTCGAGAAGTACATGACCGACATCCTCTCGGCCCGCCAGATCAAGGCCGAGCGGACGGGAAACGGACGACGGGAAAGCTTCCGCTATATCCCCATCCCCCGGATGACGAACACCTTCATCGATACGGGCAAGGACAAGCCGGACGACATCCTCGCCTCGACGAAAAGCGGGATCTACGTCCAGAGCCTGAGCGGGGGGAGCGTCAATCCCGTCACCGGGATGTTCAACTTCACCTGCCGGGAAGCCTATCTCGTCGAGGACGGAAAAAAGACGGCTCCGGTCAAGGGAGCGACCCTGATCGGGAATTGCCTGGAGGTCATCCGGGGAATCGATGCCGTGGGCGACGACCTCGACTTCGGCCCGGGAATCTGCGGCAAGGGGCAGGCCGCCGAGGTCACGGCCGGCCAGCCGACCGTCCGCATCCGAGGAATCAACGTCGGCGGAACGCGGGGCCGCTGAAGGAGAGGTCGATGGACAACAAAATTTTAGCTGACGAGCTCATCCGGACCTGTTTGAAGAAAGGCGCCGATGCGGCCGAGATTTATCTCGAATCCGGCCGGCAGCTGAGCCTGGAGGTTCGCAACGGCGAGGTCGAGACCGTCGAGGAGGCGGCCACGGGCGGGGCCGGCATCCGGGTCTTCGTCCAGGGCAAGATGGCCTTCGCCCATTCGAACGACCTCTCGGAGGTCGCGCTCGAAAACGCCGCCGTCCGGGCGATCGATTTCGCCAAATCGATGACGTCCGATCCATCCAACGTCCTTCCCGACGATAAAACGTCGGCCGAAGTCGAGGGACTTTTCGACCCGGAAATCGCCAAGATCCCGCTCGAGACCAAGCTCGGCTTGGCGAAAGCGGTCGAGAAGGAGGCCCTCAAGGATCCCCGCGTCACGAAGAGCGCCGGGGCCCGCTACGGGGAAGGGGAGGAGGAGGTCGTCATCGCCAACTCGAACGGCCTCCTCAAAACGGCCAGGTCGGCGGCCTGCTCGTACGGCGTCTCCGTCGTCGCCGAGAAGGGAGAGCAGAAATCATCGGGAGGGAAAAGCTGCAGCCGCCGGTTTTTCGCCGACCTGAAGAAGCCCGGGGAGATCGCCGCCGAAGCGTCCCAAAAAGCCGTCTCCATGCTCGACTCGAAAACGGTCAAGACCCAACGGGCGGCCGTCATCTTCCATCCCGATGTCGCCGGGGCTTTATTGGGGGGGATCATCGGGGCGATCCATGGGGAGCGGGTCCTTCAGGGGGCGAGCTTCCTGGCCAAGAGGCTCGACCAGAAAATCGCCTCGGACCTCGTGACGATCGTCGACGACGGGACGATGCCCAAGGGGCTCGGCAGCGCGCCGTTCGACGGCGAGGGGGTGACGACCGCAAAGCGGGTCATCATCGACAAGGGCGTTCTCAAGGGATTCCTCTACAACACCATCGTCGCCCGGAGAGCGGGGGTCCAGAGCACGGGAAACGCCTCCCGCGGCGGTTTCAGGAGCCTCCCGGGAATAGGCCCCCACAACTTCTATCTGGCCGCCGGCGCCTCGAAGCCCGAGGACATCGTCAAGGCGACCAAGGTCGGCCTTCTCCTCAAGGAAGTCACGGGCTACGGCATCAATCCCGTGAACGGCCAATTCAGCGGGGGAGCGGCCGGATTCTGGGTCGAAAACGGGAAGATCTCGTTTCCGGTCAAGGGGTTGACGATCGCCGGAACGGCCGAAGAGATCCTCTTCGGGATCGATTTCGTCGGCAGCGACCTCGAGCTCGAGCGCGGGACGGCGGCCCCGACTTTCCGGGTCAAGGTCCTCCAGATCGGCGGGGAGTGAGAAGAGTCATCGTCTCTTAGCGCATCTCGATGAGCTCGCCGACCTGACGGAGGATTTCGGAGACGGTCGCCTCCACGATCACCCGGCCTTTCTCCTTCGTGGCCAGGGTCGGATCACCCCAGATTCCCGACGGGCTGAAGTTTCCCGCCCCGTTGGGGTCGCGGGTCAAACCCCGGCGGCCCGGCCGGGGATCCAAGTCCTTGACGGCCTTGGACATTTCGACGAGGTCGGGGGCGATATGGAGCATCATCGACGTTTCGGATTCGTCGGCGTGCGTCCCGCCCTCCTGCTTGAGGAGGCCGGAGGGAAGCTTCTTGTCCGTATCGGCCAGGTTCAAATAGCGCAGGATGATCCCGGATTTGGCGAGTTCTTGGGAGGCCACCTCGAGCGGGGGAACGGTCGAAATTCCCGTGTTGAGAACGTAGAACTTGCGGATGCCGTATCGGTTCATGGACTTGCAGATGTCTTCGACGGTGGCCTTGAAGGCATCGGCCCGAATGGAGACCGATCCCGGGTATTCGACAAAGGCCGGATAATAGCCGTATTCGAGCGTCGGGAGAATGGCCAGGGGGAACTCGCGGGCGACCCGGTCCTTCAGGTATTCGGCGAGGATATAGTCCGTCTTGAGCGGCAGGTGGGGTCCGTGCTCTTTGGACCTGGCCCCGACGGCAAAAAGGACGACCTCGACTTTTTTCAGGGCTTTCTCCGCTTCCGGCCAGGTCAAATTTTCGAGGAGGACCGACGTGGCTTGGCCGCCCGCGGCCGAGGCGCCGTTCGAACCGACGGCAAGGAAGGCCGAGGAGAGAATCAGAATCGAGAAGAAAATTCGGCGTTTTCTCATGATCGCGTCCTCCGACTATCGCCGCCGCACCCGGCCTTTCAGACCGGCAGCGCGGCGACCCCGTTCCGGCGCGCGTCGTCGAGGATGATTCGACGCAGTTCCTCGGCCAAGGCGGGCTCCGGGCTTCGGACCGGCGTTTTATCGAGAATCTCCCGCACCCTGTCCGAGGCCTTTCCGGCGATATTTTTGGCCCCGGCCGCCACCCAGGCGTCATAGGTGTCCCTGTCCGGGAGCGTCGACAAGCGGTGCTCGAGCTTGTACCATTTCCGGGTATGGGGGAGGGTCAGGAACTGGGTGTCGGGCTTGAAATCGCGGAAAAGGTGTTCGGCCAGCGGAATCTCCCGCCCGGCGATGCCGTCGATCAGACGATAGGCCATCCCGCAGATTTCATCGTCGATGACCAACTTCTCGAAGCTGACCGCGCTTTCATAATTCAGCATCCCCGGCCCGGAGACGACGTTGACTCCGGCCAGGGCGGCGAGGACGGCCCCGATTCCGCTTTCGTAACCGGCCTGGGCGTCGGCGGTCTTGGCGTCGCTCAAGGCCATATAGGCGTGGGTCGGGAGATGGAGGGCCTTGCCGATCTGGGCATAGGCCATGTCGATCATCATTGTCTCGACGGCTCCCATGGGCGTCGTCCCCTTCCGCATATCGAAACTCGACGGGGACCCGCCGAAAATGACCGGCGCGCCCGGCGCGGCCAATTGGCAGAGGACGAGTCCGGCAAGGTTCTCGACGACGTGCTGGACGAGCGTCCCGGCGATCGTCGCCGGGGAAGAGGCGCCGGTCATGCCCATCGAGATGAGCTCGGACGGGATTCCGGCCCGGGCGCTGTCGATGAGGCTCTGGGACGTCAGATGGCTCCACTTCAGGGGAGGGGAGGGGCAGGCGTCGAAAATGGCCAGGGGCTTCCGTCGAAGCTCGTCCTCGCCCCCTCGGACCGCGGCCAGCATGTCGCGCATGGGGCCGAATCCCTCGACCCGGAACGTCCCGGTGACGATGGGCTTGGCGCTGTGAAGGAGGGCGATGTAGACGCGGTAGCTGTCGCCGATGATGGGCGGAACGTCGGACGAGACCAGGCTCGTGCTCTGGAAATGGAAGTTGGGCAGCGCGTCCGTGAGCCGGGCTTGCGTCACAAGGTCATTCGTCACGGGCGGGCGCTCGCGGTTCGTCCGAAGGTCGACGATCCGGGTCCCGGCCGAGCCCGGGTCGAAATGGACGTCGTCCCCGCCGACGTGAAAAGACTTTTCCCCCTGCCGGTCATAAAGAACGACCGAGGCCGGAGTCTGGAGGAGGGACTCCTCGACGAGGCGCCGGCCGATCCGGACGCGCTGGGCGGCCTCGTCGACCGAGGCTCCCGCGGCCCGGAAGAGGGCCCGGGCCTCGGCGTTCTCGAAGAGAACCCCTTCGCGCTCGAGGATGAGATAGGCCTCGCCGACGATCTGATCAATGAGCGCGGGGGAGAGCAATTCGACCTTGGGGCGGATGGCGGGGATCATGTCCTACCTCCGTCCCGTCAAGGCCTTGGCGGCCTGAACGGCCGCCAGGGCGTTTTCCCCGTAGCCGTCGGCGCCGATGTCGTCGGCCCATTTCCGGGTCACGGGAGCCCCGCCGACGAGGACCTTGTATTTCTCCCGGATCCCCCGGGACTTGAGTTCCTCGAGGAGCCTCCGCTGGCCGAGCATCGTCGTCGTCAGGAGGGCCGACAGGCCGATGATCGCCGCCCCGGACTCCTCGGCCGCGGAGATGAACCGCTCGATTTTGACGTCGGCCCCGAGGTCGACGACCTCGAAGCCGTTGGCCGAGAGGAGGGCGGCGACGAGGTTCTTGCCGATGTCGTGGATGTCGCCCTCGATCGTCCCGAGGACGACCTTGCCGAGGGAGAGCGCCGCCGCCCGGCCCGTTTCGAGGGCGGGACGGAGGACGGCCATGGCCGCTTTCATGGCCTCGGCGCTGGCCAGGAGCTCGGGAAGGAAATATTCGCCCGACTCCCAAAGGACGCCGACTTTCTGGATGCCGGGGATGAAGCCGTTTTCGATCGCCTCCTGAGGGTCGCCTCCCCGGGCAAGAACGTCCCGGGCGAGGCCGGCGGCCTTGTCCCTGTCGCCGTCGACGACGGCCTGAGTCATGGCTTGGAAGGTGGTCGTCATGTCCATTCTTTGAACTCCAATGCTTCGATGAATTTGGATTGAAAATCGCCGCCTTTGGCCAAGGCGACGTGACGAACGCGTCGAGCGAGGCTTTCCCCCCGGCGTCTTTCCGACCGGGAGAGAAGAAAAGCCCGGGCGCCGGCCAATGAGGCGTTGCCGATGACGGTCAGCTTCCCGGCCTCGAGGCGGGGAAGTAGCCCGATCTTCATCGCGTTTTCGGAGTTGAGGGACGTTCCAAAAGCCCCCGCGACCAAGATCTCGTCCAGGTCGGCGACCGTGAGCCCCTCGTCCTCCAGGATCATCCGGATTCCCGTCTTGACGGCCGCGGCCGCCAACTGGAGCTCGCGGACGTCTTGCTGGGTCAGGGAGACGCCCTGGGCGACGGGCAGGCGTCTCGATTTATCGACGACCTGTCCGCCGGTCGTCACCTTCCCCGCCGCCAGGGCCTCGGCGAGGAGGTCGATCAGACCCGTTCCGCAAATCCCTTTCGGGGGGAGGCCGCCGACCGTCTCGACGTCAAGCTGCCCGTCGCGCCCGGCCGAAGCCTTGTAAACGGCTCCAGGCAGGGCCAACATCCCGCAGCTCAAGGTCATGCCCTCGAAAGCCGGCCCGGCGGCCGTCGAGGTCGCGGCGAAGCGTTCGCCGTTCTTGAGGGCGATTTCGCCGTTCGTCCCGAGGTCGATGAAAAGGCGGCGGCCCGTGAGTTCCTCCAAGCCGCCGGCGATGAGGCCGGCGGTGATGTCCCCGCCGACGAAACTCCCGATGTTCGGGACAAGCGAAACCCGGCCACGCGGATTCATGACCAGGCCGGTCTCGCGGGCGGCTAGGGCCGGATGGTCCAGGTACGCCCCCTCGAACGGGGCCACGGCCAGGCCGTCGACCGAGACGCCGAGAAACATATGGTTCATCGCCGTGTTGCCGGCGAGGACGGCGTCGACGACTTCGGACGGGGCGACCTCCTGGCGGCCGAGAAGGTCCCGGACGAGTTCGTTCAGGGAGCGAATGACGGCGGCTCGAAGCTCCTCGAGCCGGCCGGGATTCCCGAAGGCGGCGCTGATCCGACTGACGACGTCGGCTCCGAAAGACGCCTGCCCGTTGAGGCCGGCGGCCGTCCCAAGGGACCGGCCCGAGGACAGGTCGACGAGCTCGACGACGAGGGTCGTCGTTCCCAAGTCGATCGCCAGGCCGAAAATGCGGGCCGAGGTGTCGCCCGCTTCGAAGTCGAGGAGCTCCCGGTCATCGTAGACGACGGCCGTAAAGACATGCTCGCCCGAGGGATGGAGGGGGGCTTCGGGCAAACACGGAAGGTCGGCCGCCGATCCCGTTTCGAGCTCCGGCCAGAGGGAACGCAGGACGGAAATAACCTCGCCGGCCGACGGCGGACCGGCCGTCCGGAGTCCGAAAGCGATTTTTTTGAGGGCCGGGTTAAAAGCGAACGGCCGTTGTTTTCCGGCAACGAGAATCGGCATCGAAGGAACGAGGGAGGATGGGGGGATGCGGATCGAGAGGTCGTCCCGGACGCGAAGGCGGCAGGCGAGCCTGGTGCTTTCGGGCAAGCCCCTGAATTCCAGAATCCGGCGTTCCCGGCCGTCGATCTCGGGGACGGGGCCGGAGGCGACCTCGACGAGGCATTTTCCGCAGGCGCCCCGGCCGCCGCAGTAGAGACTAATGGGAATCCCCGCCCGGGTGAGGGCTTCGCCGAGACTTTCCCCTTCCGAGCAGGGTATTTCACGGCCCTCGGGGAGGAGGATTAGGCGCGGGGACATCGGCTCTCTTTCTTCCTCCACAAGAGAAAGGCCGGTCCTCCCAAGAGGATGAATCCGGCCCCAGCGAGAGAGGGAAGGGGCTTTTCGACGATCAGCGCTATGACGAGGGCGAGGTTGAAGATGACGTAGGCCGCCGGAAGGATCGGGTATCCCCAAACGCGATAAGGCCGGGACGCTTCGGGGTCTTTTTTCCTGAGGACGACAACCGCCGCCGCGGTCGCGGCATAGAACAAGACGGCGGCGAACATCACGAATTCGATGAGCTCCTCGTAGGTCCCGGAGAGACAGAGGAGCGAGGCCCAAATCATCTGGGCGGCCAGGGCGTTCAACGGGACGGCCGAGCGGGGATGAACCCGGCCGAGGATCGGGAAAAATAAACCATCCCGGGCCATGGCGAACGGCACACGGGCGCAGAAGAGAATGTTCGCTCCCAGGCATCCCAGGATGGCCAGGGCGATGACGGCGGCGAAAACGATCCCGTTCGACGCGCCGAAGAGACTCGCCGCCGAAGCTTCGCCGATTCTGACCAGCCCGACCATCCGGCTCATGGGGACGGTTATACTATAAACGACGTTGGCCGCCAAATAGAGGACCAGGACGGCCGTCGTCCCGAGGACGAGAGAGAGCGGAATCGTTTTTCCCGGAGACCGGATTTCCTCGGCCGTGCAGTTCACGGCATACCAGCCGTCGTAGGACCAGAAAACGGCGATCAAAGCCGTCCCGAATGCCGTCCAGGAAAAGGAATTCGTCGCCGACGGCCAGAACGGGGAAAGATGTTGATTTCCCGTCTTCGCGACGACGACGACCGCCCCGACGACGAGGGCGGCGATCGACGCGATCCGGACGACGGTCAGGGCGCCTTGGACTCGAGACCCGACGACGACGCCCGCGGAATTCAAGGCCGTCATGACCGCGAGAGCGAAAACGGCCGCCGCCGGCCGCGGCATTCCCGGCCAAAGAGCTTCGGCATAGTCGGCAAAGCCCACGGCCAAGGCGGCAATTCCGCCTCCGCCGATGATCCAAAAAAAAGTCCAGCCGAAGGAAAAAGCCGCGGCGCGGCCGTACGCTTTTTGAAGGTAAACATACGGCCCTCCGGCCTTCGGGAAAAGCCCTCCCAATTCTCCGTAACACAAGGCTCCGATAATCGTCACGATCCCCCCCGCCGCCCAAGCCAGCCAGATCAAGCCGGAGTAGGGAAGTCGTTCAGCGACGATTCCGGTCGTCAAAAATATTCCCGAACCAAAAACCGATCCGATGACGAGGAGCGTCGTATCGCCCATTCGGAGCGATCTCTTGAGATCAGTCTTCGCCGCGATTTTGGATTTATCCATCCGTTGGCCATTCATCATATCCGAGGGCATTTTCCCCGTCCAGCGGGATTTTTTTATTTATTATTTTATATTATCTATCGCTCCTATCTATTATACGTATTTAATATACTTGAGTCTTCTATCACCATTATAAAATTTTTTTTCGCTCGCCCTATTTTCGTCGCACGAATATTTATCTTTTATCTTATTGAAATCATTAATGTTAAACGAAATGTCGGCCGGCCGACATTAATACTTGCATTTATCCGCCCAATTCAGTATGTTTTTCCATGCGATTCCCAAGGAGGCGGACTTGGTCATAGCCGTAGCCAATCAAAAGGGAGGAGTCGGAAAAACGACGACGGCCGTCAATGTCTCCGCCGCATTGGCTTTATGCGGGAAAAAAATTCTTCTTGTCGATACCGACCCGCAGGCCCACAGCACGAAATCATGCGTCATCGGTGCGGATAAGAACGAGAATTCTCTTTTCGAAGTTCTCATGAAGCCGGAGGTCAAGGTCCACGACGCGATCATGAAATCCACCGTCCCCGGAATGGATGTCCTGATTTCGCGAATCTCGATGGCTAAAATCGAGCCTGTTCTTATAGGTCAGATCGACGGTCATTTTCGTTTGAAGGATACTCTCGAGCAGGTAAGAGCCCATTACGAGTTTATCGTCATCGATACGCCACCGACCCTCGGCCTCGTGACTTTGAATGCTTTTGTCGCTGCGACTCATTTGCTGATACCGATTCAATCTTCCTACCTTTGCCTCGAAGGCACGGACGACCTTCTCGATACCGTCGACAAAGTTCGCAAAGTCGCCAATCCTCATCTTCAAATCTTAGGCGTCGTCATCACCCTTCACGACTCGCGGACCAATATCGCCAAGGACGTCGTCGAGAGGATCATCGCGGTTTTCGGAGAGAAGGTTTTCAAAACGTATATTTCGAAAAGCGTCAAAATCGAGGAAAGCCCGGCTTATAAAGAATCGATATTCACATATGCGCCTCATTCCGTCGGGGCCGAACAATATCGGAAAATCGCCGAGGAGATCATCGAACGTGCAAAAAACTAGAAAATCGGGATTGCCCGAATCGGTCGGAATGCGTCACGATACGCATTTCGTCGAGCTCATTTCCAAAAAATCTTCGGGCCCTCTCGTCCGGCTGATCCCTCTCGATAAAATCGAGCCGAACCCTCATCAGCCGAGGAGCGAACTCGGAAGCATCGAAGAACTCATGGCCTCGATAAGATCAAAAGGGGTACTGGAGCCGATCATCGTCCGGCCGAGAGGAGAAAAATACGAGATTATCGCCGGCGAAAGGCGTTATGTCGCATCTAAGAATGTCGGCTTGAAGGAAATTCCCGCTATCGAAATGTCCGTCTCCGACAGCGAAGCTTTGGAAATTTCTCTCATTGAAAACCTCCAGCGGAAGGATTTAGATATTTTCGAGGAAGCCGACGGCCTTAATGCTCTGATTGATCTCTATGAATACAGCCACGCTCAAATATCCGAGAAGATCGGCAAAGCCAGGTCTACGATCACAGAAATCATCAACTTGAGCAAAATCCCTCTTTCCGTCCGTGTCGCTTGTCGAGAAGCGGCGATCGACAAGAACCGGAGCTTTCTCATCGAGATTTCAAAATTGAAAAACGAAGCCGAAATGAAGCTTCTCGTCGACCAGATACGTGAGCGCGGATTGAAAAGAGAAGATACTCGCGATCTGACGAAGCTTTTCAAAGGAAAAGCCGTCGACAATTCTTCGAAACCCAAACATTATATTTTCAATTACGCACCCCGCGGGGATAAGACCTACAGCATACGCATCGAATTTAAAAAAGAAAACGTCGGCCGGGCCGAAATTATCAAAGTCCTGGAAGATTTGCTCTCCAAGCTTCGATCGGCATTCTAAAAAACTCAACATTTTGGGGTTTAGAAACGTTGGCCAAAGGGGTTGTATACGGATCCCTCATATTAGTTTACATAATATACCTTATGCGACTCAATGACTCAATATTTCTTATTTTATTTATAATCAATTTATTATCTCCATTAGGAAACTGTCGAAAAGCGATCTGACCGCTTATTGTGCTTTTG
>Ga0208047_1000083_pt1 | contig 34563 bp, 21 predicted proteins | sample Kivu_220m_FD_184162 | JGI IMG/M metagenome (GOLD analysis project Ga0208047, IMG submission 184162) | Freshwater microbial communities from Lake Kivu, Western Province, Rwanda to study Microbial Dark Matter (Phase II) - Kivu_220m (SPAdes)... | ecosystem: Environmental > Aquatic > Freshwater >...
CCCCTCGGGCTGCGGCGGACTTGTTCTTCCCCCCGGCCAAGGCGGCCTTGAACTTGTCGAGGTCTTCGGGCGCCTTCCAGGCTTCGGGGACCTCCTCGCCGATGATCTCGAGATATCTCTTGCCCATGATGAAGTCGAGAACGGCCACATCCTTGGGATGGAGCGTCGAGTGGGGGGCCGAACCCATCGGCCGGAAGGTGAAGCCGCCGGAGGTGTGGTAATTCTGGCCGAGGAGGATGTTGCGGTGGGCGAGGAAGAAATCGACGAAAGCCTTGACCTCCGGGGAGGAGGCCGGGAAATCCCCCGTCCCGCCGGGCGTGCCGTCGTCCTTGAACCATTTGAGAGGGAAATTCCGGTTGATGTCGATTCCGGCCTCGGGATCCTCGCCGCGCCGGCCGTCGCGGTCGTTGTCCCGGTCTTCGTTGACGACCGAGTATGTCGGCCGGGTCGTCTTCTCCTCGTTTCCGAGGCGGACCATCAGCCGAGGGTCGGCCTCGTCGACGACGAACCGGCCCTTGGGGTCGCGGAAGCGGAATTGGGCGATGACGCCGTCGTCGTCGAGGTCGTCGGGGCCGTCCTCGTTGACCAGGCCGTCGCGGTCGTCGTCTCTCAGCCGGCTGTTGGCCCGCTGGGAGATCCCCCGCTCAAGGCTGTTGAAGTGGCCGTCGGGATTGACGACCGGGCAGATGTAGAATACGGCCCGGTCGATCAGCGCCTTGATCGCGGGATCGGAATCATATCCCTCGAGCAGCCGGTCGATGATGTACAGGCAGACCTCCGTCCCCGTGAACTCGTTGCCGTGGGTCGAGCCGCAGATCCAATGGCCAGGCTTCGTTGCCGATGCGGGGAGAGCGGGCCCCGCCGCCGGGACGGTCGAAGGGCCGGTGAGCGGCGCGAGACGGGATTCCAGCGTCGCTCCCGTTTTCTTGTTGGTGATGGCGAGAACGAGGATGGGCCGGCCGAAATGGCTTCGGCCGATCTCCTCGAGGCCGGCGATCTCGGGATAGGCCGCGGCGACCTGGTTCAGATAGCGGACGACCTCGGTGTATCCGTGATAATCGTCGAAGGAGAGGGAAATCCGCGCGGCCGGAGCCTCCTGATGGGCCGTGATCAGGACCAGGCCGGACGACGCGAAGAGGACGACGGCGGCGATAAGGCCGAACGCTTTTTTGGGGAAAGTTCTTTTCATTTCTGATCCTCCGGAAGGCGAGGGGGGATTGTATCCGATTTCTCCGTCTTTGACATCCTCGGACGGCTGCAGCCGGAAAGAAAAAACCGCTTGACAAATCAATGCTGTGTAGCACATACTATATAATACAATGTATCGTTCGAAAGGCGATCGTGATGACCAACGATCAGTTCGACACTCTCCGCCTGGAGCTGAGGCGCGGTTGCGTACCCCTAGCCGTTTTGGCCGAGCTCGGGAAGGAGCGGTACGGCTACACGCTTCGTAAATCGTTGATTGAAAAGGGAATGGCCATCGATGAGGGGACTCTCTATCCTCTCCTGCGCCGGCTCGAAGCTCAGGGCTTGCTGGTCAGTGAATGGCGGGAGGAGGAGAAGCGGCCCCGTCGTTTTTATCAATTGTCCGCCGAGGGCCGTCGGATTCTCGACCGGCTCATCGCGGAATGGAAGGCCCTGTCGGCCTCCCTTGCCGGAATCATAAAGGAGTCCAATGATGGATCTCGTTGATCGCTACTTGAATGCCGTGGGTTTCTGGCTGCCCAAGGACCGCAAAGAGGATATTCTCAAAGAACTGGCCGAGGATATCCGGTCCGAGATGGAGGAGAAAGAGGCCGGGCTGGGCCGGCCGCTGACCCAAGCGGAGGTCGAAGCCTTGCTCAAGAGGCGCGGCCGGCCTTCCCTGACGGCGAGCCGTTTCCTGCCCAGCCGCCATCTCATCGGGCCTTCGCTTTTTCCCATGTATGTTTTCGCCCTGAAAATCGCGGGCCTGATCTGGTTCGTCGCGGCCTTGATCCTCCCTCTGGTTTTCTCCCTCGTTCTGGCCTCGCGGTCTTCCTCCTTTGCCGACGCCCTCGGCGAGTCGATTTCCTCCTCTTGGACGCTGGCTTTGACCTGGTTCGCCCTGATCACCGTCGGCTTTGCCGTGGCCGAGTCCGTTCAGGATCGCCCCGGGTCGGGCTTGAATTGGAAGCCTTCCCGGCTTCCGGCCGTCAAGAACCTGCGGAGAGTCCCGCGGGCCTCCTCCTTGGCGGAGGTCCTCTTCGGCGTTTTCATCTTCTCTTGGTGGATGGGGATGTTCCGCGTGCCCGGCGTCACCCCGGAGGAGATCGAGCTGCTGCGTCTTCCGGAATCGCCCCTCTGGCTCTCTTTGCGCGGCCCTTTCCTCTTGCCGATCGCGCTCCTCCTGCTGGCCGGAATCGTCCTGGCCGTGATCAGTCTCGTCCGCCCCCAGCTGTCCCGCTGGCGGGTCTCGGCGCGAGCCGCGCTCGATGCCGTCACGGCCGGCCTGATCACCGCCGTCCTCCTCACCCACAAGGACGAAATCCACGGAGCCTTGAGAGGTTTGAAGGGCCTGCGCGAAGCCGGGGAGGGCATGGCGAAGCTCCACATCCTCCGCGACTGGGTTCTGTCCAATGTCCTGTTCGTCGTCGCCCTTGGCTCCTTCATCTCTTGTATCGCGGGGGTCGTCAAGCTGGCCCGCTGGTCTCGGGAGACCGGTCCGTGCCCGCACTGACCGATGGGGAACTGGCGGCCTATTTCGGCCTCTCGGTCCGCCTGTTGCCCTATCTGGACGAGCTTCTTGTCGACTTCGACGAACTGGGCAGCGATGCCGGCCTCGTGGCGGAATGGCTCGGAAAGCACGGGATCGGAGCCGCGGCGCGGGTTCTCGACCTCGGCTGCGGCAAGGGGGCCGTGGCCGTCGCGGCGGCGCGCGCTCTCGGCTGCTCGGTCACGGGCATCGACGCGTTCGTTCCCTTTATCGACGAGGGCCGGAGGAGGGCCGAAGCGGCGGGCGTCGCCGGGTTGTGCGAATTCCGGGCCGGCGATATCCGGGGTGAGTCCGAAAAAGAAACGGATTACGACGCGGCGCTGATGCTCGCCGTCGGACCCGTGTTCGGCGGTCCCGGCGAAACGGTCGGCGTCCTGCGGCGCTGCGTCCGGTCCGGCGGCCTCATGGTTATCGATGACGCCTACCTGCTCGACAAGGCCGTCGATTTCCCCGGATACGAAGGCCTGCTCGACGGCTTGCGGACCCGGATCCAACTCGCTTCGCACGGCGACGAAATCCTCGCCGAGAAGCTCGTCACCCGCGCCGAGGTCGAAGCCCAGAATCGACGGTATCAAGCCCGGATCGAAGAGCGCGGCCGACGCCTGGCGGCCCGCCGGCCCGACCTCGCCGCCGACATCGCCGCCTATGTGGAGAAAGAACGCCGGGAGTGCGAGATCATCGAACGCGACATCCAGAACGCCGTCTGGCTACTGCGACGAAGAGGGTGAAGGGGGAAGAATCGTCCGACGGCAAGCGTGTCGCACCTTCCTTGGGGCGGCGGGAGTCCGTCTTGTCCTGTCCGGCGGAGGATGGCCCATGGCCGCGTTGCGGAGGGATCAGCGGATGATCTTGTAGACTTCGTGCCAGGAGACGACCCGAAGAAACGATCCGATCGACTGCTCGAGCCGCTCGATCGTCGAATCGTATTCCTGGACGTAGACCTCGCGCTTATAGGTCCCGGCCGCCTTTTCGCGTTCCCCGACGGTGACCGCCTTGCGGGATTTGCTGACGAGTTGGATGTCCTCCCGGGCCAGGCCCTGAGCGGTTTTCAGGGCCGTCCCTCCGGCCGCGCACCCGGCCACGGCTTGGACATAGCGGCCGTAGATCCGGCCGATATTGTCCACGAGATTGAGGCACGGATTGACGTTCTCGATGCTTCCCTTGAGGGTGCTGAAGTAGACAATGCCGTCCGAGATGACGGGATCGGCCCAGGCCTTCTCGCCCATCGGCAGCGCGCCCCGGCAATTTTCCTCCGGCAGGCCGAGCTCGGCCGCGTCGCCCAAATACCATTCGACGGCCGCGTTCGACCCGTCATCCGTGAGGGCGAGGATCGCGTACGGCCGGTCGGCGGGAGCATTGTCGTCGCCTCCCGTGCCGAAATAGATATGAAGAGGGAAACCGCCGGTCGTCGAATCGGGCGAGATGGCCGGTTTCGTGATGATCGGATAGTTCATCCGGTCCGTGTAGATCGCCGTCAGGTTCCAGTAACTCGTCGAGGTGCTCGTCACGTCCATGCGGTAAAGCCGTCCGTCGAGGTCGCCGATATAGGCGACATCGGTCCGTCCGTCGTGGTTCGTGTCGACCGCGGTCGGCGATCCGGGGAAAGCGACATAGCTGTCGGGATAACGCCGAGGGTGCGAGGTCGAGTTGGTGTTCACGTTGGCCACCGACCGGTTGACGAGGATCTGGCCGTTGTCCAGGCGGGCGACGTAAAACCGATTCCCGACGACTCGAGAGGTGTTGTTGTCATAGCCCGAACCGACGAAAAAGATCCAGCGCTCCGTCCCCGAAGGCATGGCCTTCCCGAAGGCCGGGACCGACCAGGTTTCGCCCATATAGGTGTTCGTCATTTCCCAGAGCGGCTGGGGATCGAGGGGTTCGGTGACGTCGAGAGCGAAATAGTAGTTCAAGCCGCCTCCGATCGAACTGCCCTTCCCCCCTCCCTGGCCGCAGACGAGCACCGTCCGCCACTGCCCGTTGATGTAGGCGTCTCCGACGGCCGGGGTCCCGTCGACATACAGATCGCCGACGAAATACCGGGTCCCCGTCCGGCTGTCTTTCTGGGACATGTTCTTGAGCTTGGGCAGAAGGTTGTAGGGAATGAATCCCCAAAGCTCCGCCCCCGTGGCCGTCTCGAAGCAATGGAGCATGCCGTCGTTGGCCCCGATATAAATGACCGACCTTCGGGAGGCCTGGGCCTGCTGGAAGGCGGCGTAGCCCGAGCCCATCGTCGCCGGGTCGCCCGCCGGCGGGCCGACGATGACGGGGCTCGAATGGAGAATATCCCCGATTTTCCAGCTGCGTCCCACGCCCCGGACGAATTCGATCAATCCGGCATGATCGCTGTCCTTGTCCTTGATCAGCGGGGCGAAAATGTTGACGTTCGCCGTGGTGAAATCCTTCCGCTGGAGCGGCGCCCCGGAGTACGACCGGTAGCCGGCGTAGATCGTCCGGCTGGAGGGGTCGCGGTCGCGGAGGAGTTGTCCCGCGTCCCAGAGGATCGTGCCTCCGCTCACGACCTGCCGGCCTTGCGGACTGGACGGATCGGCCGTGGTGATGGTCTGGATGGCCGTGCCTCCCCCCCCGACGAGGGGAACGTTCGTCACGTCATAGGCCCGGAGCTGGCCTTCCCATCCCGGAAAGATGAACGAGGCCGAGATTAAAAGCTCGAGGCGCCGTCCTCCAACCTCGGCCCAGACGGCGGCCGAGGACCGGGAATACTCGCGCCGTTCGACGTAGATGTATTCCAGCCCCAGCGTGTCCACGACCGGCGTTTCGTACGACGCGTTGTCGAAATCGACCATCGTATCCGCGGCGGCCTTGAGGATGATTTTCCACCGGAGGCTGATCCCGAAGGTGTGGAAGTCCCGCCAGGGCAGGTTCGTCACGTTGGCGATGCCCGTTCCGTCGAACTGGGCGTAGAATTCCCAATTCAGGCCGTCGTTGTTCGAAAAATAGACTTCGACCGACAACCCGTCGGCCGAGGCCCCGATGATCCGCTGGTCCAGGGCGGTGATCCGGACCCGGGTGATGGCGTAGGGGCGTCCCGTCAGCTCCGGGGTCAAATTCGTCGAATAGCCGATCCCCTGGGTGTTGTAGACATCGGCCAGGAGATTCTTGAAGACGTAGTAATACTGGCTGTGGTTGCCGTCGGCGATCAGGAAATCCAGGTCGCCGTCGTTGTCGAAATCAAACACGGCTCCCAAGTCGAAGTCGTACACGCTCGGGGATTTCGTCGGTCCGTCGAAAACGAGCTTGGCCGTGAAGTCGGCTTCTCCGCCGTTCCGGTAATAGTAGCACTTCCCGCCGTAGCCGTCGCCGCCGTAATTCCAGTTGTCCGTGCCGATGACGAAGTCGTTGTCCCCGTCCCGGTCGAAATCCGCCGCCAGGGCGACCGTCGCCCCGCCGTCATAGAAGTTGTTGTGGAGGTCTCCGGACTCGTCCGTGTAGGTCGCCATCAGGGTGAAGATGCCGTTGCCGTCGTTCTGGTAGAGCCGCAAGTCGGGCGTCGAAACGCTTCCGGCGATGATGTCGAATCCCGGCATCCCGTCGAAGTTGGCGACCGTGATCGCGTTGACGCCCCGCTCCCCGAAGCCCGTCTCGACGAGGGGCGTCGGTTCGACGACGAACGTCCCGGGCTCGATCCGGCCGAGGCGGGTGTTGGTCAATTTGAGAATGTTTCCTTCTTTGTTCCCGAGGATGATGTCGACGTCCGGATCGCCGTCGAATTTGATCGAGACCATCATCGTCGAGGACCAGGCGATGCCCTGGATCTTGTCCGACCAGGCGGAGGTCAGGTCGACCCGGATAAACCCGACGGTCGCGCCTCGAACTCCCCCCGAGATCAGGGTGTTTTCGTAGAGCCAGATTCTCTTGATCGGACACGATCCGGCCGTCGTCGAGACGACGAGAAGAAAATCGAAGTCGCCGTCGCCGTCGTAGTCGCCGGACGTAATTCCCGAGTGGCCCTCGCCGTCGATCGCCGCCCCGCCGACCCCGCAGGTCGGCCATCCCGAGGCGTCCCCCGCCGAACCGTCGATCCACTGGGCGATCTGGAACGTTCCGACTTGTCCCGATCCCCCTTCGTTGCGGATGAAGGCCAGGACGTTGCTGTAGGAGCTGCTCGTCCCGATGTAATCCGGCCAGCCGTCGAGGTTGAAATCGTTGGTCGTCAGGGTGTTGATCCAGGCCGGGACGTAGTTGGGGTTGGTCAGGTCGAAGTTCGCCCCGACCCGGTTCAGGGTGATGATTTCGCGAGGCAGCGGCTGGTCGCGGAAGCAGAGCTGGACGGAACTGGCGTCCTCGTCGATGGCCGAGGCGTCGCTGAAGTCCTCGGCGAAGGCGCCCGTGTTCTCGAGGCAGCCTTGGGAAAGAACGTCCGACCCGATCAGCAAAATGACGGCCGCACACGCGGCCCCCCAGATGACCGTCCGAACCCGAGTGGATTTCATGGAGGTGTCCCCGTTCCGAATCCGTCCAATTGAATGGCCAGAACGATGGCCAGGCGGGTCGTCGCCAAGGTCCTTGTTCCGGCGCGGATCTCGCCGATGACGATGAGGAAGGCGTCGCTTGGATCCGGACTCCCCCCCCCGGCCTCATCGTTGATCAAGAACGCCGTGAAGACGGCGCGGGGATCGACGGCCCCGTTTTCGTCGCGAGCGAACTTCTGGCGGAAGAACAGCAGAGGCGCGACGTCGGGCGCTCCGTCCCCGCCGGGGTCGAAGCTCCGGAGGATTTCCTCGTCCGTCAATCGCTCGAAGTAGGCGGGATTGGCGGCGCCGGAGACGAAGGGCAGATCGAATCCCGGAGGTTGGGAGAGGGTGTGGTCGGTGAAGCTCGTCCATTCGTGCCCGTCCAAGCGTTCTTCAATGAAAATTCGGGCCGCGTCGAAGCCGGCCTCGGCGGCGTTGAAGGCCTCTTCCTGCAGGCGCACGCTGCCCGACATTTTGGACCCCATCATCGTCACGGTCACGAGCGACAAACCGAGGGCGCCCATGAAGGCCGCGGCGAGAATCACGACCATCAGGCCGCCTCCCCGGTCGCGCCGGCGTTTTCCGCTGGGTTTCATCGGATCCCCGTGTTGTAGATGTTCAACGACAGGTTCCGGAGGCCGGACGTCGATTCCATGAGGAAGCGCCGATGCCAATCGTCCGCGGCATAGGCCGCGGTGTTGGCCACCGCGGGCCGTCGATAGAGGTGTTGTCCGGCGACGGGCGTTTTCCCGATCGAGGCGAAGACGTCGGGTGACCGTCCGAGGACCATGATCCGGACCTGCCGAATGCGTCCGATCTGGTCGGGCGTCCAGGCGCCGTTCCAATCCCTGAATCCGTCCTGCCGGCCGTCCGGTTCGGCGTCGAGATCGCCGTCGTACTGGAACTGAAGGGTCTCGACGTTCTGGGCCAAGGGATAATGGAATCCGTTTCGGGTCATGTAGAGAACCCCCCCCTTCCCTCCGCCGACGTAGCCGTCCTGGCCGGCCGTAAAACCCGGGACGTTTCCGGTGACGTCAAGCCAGTATTCCCGGATATCGGCGAAGAGAAGAGTCCCGCCGTTCCGATAATCCTCGTCCAGGCAGACGTCGGCGAGGCCGCCGGGGAGAGAAATCCCGGGGACGCCGCCCGGGGCAAAGACGAAACCTTCGTTGAGGCCGTCTGGAGGATGGAGGACCTGAACGATCCGGCGAAGGGCGGCGCCCCGGCAGGGAGAACCCCTTCTCGGCAGGAGGAGGGCCGTCTTTTCGAGATAATGGCTGTCCGGGTAGGGCTCCCGCTCGAAGCTGAAGTTCTCGAGGACGGCCGTGGTCGTCGATCCGTAGACCTCGGATATCCGGAGGACCATGGGATCCTCGATATCCCCCACGATCCGAAGGCGGTCCGGCGTTTCGGTCCCGTCCGTCGCTTCGTTATCGACTCCCTCCAAGGCCGCGCCGGCGAGTTCCTCGGGCAGACCCGCGCCGGCCATCCGGACGTCCCGGGCGATGTGGAAAATGGCGGCCCGGACGTCCTGCTGAAGTTCGAGGAATTGCATTTGATCGGTTGAGATTTTATGGCTTTGGACGTAAATCACGAGCGTCCCGGCGAACATGACGCCCATGATCGTGCTTCCGATCATCAGTTCGATCAGGGAGTAGCCGGTCCCGGAAGCCTTTGACGTTCGGGTCGAGGTCATGGGGTCATCCGTCCTCCGTCTTTCAACGGCTGATCTTCGTGTTGACGACCGCCCGGACGCCGTTCGACCACGGCGCGGCGACGAGGTCTTCCACCGGACGTCCGACCTGGCGGGAGGAAAAGACCAGGACCTTGACGCCATACGATAATCCCGAAGGCTCGACCTGGATGACCCGTCGAAAATCGGGAGTCCCGTCCGCGTTCAGGTCGAGGGTCTCGTCCGTCTTTTCGTTCCGGGTCGGGGACGGGAAGGAATTCAATTCCTCCGCCGTCAGCGTCCGGAGATAATCGATGCTTTGTTGGGCGAGAAACGCGGCCCGGCCGATTTCTCCGGCCCGGGCGTTGTTCCGAAGGCTGACGATGAACAGCTGGGCCAGCCCCAGCATGGCGATCCCCAGGACGGCCATGCCGACCAAGGCTTCGATGAGGGTGAATCCTTTCCGGATGGCCACGTCCTATCCTCCACGCGTTTTCGTGAGTTGGAGGGATCCGCTCGCGAAAAAGCGGATCGAAACGCGGTTCTCCCTTCCCAGGGCCCCGAGCTTGGAGGAGACGAGGGCGATTTCGCTCCGTTGGCTTTCATATCCGGAGACGAATCCGGTCGCCGCGAAGGCGACGGCGGAGCTCTCCGGGAGGGAGATCATCGGCGCGAATTTGGGGGGGATCGTTTTCGCCGGCAGACTGCGTTTGGCCGTCCATGTTCCGGCCGGGTTTTCGACCTCGAGAACGTACGCCCAACGGCCTCCCGCCGAGACGAAGCGGAGACGGTGGTTGAGCTTGGTCGAAACCGCCTGCCATCGGGTTTGCTGGAGATAGGACATGATGTCCCCGGCGGAAAGGTTAAGGGCGCGGACCTCGAGCATGGTGGCGATGTTCGGCAGCGAGGTCATGGTTAAAACGCCGATGACCGCCACGACCGTGATCGTTTCGAGCAAGGTGAAGCCCCGCTTCCCGCGGATTCGGTCCATCGCTGTCGGCGGCCTCCTTCCCGCCATAACGGAATGCCGACTTATTGTGGCGCCGGAAAAGGTTCCCGGCAACCATCGGGGGGGGGGAATTGGGGGGTTAAAGAGCGATCGCCTCGGACTAGCCAAATCGTTGGACCGGATTAATCATGGCCTCGATCGTCGGTCCGGCAAAAGCCGGCGTCTCGATTTTTTCTCGACTTTCTTGGCTTGAGAGGGATTTTCGTTTCTTGACAAATCGCTGAGGGGAAACTATCCTTCCTTCAGGAAGGAGAGGAAGGGTGGATCAAAATCCCGGGGGGAACGATCCGCGGATCGGGCGGACGGTATCGCACTACCGGATCCTGGAGAAGCTCGGGGGCGGCGGCATGGGAGTGGTCTACAAGGCCGAGGACACCCGGCTCAAGCGCCCCGTGGCCCTGAAATTCCTCTCCGAAGCCCTGTCGCGGGACCGGCACGCCCTCGAGAGATTCGAGCGCGAGGCCCAGGCGGCCTCGGCCTTGAATCACCCCCACATCTGCACCATCTATGATATCGACGAATACGAGGGGGGGCATTTCATCTCCATGGAGCTCCTCGAGGGCCGGACGCTCAGGCAGCTGATCCTCGGCAAGCGGCCGACGGTGGACGAGATCCTCGCCTTAGCCCTCGAAGTGGCCGACGGTCTCGAGGCCGCGCACGCTCGAGGGATCATCCACCGGGACGTCAAACCGGCCAATATCTTCGTCACCCGGCGCGGGCCGGCCAAGATCCTCGACTTCGGGCTGGCCAAGCTGGCGCCGGAAAGGCTCGCCGCGGCCGAAACCCTGACGGCCGCCGAGCCGCTGACGAGCCCGGGCACGGCCGCGGGGACGGTGGCCTACATGTCGCCGGAGCAGGCGCTCGGGAAGGAGTTGGACGCCCGGACGGATCTTTTCTCGCTGGGCGTGGTGCTTTACGAGATGGCGACGGGCGACGTGCCCTTCAAAGGGGAGACGACCGTCGCCGTTTTCGACGGGATCCTCCACGGGGAGCCTATCCGCCCCGTCCGGCTGAATCCCCATCTTCCCGGCGAGTTGGAACGGATCATCGGCAAAGCGCTCGAGAAGGACCGCGAGCTCCGCTACCAGTCGGCCAAGGAAATGACCGCCGACCTGATCCGGCTCCGGCGCGAGCGAGAATCCGGACGCGGGACCGCCGCTCCCGGCGTTGCCGGACCGCCTCGCGCCCCGTCCCTGGCGGTCCTGCCGTTCACCAACATGAGCCCGGACAAGGAGAACGAGTATTTCTGCGACGGGCTGAGCGAGGAGCTCATCAACGCCCTGGCCAACATCCGCGAGCTGAGGGTCGCGGCCCGGACGTCGGCCTTCGCCTTCAAGGGGAGAGAGGTCGACATCCGCGAAGCGGGGATAAAGCTGAACGTGGGGACGATTCTCGAAGGGAGCGTCCGTAAATCGGGACAGCGGTTGCGCATCACCGCCCAGCTCGTCAACGTCGAGGACGGCTACCATCTCTGGTCCGGCCAATTCGACAGGGAAATGAAGGACATTTTCGACATCCAGGAAGAGATCTCGCTGGCCATCGTCGATCAGCTGAAGCTCGAAATGCTCATGAGCGAGAAGGAAAAGATCCTCAAGCGGCACACGGCCGATCCCGAGGCCTACGAATTGTATCTGAAGGGGCTCCATTTCTGGAGGCGCCGCTATGAAAAGGGCCTGCAGAAAAGCCTCCAGTTTTTTCAGATGGCCGCGGAAAAGGATCCCGGTTACGCCCTTCCCTATATTGGAATCGCCGATGCGTTCGGGATCCTCGGGGTCTATGGTTTCCTGCCGCCCCATCCAGCTTATGCGCGGGCCAGGGCGGCGGCGAACAAAGCCTTGGAGATCGACCCCGAGATCGCCGAGGTTTATGCCTCCCTGGGATGGATCTCGATGTGGTATGACCGGGACTGGCAGGCGGCCGAAGGCTATTTCCGGAAGGGCATCGAGATGAAGCCGGATTATCCCTTAGTCCATCTGTGGTACGGCAACTTGTTGTTCTGCACGGGGCGTTTCGACGACGCCGTCCGGGAAATGAGAAAGGGCAAGGAGTTGGAGCCGCTCGAGCCGGCCCCGCCCTCGCACGTGGGCTGGGCTCTTTACTTTTCCCGGCGTTTCGATGACTCGCTCGAAGAACTCGGCCAGGTTGTCGCCTCCGACCCGGAGTTCTCGCTCCCGTATGTGTGGCTGTCGCTCGATTTCGTGGCCAAAAAAATGTGGCCGGAAGCGATCGACGCGGCCCTCAAATTCGTCGAACTGTCCGGAGAATCCGGATTCTCGTTGACGATCTTGGGCTATGCCTACGGCTCGGCGGGAATGAAGGAGGAAGCTCTCAAGATCCTCGAACGGCTGGACGGGCTGCCGAAAGACCGCTATGTCGGGCCCATTTTCAGGGCGTGCATCCGGGTCGGACTCGGCGAAAAGGAGAAAACTTTGGATGACCTGGAAAAGGCCTATGAAGGGAAAGATTCTGCCCTAGCCTTTCTCAAGGTTTGGCCCATTTGGGACCCCCTGCGTTCGGAGCCGCGGCTCCAGGCCCTGCTCAAGAAAATGAACCTCGAATAGACAAAGGGAGGCGGGTGGCCGTTCCGTATAAATTCGGTTAAAATCGGCTTATGAGAAAAGACGAATCGCTCTTTTTCTATGAAGAGATCATGCTCCTGGCTTTGCGGGACGAGAAGGGGACCGTCTTCTCGGGGACGATGTCCAACTACGCGATCGGCGGGGCATTCCTGGCCGAGCTCTTGATGGAGAAGCGAATCGACATCGAGGCCGTCAAGAAGCGCAAATACGCCCGGGTTTTGAATCCCGCGCCGCTCGGCGATCCCCTGATCGATGAGTGTCTTTCCAGGATTGCCGGGGCGAAGCGGCGGATCCAGCTCCAGGATTGGGTGGGAAAATTCGCCAACATGAAAAACCTCAAACACCGCGTGGCGGAGCATCTCGCGAGGCGCGGAATCCTCCGGGTCGACGAGGACAAGGTCCTGGGGATCTTCACCCGGAAAGTCTATCCCGAGGTCGACCCGAAGCCCGAACGGGGCGTCATCGAGAGATTGCGCAAAGCGATCTTCAGCGAGGCCGGCGAGGTCGATCCGCGGACGGCCATCCTTCTTTCGCTCGCGAAGGGAGCGGACCTCCTGAAGCTCGTCTTCGACAAGAGGGATCTCAAGAGCCGCAAGGCGCGGATCGACCAGGTCGTCAACGGCGAGTTGACCGGCCGGGCGACCAGGGAGGCCATCGAGGCCATGCAGGCGGCCGTCTTCGTGGCCTGCATCATCCCCGCGATCACGGTCGCGGCGACCGCCGGCCACTGACGGATTGTCCGGAGCCTATTTCCTCTTCAGGAGCCTTTCCCGGAAGGTCGGCGCCTGCCCGGCCATGGTCAGGAAGACGTCGAGGGGGACGAGCTCGAAGCCCGGGCCGAGCTTGTCCATGATGTTCTTGACCCGCTTCACGTTGCTGTACTCCCGGACATGGACAAGGAGGAAATAGGGCCGGCGGGCGTTCACCGCCGCCAACTCGCGCAGGTCGGCCGCGGCTTCCTCCTCCGTCCGGGTGGGCGACAGGTAGTAGTCATAGGAGACGAGCGGTTTCCCGTCGCGGACCGTGAAGCTGAAAGACGGGGCGTAGCCGTTGACGAAGCCGAGGACCTTGGGGAAGGCGGCGTAATAGGCATCCACGACGTCTTCGGTGAGCTCGGTGTTGCCTTCCACGGTGGCCCCCTCCGAGTAGTCCATGATCTCGAAGACCCGAAGGTCCAGGAGCTCGGTCATCTCCCGCGCCAGGGCCAGCAGGCCGGGGAGCTTGTCCTGGGGCACGGCCTTGGGATAGATGTATCCGGGCCCGCTCAGGGCCCCGATGAGATAGTCGTTGGGCGTCGCCGTGGAATAATAGTATTCCAACATCGCCGGGGCCAGCCAGCTGTAGTTCATGATGACTTCCCAGGCGTAGGGGATCTCGCCCCGTCCCGGCTCGTGCCACGCCCCGATGCCCAGGCCGTCGGTCTGGATGCAGGACACGTAAACCTTGGCCCGCGGCGCGGCGGTTTTCCCCGGCTCGATGTTGTGGTGGTTGCGATAGACGAATCCCGGCGTCGCCGGCACGTGATGGCTGAAGCTCGCGTTCGGCAGGGTGTGGAGGCCTTCGACGCGCAGGCCGTGGGCCGACACCAGCCTGACGTGGTCTCGCTCCTGGTCTTTCTTGTAAGAATGCCAGCCCATGACCATGGACCGGGGATTCTGCCGGCCGAGGATGCGGTCGGCCAGCTCGTATTCCTCCCTGTCGGTCGGCTTGGTGGAGAGGTCGTTGAAGAAGGCGCGGTTCATCATGCCCCAGTCGGCCACCCCCGGCTTCATGATCCGTCCGTGCTCCCCGCCCAGCCAGATGATGAAATCCCGGCTGCAGCGGCCGCCGTAGCGGTCATAGGCCCATTCGTAGATCCGGGCGTCCGACCAACCGGCGAAGATCCCGCGGAGGTCCTCGATTGGGGCGAGGCCGTTGGATGTCGCCAGGGGGATGAGGGATTCGTCGACGACGACGGCGTCTTCCAGGCCGGCGGCGGTGAAGGCGACGATGAGGGAGGTCCGGACGTTCCTGTCCCAGACGACGTAGCCCTTGACCGATTCTTTGAAGGTCTGCAGGGCCTGCTCGAGAGTCGAGAGCCGGCGGAACGAATAGTATTTCTTGTCCCGGTAGAAATCGAACACCGGGGATGTGTAGTTGAAATCCCAGGTTTTCGGGTAGAGGAAATAGAGGTTCGCCGCGTCCCGGTTCGCGTTCCCCTGGAGGCTGATCAGGAAGGCCTGCTTTTCGAGTCCTTCGCCGATGGTCCACTGGTCGTCGAGGACCATGACGCAAGCCTCGCGGCTTCCTTTCCTCTTGAGGACATAGGAAACGGGGATCTCCCGCGTCGGCCTGGTGATGGTGTAGGTCATGAGATCGGTTTCCGGACCGGAGCGAAAGACATGTTCACAGCGGAAGGGAACCTCCCCTTGAGAGGCGAGGACGGTGAAGGACTCCTCAAGGCGCAGAGGCGAAGCGGGCTTGTCCCAAGAGACTTTGAGGATCCGCTCCGAGCCGACCGGCATGGACAAGCCCATGAACACGTTGGTGGGGAAGACCCGGTCGATAATGGGGACGCGGTTGGCGACCCCGCCGGTCTTCAAGGTCAGGGCGTCTCTGAAGCTGCGCGAGACGCCGAAGGTCCGGACGAGGGAGAGTCCTCCCGGCACGCGGGTGATCTCGACCGTCAGCGCGCCGTAGAGGTCGATCTCGGTGCCGGCCTGGGGGACGAGAACCCACATCCCTTCGAGGGTCGGGCTTTCGGCGGCGAGCGCCGCCGGAACGCAGAACAGGGCGGTCAAAAAAACGATCCAGATCCCGGGGGTGATTCTCATGCTCTCTTTCCTTCCGAAATTCGGTGACAGCTACCCTATTCACCATATTTCTGACGGCGAAATAGGGTAAACAGGGTTGCTGTCACCCTATTGCGAGGGCGGCGAGGCGCTTGCGGGCGTCCTCGACCTCGGGCCGGCCGGGGTCGGCGTTTTTCCAGAGGTCGAGGAATTTCCGGTAGTTCCCGCCCGCCCGCGTCTTATCTCCCAGCTTTTCGTCGATCCGGCCGAGATGGTAGAAGCTCAGGGCGTAATTGTCGTCGCGGATCGTCAGCCGGGTGATCTTTTCATACTGCCCGCGCGCCCGCGACAGGTCTCCCGTCCGAACATAGGCCTCGGCCAGCGTGTCGATGAACTGGGTGTTCCTTTCGTCCGACCGGACGGCTTTCTCGAGATGTTCGAGCGCTTTGGGCATATTGTTCCGCGCCATCTCGACCGACCCCATGAGATGATCGTAGCGGCGGATCGCTTTCTTGTTCAACCCCTTTTCGATGTACGCCTTGAGCTCTCCGGCCGTTTTCTCCGCTTCATCGATCCGGTTCGAGGACAGATGGATAAGGCCCCTGAGATGGATGACCGACCTCTTATCGCTGAAATCGGTGTTCCCGGTGTCGATGGCGTCGGCTTTTCGGCATTCGTCGAGGGCGGCTTCCGTCCGGCCTGATCTCCAATAAGCGCGGGCGAGGACCCGATGGCAGGCCCATTCGGGCAGGGCGAGTCCTAAGCTTTTGAACCGTTCGGCGAGAGGCACCATTATTTTAATGAGTTCGCCGTCGCGGCCCTCAAGGGTCAGCAAGTTAGTGAGGCCGATATAGCCGCTGTAACTGGCTGCGGGGATTTTTTCTCCGATCAGAGCGCGATAGGCGGCTTCCGCTTCCGGCAGATCGCCTTTCTGGACGAGCCAATCGGCACGGAGGACGCGGTTCCCATAATCGTCGGGGGCGAGCGTTTCGGCCGCTTCGAGCTCCTTTGCGGCAAGGTCGAGGCGATTCAGGCCGAGGTGAAGATATGCCAGTTCCTGGCGGCCGGTCGCGTTATTTTCGACTTCGCGGAGGTATTTTTCCAAGATCTCCCGCGCTTTTGACGGTTCGTCTTTTTCCAGGAAGACGTCCGAGATCCACGAGTATACAAGGAGGGACCAATCCCCTTCGCTGATGCACGTCTCGAAATATTTCGAGGCCTCGTCCCAATCCTCCATACGGTAGGAGTAGACGCCTAAATTGTAGGCGCCCCTCGTATCTTGGGGATAAAGGGCGAGCAGTTTTCGTCCCGCATCGAGCGACTTCCCCCATTCCGGCTCGGGACGATTCCAGAGATAAAAATCCTGTTCGATAAAAAGCCGGTCGCGCTCCGAGACGCGCTCCGGATGGCTTTGGATGAGCTCGATGGCCCTGGAATAGTATTTCTTCTGGTTGATGAAGTCGTTGATATTATGGTAAGCGACCCCAAGAGCCCTGTAGGCGATGATGAACTCGGGGTCGAGGGACAAAGTTTTTTGGAGAAGAGGGATGGCCTTTTCGGGTTCACCACGGAAATGACATCTTCGGGATTCAACATAGTAGGCCCACGCCTCGGCGTTCGGGGTCGATATCTCGCCGATGTTTCGATCGATATCCCCGCCGATCTGAGCCGGAGTGAGGTTCAAATCGGCCTTGATTTTCCGGGTCATCTCGTCGATCCGGTCCCGGATCTCCCCGAAATCCCGGCAGGTCACCTGGATCGGCGAGACGACGTCCCGCGAATGGGGCTTCTGGCAGGCCGCGTTGATGATGATCTCGTCGCCCGCCTTGAGGAAGCTGCCGTTGACCGTGTACTGCGCGCCGCCGGCGTCGGCGATCTTGACCAGGTCGCCGGTGGAAAACGTCGCGGTGTCGGCGAGGCCGAATTTCTTGAGGATTCCGTAAATATCGGTGTCGCTCAGGACGTTCATGAATTTCGACTGGTTCAGGTCCATAATGAGGAGGTCGCGGATGCCGGTCGTCCAGATGTCGAGGGCCTCGTCGCCCGTTTTGTTCTCGAAATTGACGACGGCGACCGTCGGCCTGCTCGAGGCGCGAAGGGCGGTCTTCCTGCCGGGCAGGACGCCGAAGACGATGACGAGCGCCGCGGCGACGGCCAGGACCGCGGCGATGGGGATGACGAATTTCCGCGGCGGGAGCGAGATCGTGATCTGCTTCGACGTCGTGGGGATGGAGGGCACGATCTTTTCCGTTGTCGGCACGCCTTTTTCGATCCTGCCGAGATCCGCGAGGATGTCCTCGACGCTCTGGTAGCGGGCTCCCGGATCCTTGGCCAGGCATTTGAGGATGAGCCGGCCGAGGTCGTCCGGGAGTTGGGCGTTGAGCTCCTTCGGCGCCTTCGGCGCCTCGGTCTTCTGCTTCAGGGCGATGGCGACGAACGTGTCGCCCTCGAACGGCAGGCGCCCCGTGGTCATCTCGTAGAGGATGACGCCCAGGGCGTAGATGTCCGACCTGGCGTCCGCCTCTTTCCCTTCGAACTGCTCCGGCGACATGTACTCCGGCGTTCCGACCACCACCCCCGCCCCCGTCAGCCCCTTGACCTTGGCGGAGCGGGCGATGCCGAAGTCCATGATCCGGATGTTCCCCTCCCGGTCGATCATGATGTTCTGCGGCTTGAGGTCCCGGTGAACGACCCCCAGCCGGTGCGCCTCGGCCAGTCCTTCGGAGACCTGGCGGGCGACGTGGAGCGTCTTCCCCGCGCTCATCGGCCCCATCATCCGGATGATGCTCTTCAGGTCTTCGCCCGGGACATACTCCATGGTGATGAAGTGCGTCCCCTCCTCCTCGTCGAGGTCGAACATCCGGCAGACGTTCCGGTGGGAGATCTTGCGGGCGAAGCGGAGCTCGTTCCCGAAGCGTTCGATGGCCTGCCTGTCCGTCGCGACCTCGGGCTTGAGGAGCTTGAGGGCGATCTTCTCCCGGGTTTTCTGGTCGTAGACCTTGTAGACGCGGCCCATGCCGCCCTTGCCCAGCTCTTCGATCACCTCGAACCGGCCGGCGAACGTCGTCCCGGACCTGAGCTCGGTCACGACCGCCGCCCGGGTCTCCGTCCGGTTGTCCGGACCCGTCGTCTCCGAGGGCGTGCTTGTCGGCAGGAGGGGCGTCGTGCAGTTCCCGCAGAACTTCGTCCCGGCCGGATTCTCATGGGAGCATCTTGGGCATTTCATCCTGGGTGTCCTCATTCAGACCCAAACCCCGATGACGAGAGAGGCTTTTTCAAGAATAAACGCATCCCCCGGAAAAGGCAAGAGGCCGCACTCGCCCCCTTTTTCATCGAGGGCGGTGACGGTCGCGGACGGCCCTGTAGACCTTGCCCGGGATTCGGAACAGGAGCCGGTTGAGCCATCGCAGGACGAGAGGTGGCCGGGGGATGGCGCCCGCGAGTTCTTTTTGGGTCAGGATGCGATGGACGATCGGGCATCCCGGGCTCTCGAGGCAATAGGGGCTGAGCTTGCCCTGGCCGAGGCAGCTTCGGATCTTCCGCATTGTCTCGGAGTTCCAGGCCGCTTTCCAATCCTCCATGTCCCGGTCGATCGGATTCCCGTAGCAGCAGGGGAGGATGCCGCGGCGGAGGATATAGTAGCTTTCCCAAGGCTCCCGGCAGAGGGGCAATCCGGAGTAGCCGAGGTCGTCGGGATCTTCGGCCGGCCCGACGGGTCGTTCCGCGTTCTCGGTCACGCTTCACCCTCCTCCGGACGGAGGAGCCGTTGTTCCGAAGCTCGTCTGGCTGACGACGACGACGCCGTAGCGGCGCGAGTACTCCTCGGCCCGGGCCGCGATGTCCCGGAATTCCTCGTCGCTGAGGTATTCGTTCTTGTAATCGAAATGATAGCCTCCCCGGTCTTTCCGGATCTTCGGCTTGTGGATGTAGATCAGGGGCCGAAGGACGAGGGCGTCGGCCTCGATCCGCCGGCAGAGCCGGAAGTACTCTTCCAGGTCGTCCCTATTGACCTTCATGGGCATGAAGACCATGAAGATCTTGGGAAAGCCGTTGGCCTTTTTCCGCTCGCGGTTCAGCCTTTCGAGATTGGGGACGATCCCGTCCCAGCGGTCGTTCCGGATTTTGGCGTAGGTCTCCGCGGTCGCGGCGTCGAGGGAGACGTAAAGTTTGACGGCCTTGCCCACCAGGGCGCCGATCGTCCTCGGAGTGAAGGCCTGGCCGTTCGTCGAGAGCTCCACGAACTTCCCCTCTCGCTCGCAGAGCTCAAGAATCTCGGCCAGGCGCGGATGGAGGAGCGGCTCGCCGAACGAGCAGTTGATGAGGTTCCGCGACGACGTGAAGAACGGCCCGTAGCCTTCGAGGGTCCGGTCGTCGACCACGAGGTCGGTTTGCCCCCCCTCCATGTCCTTCATCTTGTCCCAGAGGCAGTAGACGCAGGGAGGGGAGATGTTGCATTTTCCGTAGAGGTCGATGCCCAGGGTGAGGGGATGCGACGATAGGACGGTCCGGCGCTCCTTCATCTCCCGGAAATTCCTCCGGGCGTTGTCCAGGAAAAGGAGGAATCGCTCATGCCCGGCGGCGTCGCCGTGAAAGCTCATCGGCCCGACGCGGACGCCGAGCTCCCGGTCGTCGTCCGGATGGTACTTCCGGGGGAAGACCTTGTTGAGCTCGAGGATGAATTCTTGGCCTTGGGACGGCTCGACCGGCTCGACGGACGGCCCCAAGTCGACGCTGTAAGGGCTCCATTGCTGGAGAAGGGGGAGTTCGGCGACCCGTCGCCCGCCGAGGGCCAGGGACAGCACTTGGCTGTGATTGACGTATTCGGAGAAAATATGGAGCCAAAGAAACCGGCCCTCGCGAGGCCGCGGAGGCAGAACGAGCGAGGCCCGCGACCGCATCCAGCGGAAACGATAGAAGCCGTCGTCCTCCTCCTCGTACCATCCGTCCTTGAAGACGACTTCCGGCGCGCCCATTCTGTTCTCGGGCGCCCATTGTAGTCTCGAGGTTTTTGGGTTGTCAAACCGGCCGACCGGAATTCGTGTTAAACTAGCCGTGCAGGCTAGGATGGGTGCCGTCAGATGGGAATAGCCCGTTGGCTCCGGCCGCCCGGTCGCACCCTGGCGGTCTTTCTCTGTCTCATGCTCGTCCTCGGCGGCGCCCTGGGCTGGCTCGGGTGGCAATGGCTGAAACAGGACCGGGCGCTCGAAGGGCAGCGTCTGCAGGAGAGCCTGGAACTGGCGGCGGACCAGATGGCGGTCGGGCTTCAGCGAAGCCTCGCGGAGCTGGAAAGATACTCGAGTTTCATCCCGACCTCCGGCTCGAAGGGGCCGGCGGACGGCGTCCTGGTTCTTCAAGCGACAAAAAGCGCCGTCGACGTCAACCCGCCGGACGGCCTGCTTTTCTATCCCTTGGTCACGAATGCCGAGGAACCGCCGGCCTCGATCTTCGTCGCCGGCGAAACGCTGGAGTTCCAGCGAAACGACCCCCTCAGAGCGGCCGAGGCCTTCCGCGAGCTTGCCCGGTCGCCCGCCCCCAATGTGCGGGCCGGAGCCTTGCTGCGCTTGGGACGCAATCTCCGCAAGATCGGGCGCAACGAGGAAGCCCTCCAAGCTTACGGCGAGCTCGCTCGCCTTGGCGAAACCAGCGTTCTTGGATTGCCGGCGGAGCTCTTGGCCCGCGAAGCGGCCGGCACGGTGCTCGAAGCGACCGGAAAGCGCGAAGAGCTTCGGAAGGAGGCGTCGCTCCTGCACTCCGCCCTTTGGAGCGGCCGCTGGAGGCTGCTCCGGCCTGCCTGGGAGTATCATCGTGCGGAAGCGCAGCGCTGGCTGGGGACGATTCCTTCGACGAAGGGTGAACAAAACGCCCTGGCTCTCTCGATGGCCGCGGAATCGCTGTTCGACGCGTGGACGGCCGAGCCGGAGTCGAAAGGACGCCGAATCCAGAAATTCGAAGACAGGCCGGTCCTCGTCACCTGGGAGGGGACTTTGGGTCGGCTCGCCGCCGTCCTGGCGGGGCCCGCCCACCTCGAGTCGACGTGGACGGAGACATTGCGGGGCCGGCGCGCCCAGGGCGCGTTGATCGACGAGGACGGGCAGGTGATACTCGGGACGTTCAACGGAAACGGCCGGCTGGCGGTGCGGACGAGCGCCGCGACCAAGCTCCCCGGGACCTTGCACGTGACGAGCTTCGACCCCGGCGCCGAGGAGGCGGGAGTCGCCGCCCGTCGCCGCCTCCTGTTCGGGGGATTCGCCGTCCTGTCATTGGTCCTCCTGTCCGGTTCCTATTTCATCGTGCGTTCCGTCAACCGCGAACGGGCCGTGGCCAGGCTTCAGTCCGAGTTTGTCTCAGCGGTGTCGCATGAATTCCGAACCCCGCTGACATCCCTGCGCCAGCTCTCGGAGATGCTCTCGAAGGGGAGAGTGCCGACGGAGGACTTGAAGCAGAAGTCTTATGCCATCCTGTCCAGCGAAAGCGAGCGGCTGCAGCGGCTCGTCGAGTCGCTGCTCGACTTCGGCCGGATCGAGGCGCGCGCCCTCCGCTATGTTTATGAGCCTCTCGACCCCGCGGCGTTCGTCGGCGAACGGGTCGCCGAATTCCAGGAGAAGGTCGCTCCCGCCGGATACCGCGTCGAATTCGCGCCGGCCGGAGAATTTCCGTCCATCCAGGCCGACCGGGAAGCCCTCGGCCTGGCGTTTCGGAACCTGCTCGACAACGCGGTCAAGTATTCGCCGGACTGCCGGACCGTCTGGGTGGAGATGAGTCGCGAGCGGGACCGCCTGGCCCTGCGCATCCGGGACCGGGGCATGGGAATCCCGCCCTCGGAGCACAAGGATATCTTCAAGAAATTCGTCCGCGGGACGGGCTCCCGGGCGGCCCGCATCCAGGGGACGGGCATCGGCCTGACCATCGCCCGCCATATCGTCGAGGCTCACGGCGGCGAGATCCGCCTGGAGAGCGAGCCCGGCGTCGGCAGCACGTTCACCATCCTCCTGCCGATGGAGAAGAAGCCATGAAACGGATACTGGTCGTGGAAGATGAGGCCGGGATCGCCTTCGGCCTGCAGCTCGACCTGAGGAACGAGGGATACGAGGTCGAGGTCGAATCGGACGGCGAAAGCGCCTTGCGGCGGGCCAGGAACGAGGCTTTCGACCTGATCCTGCTCGACGTCATGCTGCCGGGCAAGGACGGCTTCGAGGTCTGCCGCGAGCTCCGCCGCGGCGGGTCGAAAACGCCGATCATCATGCTGACCGCCAAGACCCGGGAGGCGGAGAAAGTCCTGGGGCTGGATACGGGGGCCGACGACTACATGACCAAGCCCTTCAGCCCGCGCGAGCTGCGGGCCCGGGTTAGGGCGGCGCTCCGCCGGGCCGGCGACGACGCCCTCTCGGTCCATCGGTTCGGCGACGCGGAAGTCGATTTCGGCCGCTGCGAGCTGCGGCGCGCCGGCCGACGCGTAGAGCTGACGGCCCTCGAGTTCAAGCTCCTCGCCGCGTTCATCCGCAACGGCGGCAAGGTCCTGAGCCGGGAACAGCTGCTTGACCTCGCCTGGGGGCACGGGACCTTCGTCACCGACCGCGTGGTCGACAATCACGTCGTGACCCTTCGTAAAAAGGTCGAGCCGGAACCGTCAAATCCGCGCTACATCGTCAGCGTCCGAGGCCTGGGATACCGTTTCGACGGCTGAAAAAACTCAATCCTGACAATAACAAGGATACTCTCCTGACAATGGAGCCGTAAGATGATGGGCGGCCGGATATCACGATGAAACCGAGGCAATTGTTTTTTTTGACCGGGCTGCTCTGCGCGGTCCTGTCGGCCGGGCACGCGGCGAACCAAGCGAAGGACAATCAGGCGGAGGTGGCGCTCCAGGCCGCCATTAAAACGGAAACCGTGGATGGAGACCTGAAGAGCGCCATCGAGCAGTATAAAAAGATCGCGGCCATGCCCAGCGCCGGCCGGGCCGTGGTCGCGACCGCCCTCCTGCGGACGGGCCAGTGCCACGAAAAGCTGGGCGAGGCGCAAAATAAGGAGGCGCGCGCCGCCTACGAGCGTCTGGTACGCGAGTTCGGAGATCAGTCCGAGATTGTCGCGCAGGCGAGGGCGCGGCTGACGGCGTTGCGGGCTCCCGGTATGGCCGGGGGACTCGCCACCCGCCGGATTCTCCCGGACGCCTCCGGCGTCGGCGGGGTCTTGACCGCGGACGGCAAGTCCATCAACCATATCGACTACGATACGGGTGATGTGGTCCAGTTCGAAGTCGCCAGCGGACAGACGAGGCGAATCAAAAATAAGGGGCCCTGGAGCGAGATTGGACTGCCCGGCGATAACGAAGAGCATGTGTTCTCACGCGACGGGAAACAAATCGCCTTTATCTCGTATACGAAGGACGATGACCTTCTCCTGCGCGTTAGAAACCTGGATGGCTCGGGCCTTCGCACGCTTTGCGAATATAAGAATAACGCTTACATCCAAACCATGGATTGGTCGCCCGACGCAGGATCCATCCTTGTGCTTCGCGGCGTCATCAGCATGGCCCATGAATTGACGCTGATCTCGACGGCGGACGGCTCGATCCGCGTCCTGAGGAGGATTGATTCGGCCTGGCATATGTTGAAAAGGGCCGGTTTTTCTCCCGATGGGCGATTTGTCGCGTTCAGTTCGGTCCGTGAGGGCAGCCCATCCCACGGCGACATTTTTCTGATGACCGCCGATGGCCGGGATGAGGTGGTTGTCGCCGGCCATCCCGCGGAGGATGAACTGTTTGCCTGGACGCCGGACGGGAGAAGCCTTCTCTTCCTCAGCGACCGCTCGGGGACGTGGGACATCTGGGCCGTTCCCGTCGCCGGGGGGAAGCCGCAAGGAGAACCGGAACTGCTGAAAAAGGACTTCGGCTATGGCTCCGAGGTTCTCGGCTTTGCCCCCGACGGCTCGCTGTATTACAAGACGGTCACCTATTTGGGCGGACTCTATACCGGTGCGGTCGATCTTGAAACGGGCAAGGTCCTCGTGCCGCCCGCGCCGGTCACGACGCGGTATACGGGCCCGCCTTATAATCTAAAATGGTCATCCGACGGCAGGAACTTGCTCTATGTTTCGCGTTCGGGTGATATCGGTCCCGGAAACAACATCCTCACGATCCGGTCCGCCGCATCCGGGGAAGAGCGCTTTCTGTCGCCGCGTCTTCGTTATGTTAACCAGATCTCCTGGGCGCCGGACGGCCGTTCCATCGTTGCGCTTGGGTTTACGGAGAAGGAAGTCGGAGTCTTCCGAATCGATACCGAGACCAGCGGAATCACTAAGTTGCAGGTAGAGGCCTGGGGAGGCAGAGGCCTGGTCCCCAAGCTCTGCCCGGATGGGAAAACCCTCGTGTTCGTGGCGGAGGGGTTAACCCTCAGAAAACGCAACCTCGACACCGGTGCGGAGTCGGAAGTCGTCAAAATAGGGGCAGTCAACTACGACCTCTCGCCGGACGGCCGGGAAGTGGTGTTCCAGGTGGATGGCGCTGCAAAGATCGTGTCCCTCAACGGAGGGGAGCCGCGGGAGCTATTTCGCGGTTTGGCGAAGTCTTACGGACTGATGTGGACGAGGGACGGCCGCACCATCGTCGCCCGGGCAAACGGTACCGCGAACAGTGAAATCTGGCGGGTTCCGGCGCAGGGCGGGACGCCGCTGAAGCTGGACCTCTCCGTTCCTAAAATGGAGTCCTTCGTCCTTCATCCGGATAACCACCGCTTCGTTTGCAGCGTTAATGAAGGATCCAAGATCGAGCTCTGGGTGATGGAAAACTTCCTGCCGCCGCCGAAAGCCGCCAGGTAGTCCGAGCCGCGATCCCCCCATCGAGACGGCGCTCCGCCGGGCGGAATCCCCTTTCGACGACTCAATAAAACACAATCCTGACAATCGCGCGGATACGATCCTGACAATGGAGCCCTACCATGATGGACAGAGAGAAATCCATGGGCCATAAGGAGGAAAGAAAATGAAAAAGAAATGGACTTTTGCGATTTACGGCGGAATAACGGCTCTCCTTCTTATGATCGTCGTCAAGAGCAGTGTGGCCGTAGTCAAGAGCAGTATCGCTATGGCCCCGCCGTTATCGTTCGATCGTTCCATCCTCCTCGCCGACGATCGGCATACAAGTTCGACAGGGCATGGCGGCTTCAGCTTAATAGCCGCCGATTTCAACACAGACGGCAGGCCCGACATTGCGGCTTCTTTTACCGTTGGCCGATGGCCATACTTCGACAGCTTCTATGACGTCTTTCTAGCAACCGGGGCGGACAGTTTCAGCGGGCCGGTTTCTACGGGGAAAATAAGCGACTGCTATGGATATGGGGCGAATACCGCGGATTTCAATGGCGACGGAAATCTGGACCTGGTCTTCGTCTTCGGAGGCAGCACAGCTGAATGCGGGGGATACTACGGAACCGTCCTTCTCGGCGACGGGGCGGGAAATTTCGACTGGCCTGGCCACATATTCTATGGAGGTAACAGCGTCAGTCGTGCGGGGGTTGGAGACTTCAATGGAGACGGCAAAATCGACCTTGTCACGGACGACGACGGAGGCATTTTGATTAGCTGGGGGAAAGGCGACGGAACTTTCACCACGGGACCGCATCTCCATTGTGGATACGATGTGGGGGACATCGCCGTCCTTGATTTCGACAATAATGGAAAGCTCGATATCGTTCATACCTGCTATTCTCCCGACGTCGTCAGAGCCTATTCCGGCAACGGCTCGGGCGCATTTTCCATGACGGCTGACATTACCATGCTAGAGGATCTCGTCGGGATATCGGTTGGAGATTTCAACACAGATGGGAAAATGGACCTGGCGACGTCCGACTATAAAGGTCAGGTGACCTTATTGATCGGAAACGGTTTCGGTGATTTTTTTCCTCAGCCGAGCGTCACGGCCGTGGAGGGGCAGGCGGGGAATCTCGTTGCCGCCGATTTCGACAAAGACGGAAATCTCGATATCGCCGTTACGAATTGGCCGAATCCCAACGCCGTCGTTTCCGTCCTCTTAGGCGATGGTCTGGGCCATCTTTCCGCTCCCCTATTCTTTCCTCTTGGGCCAGACACATGGCTCACTTACATTCAGGCGATAGACTTCGACAATGACGGTTCCATCGATCTCGCCGTAGGCACCTATAAAGGCGTCATGATCCTTTTCAATACTTCCGTTACGAATCAACCTCCCGTCGCTGAAGCCGGGCCGGATAAAACCTTTCTCGTCAAGGAGACGGTTCCGTTCGACGGCAGTTCGTCTAACGATCCCGACGGAGACATCGATATTTACTCATGGGATTTCGGAGACGGTTCGCCCGCGGCTACGGGAACTCTGGTCTCAAACGCTTATGCCCAACCCGGCCAATTTACCGTCACCCTGACGGTCACGGATAATGCGGGGGCGACGGCTATCGACCAACTCCTGGTTGTGGTGAAAGCCCCGACTACCGCCGTCAGCGATTTGATCACCGAGGTCAAAAGCAGTCTCGTCGGCGAAATCCAGAACAGCCTTGGGGCGAAACTCGACAGCGCCCTGGAAGCTTTGAACAAAAAGAACGGCCCGGCCGCCGTCAATAAGCTGAAAGCTTTCATCAACGAAGTCGAGGCTCAGAAAGGGAAAAAAATTCCGGCCGACGTCGCCGGCCAATGGATCGCCCTGGTGAGCCGGATCATCGCCTCGATCTAGCCAGGCAAGGGCATATTCTCTTCTCGTCGCTGCACGCGAAAACTCCTGGCTTCGTCGTGCGTGTCCGCGCTGAAGAAGCGGGGCTGATCGCCGTCGTCATCACAGATTCTAAGGGAAATTTTGTCGAGATGGTGTCTGGACGATATGAGAAGGCGGGAGATTACTTCCTTTTCTGGGACGGCCTAGACCGAGAAGGGAATCCCTGCCCCAAGGGTGTTTATTCTTATCAGATTCTCGGCAGTTCCACGCCCGGCACGAGAGGCGTAATTCCCATCCGGTGATTTCAGGCTTCGAGCGCTTTCTCTTTATTCGGATCGGTTATCCTTTTTAGGGCTTGAAACTTCTGGGATTTTGCTGAAATATAGGGGGCAAAGGATATCCGAGTATGGGGAAAACGTTCGATCAGGGGAAAAACGACGTCGCCGAGTTGTGCCGGTATTTCGAAACGAACCGCCAACTGTTCCTGGCTCCCGGCGTCAAGGAAGCTCACATCCGGCAGTCGTTGATCGACCCGTTCTTCATGGCCTTGGGTTGGTCGGCCCGATCGGATTTTCGTCCAAGATCAATATCCAAGCGCCGAGGCTGGCACTCATGGCCAGGTTGACCCGAGCCCGGACTCTGGCGGATGCGCTGTAATTAAAGGGGAGCCCTTTGTCAACCTGCAGCGCGACGGCAAGATGGCCAAACCGTACCAGGTCAGGGACGTGAGGCGGGCGCAGGAAAAATTGGAGGCGAAACATGGGAAATAAAGTGGAACGCTATACCTACCGCATCGAATGGTCACAGGAAGACGGTATCTTCGTGGCCCGCTGCGTCGAGTTCCCCGGGCTCGGCGCCCACGGCCATTCCCAGGAAGAGGCTCTGCGCCAGATCAAGGTCGCGGTGGCCGAAGCGCTGAAATGGCTGCGGGATGAAAAGCGGAGCGCCCCCGAACCCCTGGGGACGAAAAAATTCCGGGGTCATTTGACCCTGCGCGTGCCGCCCGAAGTGCACCGCGAACTGGCCATCAAGGCGGCCGAAGAGAAAGTGTCGATCAACCAATTGATCCTATCGAAAATTATTTGAAACGGCCGGCGGAAAGACCACGGACTCCCGCGCTCCTCGATTATGGGATGATCATACAAACTGAGTCCGGAGGCCCCCCGGCCTCCGGACTCGATCCGCACCCTTTGGGTCAGATTTTCGTGAACGCGATCTGGAACTTCAACGGTGCTTTTGCCCAAGTATAATGATATGTCGTGGTCCAGGTCGTTTTGCCCTTCTTCCCTGCTTGACTCGACGAGCAGGTGGCATATTGGCCAAAGATATTATCACTAATAGCCCCGGGCCAGGCAGCTGAAGTGTATTCAGGAGCAGGAGGCAAATTCGGATAATCCGGATTATCGAAGACTGTATCCACATAGGCCGTCCATGTGTTGCCGACTCTCTTGATGTAGACATCATAGGTGCTGCCGGCCCCCGCATAATACCCATGAGCACCCATATAGAGATTGAGAAACGTTTCTTGGGTAAATGGAGAGTTTGCCGGGCAACCCCAGATATGAGAAAAGATCATGAGGTTCATGTGGACCGGGAGAATTTGGCCTTCACCCATTGCCATTAAATCCGCGAAAGGGTAACCGCATGTCGTGAATCTCAAGGTGATATGTGGATAGTCTGCGGTTGGCTGATAAGCACTATTTAAGAAATCTGCGACGCATTGCGGCCAGGAGGTGTCGGTATTCGGCAAGCCGTAAGGAGCGGGAGCTGGATTTCCCGAATCGGTGAATCCGCCCAGGTTGAACACCAAGCTCGGATTGAAGACCTGCAGCTCAAGGTAATAGTAATTTTCTCCGTTATGTGTCCCCACTCCATTGTTGATATTCACCTGATCCTGGCCACCAACGAATACTGCGGGCCCCGTTAAATTCGCGGTCCCGTCGTTTATGAAAGTTGCCTGCCACCGGATCGGCTTTCCCTTGGCGGCCTGGCTGTCAGGCAGGGCCAAAAATGCCAGGACAGCGGCCAAAACGACGATTTTTTTCATTTTCTTTTCTCCTTGTCTCCCATGGATTTCCTTCTGTCCATCATCTTACGGCCCCAATGTCAGGATAGTATCCGCGCTATTGTCAGGATTGTGTTTTATCAGCAAGCGGAACGGAATCCCGGCCGGCGGAGCGCCGTCTTGACGCGCGAGCGGCACGCCCGGGATGAAGGGCTTGGTTCATATTCGGCGATATTGGCGCTCGCGGCCATCCCTGAGCGACGTCAATCCCGGGAGGCCATCCTGATCCACCTTAAATCGAGACCGCCGCGTCGCGTTCACCGTCAGCGAGGGGACGAAGAGCGAGCTTTGGGTGATGGAGAATTTTCTCCCGCCGGCGAAGGCCGCCCGATAGCGCCCTTCAGCGCTTACCATATTTCAAAGGATCAGATATATCGCTCCCGATTCTGCAGCCGGAGCAAGGCCAGCATCAGCAGAAAGACCGAGCCGATCGAGAGGTACAGCCGGTTGGAGAGGGTGATCTTCCTCCAGACGACGGCCTGGAGCTGCCCGACGGATGCGAAGGGATTGTGGAAAAGAAACCAGGAGCTGCTTTTCATCGTCCCGGCCAGCGCCCAAAAGGCCAGCAGGACGACGGCCAGAATGACGGCCGTGCCGTTTCCGCTCCCGGTGAGGCAGGCCAGGAAAAACGCCAGGCAGGCCAGGAAGACGACCGGGAACATGAGCTGGAGGACCATCCTCCCGAGGGGGAACCCGGTCAATCCGATCCGGCAGAAAAGGGCGAGCAGCCAGAGGATGCCGGCCGCCAGGACCCAGAGCGTGACCAGCCGGACCAGCCAGACCTTGTAGCGGTGGTCCGGGATGCCGAACAGGGTCTCGATCATCCCCGCGTCCTTGTCGCTCTGGATAGCGAAGGCCGAAGGATAGAACGTTAAAAGGACGGCCGGGACGAGGAGGTAATTGTAGACCTGCTCCGCCCCCCGGGCCGCCGACCGGCTCATCAGGCTGAAGACGACGACCCCAAGGAAGACGAGGACGGCCAGGCCGATGAAGCCGGCCGCCCGCCCCGAAAAATTCCGGGCGGCGCTGTAGCGGATGAAGGCCCAGGCGTTCCCCAGGCGTCCGAGGGTCGTTTTTCGCATCCGCTCAGGCCTCCTGTCCCAGCAGCCACATGTAGGAATCCTCGAGATTCGGGACGACCTCGACGGCCGTTTCGACGGGCTTCCGGGCCGACAGGATGCGGACCCGGATCCGGTCCCCGTCGCGCAGATGATGGACGACCTTGGCGGACCCGCGGATCGTTTCGAAGGCCGCCTCGTCGACATAGGCCTGCCAGACCGAGCCGCGCGTCAGGTTGACGAGCTCCGCCGGCGTCCCGACGAACCGGACGCGGCCTTCGAGCAGCACGGCCAGCCGGTTGCAAGAGCTCGAGATGTCCTCGATGATGTGGGTCGAGAAGATGACGATCCGGTCGCGGGCCAGCTCGGAGAGCATGTTGCGGAAGCGGATCCGCTCGTTCGGGTCGAGTCCCGCCGTCGGCTCGTCGACGACCAGGACGCGGGGCAGGTGGAGAAGCGTCTGGGCGATCCCCAGCCGCTGCTTCATCCCGCCCGAATAGGTCTTGATCCGGTCGTCCTTGCGGTCGAAGAGATGCACCGCCCGCAGGGCTTGGGCGACCGCCTCCTCCCGTTTCTTTCCGTCCCAGATCCCCTTGAGGAGGGCTTGGTAATCGAGGAACCGCCAGGCGGTCATGGACTCGTAGGCCCCGAACTCCTGGGGCAGATAGCCGATGAGTGACTGGAGCTCCTCCCGGTAGCGGCCGAGGTCGAGTCCGTTGAAATAGACCTTGCCCCGGCTGGCCGGCAGGATGCCGCAGATGATCCGCATGAGGGTCGTCTTGCCCGAGCCGTTGGGCCCGACGAGGCCGAACATCCCGCTCCCGATCTCGAGAGCGATGCGGTCCAGGGCTTGGAACGGAGAGCGGCGGCGGCCGATGACCGGGATCCATCGGACGAACCGGAAGAGACCGCGCCGGATTCTCCGGAAGCGCCCCTCGATGCGGTCGAGATTGATCCGTCGCTCGGCGAGCCGCCGCGAGGTCCGGTAGATGACGATCGCGGCGTACCAGGCCAGACCCAAGACGGCGACCGGACCCCAGCTTTTCCAGCGGCCGTGGAGCCAGACGAGGTTCAGGAGCGGAGCGCCCCAGGAAAAGGCGGCCAGGACAAGGCGGGCCAGCCTCTTTTTCCCCTTCGGGGCGGCATTGAAGGGCGCGAGCCCGGTCCAGAAGCCGATGAGCCGGAGAGCCAGCAGGTAGACGGCCGCCGCCCAGATGAAAATCCAGACTTCGTCCCGGACGTGGACATAGGTGAAATAGACGAGGAAAAGAAAGACCGGCGCCTGCCACAGGAGGGCTTGAAGGCGGCGCGCCCGCCGCTCGGCCGGAGCTCCGACGGCTTCCCGCTCCGCCTTTCCCTTGCGCCATTCCTTGGCGAACTTGCCGAAATCGTCGTAGAGCTTGCTGATGTTGCGGACGGTGATCCGGACGGGAGCCCCTTCCGCCAGGAGGGCGGACCGGCTGTGGCGCAGGCTGGCCTGGATGAAATACGCGGCGGCCGGAACGCCGAAAAGGAGGATGAGCAAGTAGGCCGACCGCCAGAGGAAGGAATCGATCCGGGAATAAATGAACAGCCCGCCGGCGGCCACCAGGCCGACCTGAAGGAATTTGAGCCCCGGCTTGAGGCCCCGCCACCAGTCGACCGCGTTGGCCAGGCCGGAGGCGGCGGTGGGGATGAGGACCAGGGTCAGCAGGGTGGCGAGGGAGAGCCCCCCGATGACCGTGACGGCGAACGGCGCCCCGATCATCGAGACGTACGCCGACTGGCCCATGGCCACGGGGAGCATGCCGAGGACGGTCGTGATGGCCGTGATGAGGATCGGCCGGACGCGGTTGCGGGCGGCGGTCATGAGCGCCCGCTCTTTGCGGAATCCCCTTCGCTCCAGCCGGCGCGAATATTCGATGAGGAGGATGGCGTTGTTGACGACGATCCCGAGGAGGATGAGGAAACCGATGATGACGTTGGCGTTGTAGATCGAGTTCCCGGTCAGGATGAGTCCCAGGAAGGCGCCGACGCCGGCCAGGGGCAGGGTGAACATGACGATGAGCGGCGGGAGGAGCGCCTCGAAGGTCGAGGCCAGGATCATGTAGATCAGGACGACGCCGAGGATGAGGAGAAAATTCAGGTCGGACATTTCGCTTTCGTCCCGGACGACCTCGATGAGGACTCCCGCCGGCGGCTCGATGCCGTTGACGAGCGTTTCGACCGAAGCCCGCGCCTCTTCCAGGAGGGCGCTCGATTTCTCGACGTCCGGCTGGAAGCGGTACGTGACCTCGACCTGCTTTTCCTGGTTGACCCGGGTGATGTTGGCGGTGCCCTCGGAATAGACGAGTTCGGCGACGAGGGGGAGGGGGACGAGGCCGCCCCCGGTCGCGGGCAGCTGGAGCCGCCGCAGGTCGTCGGCCGTCTTCTGGACCTCGGCCTCGTCGCTCTTGAGGACGATGTCGATCTCCTCGGTCCCGGCGGTGAACTTGACCGCGGCCGTGGTTTCCCTCTGGAATCCGCCGAGTTCGCTCCGGACGGTCGCCAGGGAAACCCCGAAATGGCTCAGGGCCGCCTGGTCGAGGCCGAGGTCGATCGTCGGCTGCTGGTTGGAGACGTTGATCCGCGTCGTTTGGACGGTCTCCAGGTTGTCCAGATTGTATTTGATGTCCTCGGCGACCGAGCGGAGGAGCTCGACGTCCTGGCCGTGGACGACGACCTTCTCCTGGGCCGCGCCGATGCCGAGAGCCCTGGTCAACGACACCTGCCGGCCGCCGCTTCGGCCCGCGCTTCCACCCCCTCCGGCGCTCCCTGCCCCGGAGCGGAACCGGGAGCTCTGGGTCGGCGCTTCGGACGAGACATTGACCCGGGGGAACGCCCGCGACAGACGCTGGACGATGTCGTCCCTCACGGCGCTGACCGGCCGGCCGGCCTTCTTCTCGAAATCCTCGACCAGCCGGAAGGAGAGGATGGTGCTCTCCTCCATGATCGTCGCCAGCCGCTCGCCGACCTCGGGGATGTCCTTGAGCAGGTCGTCCATGCTCCGGACGAGCTCGTCGGCCGCTTCGAGGGTCATCCCCGAGGGCATCATCGCGTAGAGGCTGAAATCCGCGAGCTGGACCTCCCTCGGGGCGTTGACGCTCAGGGTCAGGCAGAGGTTGAAGGCGGCGAAGAAGGCGGCGACGGCGACGACGGCCGCCCGGGCCGGGAAGCGCAGGCCGGTCTTGAGCAGGACGAGGAAGACCTGCATCGGCCGGATCCTCCGCCAGCGGGCGAAAAAACCCGAGGCCGGCATGTCCGGCCGCTTGCGGAGGAGGCGGTAGGACAGGGTGGGGATGATGAGGAAGGCCGCCGCCAGCGAAACCAGCAAGGTGCTGACGATGGCCAGCCCGACCTGGCGGCCGAGCATCCGGATCGTCGGATTCGTCGAGAAGAGGAAGGGGAGGAAAACGACGGCCGTCGTCAGGGTCGACGAGATGATCGCCCGGGAGACCTCCGCCGTCCCCTCGACGACGGCCCGTCCGGCGTTCCCGGACCGGTCCATGTGGCGGAAGATGTTCTCGAGGACGACGATGGAGTTGTCGACCAGCATCCCGATGGCGATGGCCAGGCCGACGAGGGTCAGGGTGTTGAGACTGATCTTCAAGGCGTAGAAGAGATTGAGGGAGATGAGGATCGAGACGGGAACGGACACCGCCACGGTCAGGACGAGGCGGAGGTTCCCGAGAAAGATCCAGAGGACGGCCACGGCCAGCAGCCCGCCGACCGCGGCCAGCCGGAGGATCGAGCGGAGGTTGTCCTCGATCGTCCTGGCTTCGTCGGCCTGGATGACGAGGCTCATCCCGTCCGCCCTGACCGCCGCGTCGAGGTCCGCCAGGGCCCGGCGCGTCCGGCGGGCCAGGCTGAGGAGGTTCGAATCCCAGGTCCGCTGAAGGGTGACCGAGACGGCCTCCTGGCCGTTGATCCGGGAGATCGTCGTCCGCTCCGCGCCGCCCTCGCCGACCCGGGCGACATGCTTCAGCAGGACCGGGCCCTTGTCCTTGACGACGAGGTCCTCGAAGGACGGCAGCGAGGCGTACTGGCTGACGAGGTTGACGAAGTAGGTCTTCTGGCGGTCGGTGACCTGGCCGAGATACTCGCGCCGGCCCGACTGCTCGGCGATCCTGGAGGCGATCTGGCCGGCGGTCAAGCCGTAGAACTCGAGGGCCTTCGGGTTGAGCAGGACCTCGATCGACCGCCGCCGCCCTCCGTAGATTTCGACGTTGCTGAGGCCGTCGATCGCCTCGAGCCGGGGGACGATCTTCTCGTCGACGACGGCCCGGATCTGGTCGAGAGTGCCTTCGCCACGGGCCTGGAAGACGAGGTAGCGGTTGGAGAGCTGCTCCGGGTCGCTCTTGGAGACCGAGACCCGGAATTCCGTCCCGATAGCCGCGGCCGCGGCGGCGGCCCGCTCCTGGAGCCTGAGAAAGGCGTATTCGAGACGGACATTCTTCGCGTAATAGACGTAAATGGTTGCCCGGTTCCGGTTGATGAGCGACCCGGAG
>Ga0208047_1000084_pt1 | contig 34022 bp, 20 predicted proteins | sample Kivu_220m_FD_184162 | JGI IMG/M metagenome (GOLD analysis project Ga0208047, IMG submission 184162) | Freshwater microbial communities from Lake Kivu, Western Province, Rwanda to study Microbial Dark Matter (Phase II) - Kivu_220m (SPAdes)... | ecosystem: Environmental > Aquatic > Freshwater >...
CCTGGCTCAGGATGAACGCTAGCGGTAGGCTTAACACATGCAAGTCGAGGGGCAGCACAGGTAGCAATACTTGGTGGCGACCGGCGCACGGGTGAGTAACGCGTATGCAACCTACCTATAACTGGAGGATAGCCCCCGGAAACGGGGATTAATATTCCATAATGTTCAGGGATCACATGGTTTTTGGACTAAAGCTCCGGCGGTTATAGATGGGCATGCGTGCCATTAGCTTGTTGGTGAGGTAACGGCTCACCAAGGCTACGATGGTTAGGGGGTCTTAAAGGATGATCCCCCACACTGGTACTGAGACACGGACCAGACTCCTACGGGAGGCAGCAGTGAGGAATATTGGTCAATGGGCGCAAGCCTGAACCAGCCAAGCCGCGTGCAGGATGACAGCCCTATGGGTCGTAAACTGCTTTTATACAGGAAGAACCCTCCGACGTGTCGGAGACTGACTGTACTGTAGGAATAAGCATCGGCTAACTCCGTGCCAGCAGCCGCGGTAATACGGAGGATGCGAGCGTTATCCGGATTCATTAGGTATAAAGGGTGCGTAGGCGGGTTTGTAAGTCAGCGGTGAAATACTACAGCTTAACTGTAGAACTGCCGTTGATACTGCAAGTCTTGAGTACAATTGAAGTAGGCGGAATGTGTGGTGTAGCGGTGAAATGCTTAGATATCACACAGAACACCGATTGCGAAGGCAGCTTACTAAACTGTAACTGACGCTGATGCACGAAAGCATGGGGAGCAAACAGGATTAGATACCCTGGTAGTCCATGCCGTAAACGATGATCACTCGCTGTATGTCCATTAGGATATGTGGCTGAGCCAACGCATTAAGTGATCCACCTGGGGAGTACGACGGCAACGTTGAAACTCAAAGGAATTGACGGGGGCCCGCACAAGCGGAGGAACATGTGGTTTAATTCGATGATACGCGAGGAACCTTACCTGGGTTTAAATGCAGGACGCAAGTCACGTGAAAGCGAGACCCTCCTTCGGGACGGACTGCAAGGTGCTGCATGGTTGTCGTCAGCTCGTGCCGTGAGGTGTCGGGTTAAGTCCCATAACGAGCGCAACCCTTATTGTTAGTTACCAGCGGATCATGCCGGGGACTCTAACAAGACTGCCACCGTAAGGTGAGAGGAAGGTGGGGATGACGTCAAATCAGCACGGCCCTTATATCCAGGGCTACACACGTGTTACAATGGCCAGTACAAAGGGCAGCTACCTGGTAACAGGATGCCAATCTCCAAAACTGGTCTCAGTTCGGATCGAAGTCTGCAACTCGACTTCGTGAAGTTGGATTCGCTAGTAATCGCGCATCAGCAATGGCGCGGTGAATACGTTCCCGGGCCTTGTACACACCGCCCGTCAAGCCATGGAAGCCGGGGGTACCTAAAGTCTGTAACCGAAAGGAGCGGCCTAGGGTAAAACCGGTGACTGGGGCTAAGTCGTAACAAGGTAGCCGTACCGGAAGGTGCGGCTGGAACACCTCCTTTCTAGAGAAGGATTCATCAATCCCGATCCATCGGGATATATCCTTACCGGCCTCTGCTCTTCTTTTTTTATATAACCCAGAGCGGAAGAGCTACGAGCTCTTTTCAACAGTCCCGTAGCTCAGTTGGTTAGAGCACTACACTGATAATGTAGGGGTCCGCAGTTCAAATCTGCGCGGGACTACAGGATTATTGGGGGATTAGCTCAGCTGGCTAGAGCACCTGCCCTGCAAGCAGGGGGTCAACGGTTCGAATCCGTTATTCTCCACGAGAGGGGTTTGTGTGTGAGTGTGAAGTGTGAGTGTGGGGCGATGATATTCTGGGTTACCTTGAGCCTTGAGCCTTGTGCCTTGTGCCTTAAAGTTCAGGTTACTATGGTAGTGAATCCGGTTCGATTCCGGATGTAGCCGCGATCCCGGTTTTTCGGGAAGAAGTTCTTTGACATGTTGGAAGAAAGTTCTAAAAAAGTAATAACTGAGTTCACTCAGTGCCAAGAAAGTAAATAAGAGCGTATGGCGAATGCCTTGGCTCTCAGAGGCGATGAAGGACGTGATAAGCTGCGTTAAGCCGCGGGAAGTTGCAAATAAGCTGTGATCCGCGGATCTCCGAATGGGGCAACCCGGTGCCGTGCGAGCGGTATCATCCCCGATTTATCGGGAAAGCTAACCCGGGGAACTGAAACATCTAAGTACCCGGTGGAAAAGAAAACAATAGTGATTCCCCAAGTAGAGGCGATCGAACGGGGAATAGCCTAAACCGTGGCAGTTTCGGCTGCTGCGGGGTTGTAGGACTGCTACCCGGCATCAATCTTCAAGTGGAACCTCCTGGAAAGTTGGATCAAAGAAGGTGATAATCCCGTACACGTAAAAAGATTGATTCCATGCAGTATCCTAAGTAATGCGGGGCACGTGAAACCCTGTATGAATCCGCCAGGACCATCTGGCAAGGCTAAATACTCCTGAGAGACCGATAGTGCACTAGTACCGTGAGGGAAAGGTGAAAAGAACCTCGAACAGAGGAGTGAAATAGTTCCTGAAACCATGCGCTTACAACCGGTCGGAGTTCCGATTTATCGGAATGACGGCGTGCCTTTTGCATAATGAGCCTACGAGTTACCGTTACTAGCAAGGTTAAATACCTCAGGTATGGAGCCGAAGCGAAAGCAAGTCTGAACAGGGCGTATAGTTAGTGGCGGTAGACGCGAAACTTTTGTGATCTACCCATGGTCAGGTTGAAGTCCCGGTAACACGGGATGGAGGACCGAACTAATAAACGTTGAAAAGTTTTTGGATGAACTGTGGGTAGGGGTGAAAGGCCAATCAAACTGAGAAATAGCTCGTACTCCCCGAAATGCATTTTGGTGCAGCCTCGTGGTTGAGTCTGATAGAGGTAGAGCTACTGATAGGGCTAGAGGGCTTCACCGCCTATCAAACCCTGACAAACTCCGAATGCTATCAGATATACACGGGAGTGAGGCGTTGGGTGCTAAGGTCCAGCGCCGAGAGGGAAAGAACCCAGACCATCAGCTAAGGTCCCTAAATGTATGCTAAGTTGTGGACTGAACGTGGTGCGGTTGCATTGACAGCTAGGATGTTGGCTTGGAAGCAGCCATTCATTTAAAGAGTGCGTAACAGCTCACTAGTCGAGCGACTGTGCGTGGATAATAATCGGGCATCAAGCATGCTACCGAAGCTATGGAATCCGGTGCAAACCGGTTTGGTAGGGGAGCATTCCAGTCTGCGTCGAAGGTGGATCGTAAGGTCCGCTGGAGCGTCTGGAAAAGCAAATGTAGGCATAAGTAACGATAAGGCAGGTGGGAAACCTGCCCGCCAATAGACTTAGGTTTCCTGATCAACGTTAATCGGATCAGGGTTAGTCGGGTCCTAAGGCAAACCCGAGAGGGGTAGTCGATGGATAACGGGTTAATATTCCCGTACTTACAGATACTGCGATGGGACGACGAAGTCGCGTAAGGTCCGCGTACTGACGGAATAGTACGTTAAAGGGTTTAGGCTTTGAGACCGGCAGGCAAATCCGCCGGTCGAGCTGAAACCCGACAGTACCGTGAGCCCTCGGGCAAGCGGATAGTGACCCTAAGCATGCTTCCAAGAAAACTCTCTAAGCTTCAGGTATCTGTAACCCGTACCGCAAACCGACACAGGTAGTCAAGTAGAATATACTAAGGCGCTCGAGTGACCCGTGGCTAAGGAACTAGGCAAATTGGACCTGTAACTTCGGAATAAAGGTCGCCCGCGAGTGATCGTGGGCCGCAGAGAAATGGTCCAGGCGACTGTTTAGCAAAAACACAGGGCTTTGCGAAATCGAAAGATGAGGTATAAGGCCTGACACCTGCCCGGTGCTGGAAGGTTAAGAGGGGATGTCATTCCCGATTTATCGGGAGGCAGCATTGAATCGAAGCCCCAGTAAACGGCGGCCGTAACTATAACGGTCCTAAGGTAGCGAAATTCCTTGTCGGGTAAGTTCCGACCTGCACGAATGGTGTAACGATCTGGACGCTGTCTCAGCCACGAGCTCGGTGAAATTGTAGTCCCGGTGAAGATGCCGGGTACCCGCAACGGGACGGAAAGACCCCGTGAACCTTTACTGCAACTTAACATTGATTTTGGGTAAATGATGTGTAGGATAGGTGGGAGGCTGTGAAGCGGCGCCGCCAGGTGTCGTGGAGCCAACCTTGAAATACCACCCTTCATTTATCTGGAATCTAATCCCGACCAGTCGGGAGACAATGTTTGGTGGGTAGTTTGACTGGGGTGGTCGCCTCCAAAAGCGTAACGGAGGCTCCCAAAGGTGCCCTCAGCATGATTGGTAACCATGCGTAGAGTGTAATGGCATAAGGGCGCTTGACTGTGAGACTAACAAGTCGACCAGGTAGGAAACTAGGGCATAGTGATCCGGTGGTTCCGTATGGAAGGGCCATCGCTCAAAGGATAAAAGGTACTCCGGGGATAACAGGCTGATCGCTCCCAAGAGCTCATATCGACGGAGCGGTTTGGCACCTCGATGTCGGCTCGTCACATCCTGGGGCTGGAGAAGGTCCCAAGGGTTCGGCTGTTCGCCGATTAAAGTGGCACGTGAGCTGGGTTCAGAACGTCGTGAGACAGTTCGGTCCCTATCTGTTGTGGGCGTTGGAGATTTGAGAGGACCTGACACCAGTACGAGAGGACCGTGTTGGACATACCGCTAGTGTACCTGTTGTGGCGCCAGCCGCACCGCAGGGTAGCTATGTATGGACGAGATAAGCGCTGAAAGCATCTAAGCGCGAAGCTCACCCCAAGATGAGATCTCCCTTAAGGGTCGTGATAGACCATCACGTTGATAGGCTGCAGGTGTAAAGGCGGTAACGTCAAAGCTGAGCAGTACTAATTACCCGTGACTTTATGGCGAAACTGTTGAACTCACTGTTACTTTTTTCAGAATTTTCTTCCGATATGTCTTGCCATCATCCCTTGGCCAACCGGTCAAGGGCACGATCTTAAGGTGGTTTTAGCTGCGGGGTTCCACCTCTTCCCATACCGAACAGAGAAGTTAAGCCCGCCAGCGCCGATGGTACTGCAATTTTTGTGGGAGAGTAGGTAGCCGCCGACTTTTTATAAAAGCCCCGATTCATCCGAGTCGGGGCTTTTTATATCTTTACCCGTGATGAAATCCCTCCTCACGACCGGCCTCCTCCTTTGCCTGCCCTCCCTGGCATTTTCCCAGGTTCCCGATCATCCTGCCGTTCCGCCGGCGGTAAGACGCCAGTCCGTCAACCTGAACGACCTTTCCATCACCCCCCTGGACATGGATACCAGCCTGCCAGGTTCCTACATCCACCATCCGCTCTACCTCTCCGATATCACCTGGAGCGAACTCGGCAACCCCGGACTCCCGGCCTTCCCCAACCTCTACAGGCCCCTCAGGAACGCACTCTCCCCGCTCATGACCGAAGGCTATGATGCCTATGGAAAACCTGCCGGCGACCTGACCTTCTACCGCTCCGCCAGCCCCTTTTCCATGGTCAACTATAACAGCGGCGGGGCACAGGACAAAAACGGGCAAACCATTCGCGGACTCTTCGCCCGTGACCTGAAACGGGACGGGAACATTACCGTGTACGGTTTATACATCAATTCAGACGGGCATTTTAAAAACCAGAAGAGCAACGCCTCCACGGTCAATGCCAACTACCGGCTGTCGCGCGAGCATTATTCGCTGACTGCCGGCCTGGCCCGGAAAAAATTCAATTCGGCCGAGAACGGCGGCCTCGCCAATGATGAGTCCCTCATCGGAAATTCATACCCCGACCTGATCGCGGTCAACCTGTCAAAAGCAACCTCCAATACCACGGACCTGGCCATCGAGGGGAACCAGTCATTCCGTTTCACTCCGCGAAAATTCTCCCCGCCTCCGGCTGATTCGCTTGCCCCGCCGGATACGCTCCCGGTCAGCCTTCCCGAAAGGAAAACGGTCAGAATCGACCATCAATTCCTGATTACCGATTTTCTGAGGAAATATACGGACGATTCCCCGCCTGACGGTTTCTACCCGTTGGCGCCTGATAACCTGGAAAGAATCAACGATTCAGTCCGGTTCTCGACCTGGACCAACGCGATCAGCTATTTGCCTGACACCTTGAAGATCAAGGACAAAACCTTCCGGCTCAAGGCAGGCATCCGCCCCGACCTGTTCCGCTACCAGTATGCCGACACGGTTCAATGGGGCATGAGGATCGGCCTCGGAGGGGAACTGGTCTACCAGGGAGCGGGAAACCGGATGACGGCACGGGGAAGCTGGGTGGCTGCCGGCTACTCGGCCGGAGATTACCAGGCCAGCCTGACTTATAACAAGATTTTCCGCCGCGGGGAGAAGGAATCGGAACTTGAACTGTTGCTTTCCGCAACCGGCGCCGGTCCCGACCCGATGATCCGGGACTACCGCTCGGCTGTTTATTCCTGGCACAACCCGTTCCTTCGCCAGCATGAAACCGCCCTGCAGGTCACTTACCGCATGGCTCCCCTTAAAATCGACGTTTCCGTGTCGGGATACCTGAATGCCAACCGGATCTATTTCAACGCCGATGGAGTTCCGGCCCAGCTCGGAGATCCAATGGTCACCGGGACCTTCAGCGTCTCCAAACGGTTCAGCGCAGGTGCCTTCCGCTCCACGGTGACCCTTCTGACACAATATTCCTCACCCGGCATTATCCGGCTTCCGCTACTGACAGGCTGCACATCGACCTATATGCACCATGATATACGGTTTGCGTCGACCGGTGGCTCCATCGAAGTTGAATACGGACTGGACCTCCGGTACAGCACGCCGTTCAAGGGTTATTCCTATATGCCCGCCACCGGCCTTTTCCATCTCCGGGATGATTTCACCACCGGCAATTATCCTTATCTCAACCTGTTTGCCATGATGAAGGTCAAAAGGACACGCCTCTTTGCCGGTTGGTTTCATGCCTTGTCGGGATTGCTGGCTTCCCAATCCTTTCCGGTGGAGCATTACCCGTTCATGAAGCCGCATTTCAAATATGGGATTTACTGGCATTTTTACGACTGATCACCTCACGCACAGGATCCGGCAATCCTTGCTGGGGCCCTTGCCCGGGCTGGAAGCACAAAGGCTTATGGCCCCCTCTCTCCGTCCTCCCGGAAGGATCCGGTTCAGGGAGTCGAATTCCCGCCCGAGTGCGGTCATGATCCTCCTTTTTCCCTGTTCCGATGGGCTCGGTACGGTCTTCATCCACCGCTCCCGGTGGGGTCCGCATGGCGGCCAGATCTCCTTGCCCGGCGGCAGGCAGGAACCTGCCGATGCCAACCTGGAAGAAACAGCTTACCGGGAAACCAGGGAAGAGATCGGGATCAACACCGGATCAGTGAGGACCCTGGGAATGCTGACCCCGCTCTATGTTCCCTACAGCAATTACCGGATCCAGCCGGTAGTCACCTTTACGGACACCGAGCCGGAGTTTGTTCCCGACAGCAGGGAGGTTGAGTCGGTTGTGAGGGTGCCCCTTCTTGAACTGTTCCATCCGGACAACCGGAAGAGCATGTTCATCAGGAAGCTGGGGATCAGGATCGGAGCTCCCTGTTATGATGCCGGAGGGCATTGCGTCTGGGGTGCGACGGCCATGATCATGAGTGAATTCGAAGTCCTGTTTATTTCCTGTATTTCCGGATGAAATCCTCGACCTCGGGCACACCTCCCTGATAAACCAAATAACCATTATAGGGCTCCCTGCCCGTGATCTCCTCGTTGACAGGCGTCAGCATGATCTCCTTTACCTTGTCAAGGTCCCCTGTTTGTCCGAGCGCCCATCCGAGCTTGATGTACGCCGCTTCAGGCAGCATGTTCTCCAGGGGGATGATCCCCATCGACATCAGGTCGCGCCCGGTGTCGTAAACAAACATGTGGACGTACCCCCACAGGGTCTGCACAGTCATGTACAGGGCAACCCCTTTGGCAACGGCCCGTTCGATGGCCGGATAAAGCTCCTTGTTGACGTGACCCAGGCCCGTTCCGATAATGATGATCCCTTTGTATCCCAGGTCGACCAGGCTGTCAATCGTATCGGGGTGCATGTGGGGGTAGAAGTAGATCATCGAGACCCGGTCCTCGAAAAACGGGTAAATGTCGACATTCCGGTCTTTTCGCCGGTGGTTGTAATGCTTCTTGAGAGGTTTGATTTCGCCCCTTTTTACCGTGGCGATCGGTATGTCCCCTATGGTCCGGAACGTTGACCGGTAGGAAGAGTGCATCTTCCTGACCCGGGTGCCGCGATGCAGGAAGCCGTATTCATCGGAGGTCGGGCCGAACATGCAGACCATCACCTCAGCAATGTCCCCATGCCCCGCTGCATAGCAGGAATGCATCAGGTTCAGGGCGGCATCCGAGGAGGGCCTGTCGGAGGAGCGCTGGGAACCGACCAGGATGATAGGGACCGGCGGTCTCTGGACCATGTAGGAAAGGGCGGCAGCGGTATGGTGGAGGGTATCGGTCCCATGACCGATGACAATGCCGTCCACCCCGCTCTCGATCTCCTTCTTGATGGCGATCGCCAGGGCCTTGTACTGATCGGGCCCCATGTTTTCGCTGAATACCGCAAAAACCTTTTCGGTCGTCAGGTTGCAGATGTCGGCCAGTTCCGGGACCGCTCCATACAGCTCACCCGGTGAAAAGGCCGGTATGACCGCTCCCGTACGGTAATCCAGCCGGCTGGCAATGGTCCCGCCGGTTCCGATGAGCTTGACCCTGGGAAGGTTGGGCGTAAACGGGAACTCTTTTTCGGGGATCTTGTAATTGGCCTTGAAATAGCTGACTTCTTTCATGGACCGGATGGTGCCGGTAGCGATCCCGATATTGTAACCGGTAGCGATCTTGACAACAATGTGCTTGTCGTCATCATTCTCGGCACGGGGCAGGACCGTTCCCTTGAAATATCCCCGGGTGGTGTCGAACTCAGCGACACCCCATACCCTCACGTTGAATTTCTTCAGTATGCCGAGCGCTTCGCCCCTGTATCCCTGGAAAAAATCTTCAGTCATGGTTAGTCTCCCGAATGTTGATCGTTAACTTTTTTCCTGATCTGGACCTCGATCAGGCGGCTGTACTCATCAAGAGGTATGTTGCCGAGTGCCTGGCTCCTGACTTGTCCCATCAGCCAGGGCAGGATGACTTCCGGATCCGGGGATTTCCGGATCTCCCTGAATTTCTCAACCAGAAAGGTGATCGGCGCCAGCAGGTCCTCCCGTTGTCGTTTCTTGAATTTCAGGCTGGTCAGGATGCTTGGGAAATCCATTTTGGGATAATCCATCTGGATGGCCAGCATCGACTTGGCGATCGCCGGATCAAGCTTGTTTTTCCTGATGAACGCGAACAGATCGTAAATCTTCGTTTGTGAAAATTCCTTGTGGGGTTTTTTCTGCCCTTCCAGGTGCTTGAGCGCATGCCCCAGGAATATGCCTATGGTTTTGGGCTCAAAACCGAGATCGGCGGAAATTTTCCCGATAAGCGGAACCAGGTTCTTCTTCAGAAGGTAGGTATACGCATCGGAAGGTATACCCCATTCTTTCATCTGGACCAGGCGGACATGAACCGGCACGGGAAGGTCCTTCCTCAGCTCTTCAATAAACTCTTCGGAAAGGGGTATCGGGGCGGAATCGGTATCCGGGTACATCCGGTCAGCTCCGGGCAGGACCCTTTCAAAGACCGTGGTCCCGTTGCGAAATGACTTGCGGGTTTCCCTCGGAACCCCGGCAAAGGCAAGGCGGCACCTTTCTTCGATGGTTTCGAGCGCGGTCCTGCAATCAGCTTCCGGGCCCCAGAAAATGACCTGGGCATCAGCCTCATCCGCGTTCAGCCACTTTCTCAGCTTGTCGAAATCAATGCCGCAAGCGGGCTCGCCGAAATATTCGGAGTGGATCATGTTTGGCTTCTCCAGGCAGGCAATGACCTTGAGCCGGTCGGACAGTTCATCGGCAAAGCATTTCCCGGGCTGGGTAAAGTGCGAAAGGATGCCCCGGAAGCCGGGCAGGTTTACCGCCTGGAACAGGTATCCCGATTTGCGCGCTTCCAAAACCGGAGGATATCCGGAGTTAAACTTCTCGTAATTGGGTGTCAAGGATCGTATCCGCCATTTGGCCTGATCCGGTATTTGCCTTTTCAGGAGGTCACGTATCCGGAGCAGGGCGAACTGCCGGAACGATTCATTATGGCTCAGAAGGGGAATCCATTTGTTATGCGACACGCCCTTGATCTCGACACGGCTGCCGCCGCGGCAGCTGACGTTGACATCTTCCCTGCCGGTTCCGATACCCGACCGGACATCATCCGTGCTCCGGTTCAGGAACCGTATGTAATCGGCGGCTTCCCTGAGTTCATGCGGCGTGAGGCAGTCGGGGTAAGTCACGGTTTCGATCAGGGGCATCCCCAGCCGGTCCGTCTTGTACATCCGGGTATGACCGATATCCGAGATCTCACGGCAGGAATCCTCTTCGATACTCAGCTGGATCAGCCTGACTTTCTTGTTCGTCAGCTGGATCTCCCCTTCAACCCCGAGGATCGCAGTTCGCTGGAATCCGGTAGGAATGCTGCCGTCGAGGTACTGTTTCCGGGTAATATGGACCTCACCGACGATATTCAGGTTTGACAATAGGGCAATTTTGAGAGCCTGGCCCAACGCTTCCCGGTTGATCTTGAACGGAGGCGTGTCATCAATGTCATAGGTGCAGGCATTCTCGTTATTGATCCGGTAAATGATCTCCTTGCGGGTCTTGAACTCCATCAGCGCCGTTCCGTCATATTCCCCCATCTCGCTGAGGGTGGGTCTCATGTGGCGGATCAGTTCTCCGTCGAAATCCTCGTGGTCGTTATAGATGCCTGCCGGACAGCGGCAGAAGAGTTTTTCGCCGGTGTCAAGCTGCTGGTGCACCTCCAATCCCGACATGAACCCGATTCGCTGCCAGTCGTCGGGAGTGGCTTGGTTTAATGGCACAAATCCAATGGACTCCCTGGTTTCCTCGTAGTTTTTCAGGGGATCGAAGTGGTTTCTCATAAATATATAGGGAAGAAAAGCGAAAATTAGTCAAATTTAATTGTTTTATCCGGGCTGATGCGGGCCAAAACACCTGCCGGGACCAGCATCATCAGCAAGGTCAGGACGAGGGTCCCAGCATTCAGCAGCAGCAGGTGCCAGGGATTCAGGAGGATGGGAACGGCATCCACAAAATAGGATGCCGGATCCAGCGGGATCAGGCTGAAGCGGTCCTGCAGCCATGCGAGGAAGATGCCGGCAACATTGCCTATGAGCAATCCCTTGCCGGTGATATAAAGTCCCTGGTATAGGAAAATCCTGCTCATGGAACGGTTGTCCGATCCGAGAGCCTTGAGGATCCCGATCATCCGGGCGCGGTCAAGGATGATGATCAGCAGGCCGGAAATCATGTTGAATCCGGCTATCAGGACCATCAGGGAGAGTATGACCCAGACGTTCGTGTCGGTAAGGCTAAGGAAGTCGAAAAAACCCGGAGCCGTTTCCCGGAGGGTCCTGACCTGCAGAAACAGGCCCGTTTCGGCGGAAAAAAGATCACAGACCCCGCGAACGGATTCCGCCACCGGGTCCATATCGTCAGGATCCGCCAGGTTGATCCCGTACCCGCTTATCCCGTCTTCCTTCCAGCCGCCGGCAGAGCGGATGTTGCCGATCGTACAATACACATAAAGACGGTCATACTCTTCAAGCCCGGTCGAATAAATCCCGCTCACGTAAAACGGCCGGGGCATCCGTGGGGGATCCTGCACGAAATAGAGGATCAGCTTCTGCCCGGTGGTGATCTGCAGCAGGCTGGCCATAGAGCGGGATATCAGGACCTGTGCGCTGTCGGGCCTGTCCGGCAGGGGAAGGCTTCCGGTTTCCAGGTTGGCTGCAAAAAAGGACCAGTCAAAATCCGGATACACCCCCTTCAGGACTATGCCCTGCAACTCCTTTCCTGATTGGACTATGGCGGTTTTGGAGGCAAAAGGGAACACTTCAGCTACGCCTGGGATCTCTTTCAACCGGCTGACCAGGGCGGGATTCATTTCGATCGGGTCATCCTCATAGGAGTCGCCGTCATCCACTTTGGTGATCTGTATATGACCTCCGAAGCCGGTCAGTTTATCCTTGATCTCCCTTTTAAATCCGGTCAGGATAGCGACCGAAAGGATCATGATGACCATGCTGAGGGCTATTGCGACGTAGGAGATACCGACAAGGGAATTTTTGCCGGTTTTATCGCCCCGGTGACTGCGGATGCTTCTTTTTACGATGAAAAATTCGAAATTCACAGGCGATTGCCGATTTGAAGCAAATGTATCAATTATGAACCGAAAACTTGCCTTGGCCTTCCTGTTGCTGATCCTGGCTCCGGGAGCAGCGGAATCCCAGGTCATGCCGGGGCTGAAAACCGCGGAAGTCCGGTGCGGAGCTGACCGGACCGATCAGTTTCTGCCTCTTCTCAGGGATTCCAGGGTGGGTGTGGTGGCCAATCCGACAAGCCGGTCGGGTGCCCTGCATCTGGTTGACCTGCTGATCGGATCGGATATCCGGGTGATGCGGATCTTTGCCCCCGAGCATGGATTCCGTGGCGAAGCCGAAGCCGGCGAGTCCCTGCAGAGCGGCAAGGACAGCAAGACCGGGATCCCGGTAATCTCGCTATATGGAAATCATATAAAGCCAACACCCCAGGACCTGGCCGGACTGGACTGGATGGTTTTTGACATCCAGGATGTAGGGGTCAGGTTTTATACCTACCTATCCACCCTCCATTACGTGATGGAAGCTTGTGCCGGACAGGATCTTCCCCTGCTGATCCTTGACCGGCCCAATCCCAACGGTTTCTACTTTGACGGGCCCATCCTGGATACGGCTTTCCGTTCATTTGTCGGCATGCATCCCATTCCCGTCGTGCATGGGATGACCATCGGTGAATATGCACGGATGATCAACGGGGAAGGTTGGCTGGGGGAAGGGAAACAATGCCGGCTGACGATCATTCCCTGCCTGGGCTGGGATCATCAGACCGAATACATCCTCCCTGTCAGGCCTTCACCGAACCTGCCCAACCAGGTTGCCGTGTACCTCTACCCGGGACTTTGCTTGTTCGAAGGAACGGTCTTCAGCCTGGGGCGCGGAACCCCATTCCCATTCCAGGTATATGGCCACCCCGATATCAGGGACGGTTTCAGTTTTACCCCCGTTTCGACACCGGGAGCCAGCCTTCATCCTCCCCTGGAAGGGAAATTGTGCTATGGGAAAGACCTCCGCAATTCGGGAGTTGCCCTGATCGCCGCACAGCAAGGACTGGTGCTCGACTGGATCATGGATGCCTTTGAGAAGTTTGGAGGCAAGGAAAGTTTTTTCAATTCCTATTTCAACACCCTTGCCGGGTGCGCTGAACTCAGGCAGCAGATAACCGGGCATGTCGCTTCCGAAGACATCCGGGCCTCATGGCAGGAAGGCCTTGAGCAGTTCCGCATCATCAGGGACCGGTATCTCCTGTACCCGGATGTTAATAAGTAGGGTAAGAAATCAACAATGGATCAAGTCACCGATCCGTTTCCATAATTTTACTGATTATGAATCCGGTGAGAGTGACCCGAACCTTGCTGATCCTGTTATTGATTGCCACCGGAAGCGCCGCTTATCCCCAGGCTTCCAATGTCAGGCTCTTCCGTTACTTTGAACTCTATGGGGGGATCGGGTCATCTCATTTTTTCGGGGATATTGGCGGTTCCAGCCTGCACAATCCGATCCTCAAGGGACCGTGGAAGTCTTTCGATAATTTCTTGGATTTTGATCCGCAGAGTTCCCGGTTGAGTCTCAGCATCGGGGCGAGGTACCTTTTCGACAGGACATTCGCGGTTTCCGCCCAGCTGGCTCCGGTTTGGCTCAGCGGCAGCGATCAATGGTCGAGATACAACAACGACAGCATTCAAAGGAATTACAGCTTCAATACCTACATGCTGGAGTTGCACGGACAGGCCGAGTACTACTTTTTACGCCGGTACACAGGCCTTAATCCTTATCTGGCAGTCGGTTTCGGCGGGTTTGTAGGCCGCAGTTACCTGTCATGGCAGCCAACAGATGAGATCATAAACGGACTCTACTTGTCAGGATCCGTTGGCATTCGTTTTTCCAGGAACAAGCTCTGGACCTCCAGCGTTGAAATAGGGTACCGCAATGGAATTCGAAAGGATTTCATTGAATGGATCAACACAGGATTTGGCAATGACTGCTATTACCTGGTGCAGTACAAGCTTTCCTATCACATGAACCGGGGAACGATCTATACAAGAAAAGGCTTCGTCAGGCGCAGCCTTCCGACCATCATCAGGGAGAACTGGGAAACCTGGAATCGCATCCGGACCGAGAAGGAGGTCAAGCAGCACGGACCGGAGCTGACTTTCTTGGAAAAGCTACGCGTCAAAAACCACGTCAGGCGTGTTTACGGCAAGGGCTGATCACTGGATCGGGCCGTATTGTTCCAATGCAACCCTGAGACATTCCACCGCTTTTTTGAGATCATCCATTTTCAGGACATAAGCGATGCGGGCTTCGTCAAGGCCTAATCCGGGGGTGGAATAGAAGCCGGCTCCGGGAGCAAGCATGACGGTCTGGTTGTTGTGTTCGAAATCGGTCAGGAGCCATTTGGCAAAGTCATCGGAATTCCTGACCGGAAGCCTGACGGTTGTGTAAAAGGCTCCCTTGGGTTTCGGGCAAAAAACTCCGGGGATGGAATTCAGCCCGTTAACCAGGAAATTCCGGCGGGCGATATATTCCCTGACCACTTCCTCAAAATAGGAGGGTGGGGTATCCAGGGCCGCTTCTGCGGCTATCTGGCCAAGCCCGGGAGGGCTCAGGCGGGCCTGGGCGAACTTCATCACGGTGCCCATCAGGTCACAATTCCGTGATACCACGCATCCGATCCGGATCCCGCAGGCGCTGAACCGCTTGGAAACCGAATCGAACATTACGGCATGCTGTTCCAGGCCTTCAAGGTTCAGGACGCTGTGATGCTTCAGTCCGTCATAGCAGAATTCCCGGTAGACTTCATCCGAAAAGAGGAACAGGTCATGTTTCAAAACCAGGTCCCTGAGTTGTTCCAATTCTTCCAGGGAATAAAGGTAGCCCGTGGGATTATTGGGATTGCAGATCAGAACAGCCCGTGTCCGGGGTGTTATCAGTTTCTCAAAAGCTTCAATCGGTGGCAGGGCAAATCCATTCCGGATGCTCGACGTGACGGGAACCACGGTAACTCCTGAAGCCACGGTAAAACCATTGTAGTTGGCATAGAACGGTTCCGGTATGATCACTTCGTCCCCCGGGTCCATGGTCCCCATGAGGGTATGAAGAATGGCTTCCGAACCTCCTGTTGTTACTATGATCTGGTTATGTTCGACCTGTATGCCGGTCCCCTGGTAGGCAGCAGCCAGCTTCCTCCGGTAGGATTCATACCCTGCGGAATGGGAGTATTCCAAAACCGTTTTGCTGATCGACCGGATGGCGTTCATGGCTGTATCCGGCGTTTTGATATCGGGCTGGCCGATGTTCAGGTGATAGACAATACGGCCTTTCCTTTTCGCTTCCTCGGCAAAAGGAACCAGTTTCCGGATAGGCGAGGGAGGCATAGCCACTCCCCGTTTGCTGATGGCTGGCATGGTCAACTAATGGATTTAAGTAACTGACATGTACTCTTACCAGGTGTTATTTCTTTCCAGCGGTACCCGATTTTTTTCCGGCTGCCTGTTGCTCTTCCTTGGTTTTTGCCTGGCTGGCAGCTGCGGCGCGTTGGCCGGCTGCATTCTTGAAGGCAGCTTTCTGAGCCGCCTTGTCGGGGGGGATCACCCCGGCCGAACCTGTTCCCGCTGCAACGGAATTGAGGGTTTTCGGAGCATCCTGATTTTCCAGGACCTTTTCACTGCCGGTGGCATTCAGGTTTCCCGGCTTCAAGGAGTTGGGCTGCGGATTGACCTTGCCCCGGATTTCCAGGCGGACCGGAGAATTGTTTGCGTTGGAATAGACCACGACGGTTTTATTGAAAGCACCGACCAGCTTGGTGTTGTATTCAACCGTTACCGAACCCCTCTGACCCGGTTTTACCGGTTCCTTTGAATATTTTGGTATAGCGCAATTGCAGGATGATTTCACGTCAGTGATGATCAGGTCCTTGGAACTGTTGTTCATAAATGTGAAATCCACTACCCCATTGGCGCCAAAGACGATAGAACCAAAATCATGTGCAATGATTCCGTCGACTGCCTTGTCAAACACCATGTCTTGCTTTCCCCTGTTCGTCTGCCCGGTAACCAGGCCAAATCCGACCAAAACCATAAAAATCAAAATAACAGGTCGTTTCATACAAATAATTGTTTTTTCTGAAAGCTTACAAAATTACATTATACCCGGTAATAACGGAAACGGCCCGGCATTATTTTATCGGGGAATGTTGCTATTTTTACGGCACTTTAAACCGCTCCGCCGGTACAATGAACTCTATCAGAATGAAGAAGCTGGACATTCCCGCCAAATACGATCCGTCAAAAACAGAAGATAAATGGTATGCCTACTGGATGGAGCAGGGTTTTTTCCATTCAAGACCGGATGCACGCGAGCCTTATACTATCGTGATTCCGCCGCCGAACGTGACCGGGGTCTTGCATATGGGGCACATGCTGAACAATACCATCCAGGATATCCTGATCAGGCGCGCCCGGATGATGGGCAAGAATGCCTGCTGGCTGCCAGGCACTGACCATGCTTCGATAGCTACCGAGGCCCGTGTGGTTTCAAAGCTGAAGGAACAGGGCATCCGCAAAACCGACCTCTCGCGGGAGGAGTTCCTGAAGCTTTGCTGGGAGTGGACTGAAAAGCACGGAGGGATTATTCTCGAGCAGTTAAAAAAGCTGGGGGCTTCGTGTGACTGGGACCGTACTTGTTTTACCATGGACCCGGTGCTCTCGGAGAGCGTTCTGAGGGCTTTCGTGGACCTGTACCGGAAGGGGTACATTTACCGGGGAGTCAGGATGGTCAACTGGGATCCGCAAGCCAGGACCGCCATCTCGGATGAGGAGGTCAATTACAAGGAGGTACGGTCGAAGCTGTATTATGTCAGGTATCAGGTTGCCGGGGAGCCGGACAGCTGGCTGACCGTGGCCACGACCCGGCCCGAGACAATCCTTGGCGACACCGCGGTTTGCGTAAATCCCGCCGATCCCCGTTACCATCATCTTAAGGGAAAGAAAGTGATCGTCCCGATGGTGGACCGGGTAGTCCCGGTCATAAGCGATGAATATGTCGATAGGGAATTCGGGACCGGGGCCTTAAAGATCACCCCGGCCCATGATGAAAACGATTACCTCATCGGCCTGAAATACAACCTCGAGGTCATAGACATTTTCAACGATGACGGAACCCTGAGTCCCAAAGCAGGACTATTTGTCGGGACAGACCGTTTCAAGGCCCGTAAATTATCGGTGGAGCTTCTGGAAAAGGGCGGCTACCTGGTCAAGACCGAAGACTATACCAACAAAGTGGGCTACTCGGAACGGACGGATGCCGTGATCGAGCCGAAATTGTCGAGCCAATGGTTCCTGCGGATGAAGGAACTCTCCGCACCGGCACTGGAATTTGTGATGAACGATTGCATCCGGCTGATCCCGGCAAAGTTCAAGAACACTTACAGGCACTGGATGGAGAACATCAGGGACTGGTGCATCTCAAGGCAATTATGGTGGGGGCACCGGATCCCTGCCTGGTACCTTCCCGACGGGAGAATAGTGGTCGGGCTGAATGAGCAGGAAGCTCTGAGCGAAGCCAGGAAAATCACGGGAGATCCGGATTTTGCCCTTTCATCAATCACCCAGGACGGAGACGTGCTGGATACCTGGTTCAGCTCTTGGCTCTGGCCCATCTCGGTCTTTGACGGTATACGCAACCCGGAGAATCAGGACATCCGGTATTATTACCCGACCAATGACCTGATAACCGCGCCTGATATCCTGTTCTTCTGGGTGGCCAGGATGATAATAGCGGGTTATGAATACCGCAAAGACAAACCTTTCAGCAATGTTTACCTGACGGGTATGGTGAGGGATTCCCACCGGAGGAAAATGTCGAAATCCCTGGGCAACTCGCCGGATCCGCTGGAATTGATAGAGAAGTACGGCGCAGACGGTGTCAGGGTAGGGATGCTTCTTTGCTCCCCCGCGGGAAACGACCTGCTGTTTGATGAAAGTCTGACTGAACAGGGCAGGAATTTCGGCAACAAGATCTGGAACGCTTTCCGCCTGGTGGCCGGGTGGGAGGTGGGCGAGAACCTGGTTCAACCCGAGACGGCGCGCCTTGCCTTCGACTGGTTCGAATCCAGGCTGAACAGCGAACTGCTGACCATCAATGACCATTTCGACAAATACCGGCTGTCGGATGCTCTCATGGCATCCTATAAGCTTTTCTGGGATGATTATTCCTCCTGGTATCTTGAAATCATCAAGCCGGCTTATGGGCGCCCGGTTGACCGGCTGACCCGGGAACAGGCCCTGAACCTGATGGAGAAGCTCCTGCTCATGCTGCATCCCTTCATGCCCTTCATCACTGAGGAGTTGTGGCAGCATATTGGTCACCGGAAGCCGGGCGAATCGATCATGATTTCGGATTTGCCGAAACCCGGGGACATCAATGAACAGGTCCTTGAACGGTTCGACCGGATCAGGGAAGTGGTTGTGTACACACGCTCGGTCAGGGCCGCAAATAATATCGCTCCCAAAATCCCGCTGGAACTGCACGTGGTTGCAGGGGACAAAACCTATGACGGCAGTTTTGACGAAATCCTTGTCAAACTGCTGAATCTCAGCGCTATTATACTTAGTGACAGTAAGCCGGCGAATGCAACCAGCCAGGTCATCCGGTCGGTGGAGTACTTCCTGCCTTTGCCCGGATCCGTTGATGAGGAAGCTGAACGGGAGAAGCTCATGAAGGAACTCGAATATGCCCTGGGTTTCCTGGAAGCGGTCAACCGCAAACTCAACAACGCGCGGTTTGTCGGCAACGCGCCGGCGGAGGTGGTGGAGAACGAAAGGAAAAAGAAAATGGATGCGGAGATGAAGATACGTTCCATCAGGGAAAAGCTGGGAGAACCGGAAGTAGGAAGGAGGAAGGAGGAAGGAGGAAGGAGGAAGGCATGACAGATGAATTTATTTACCGGGCGAATTTACTGGAGCAGTACCTGCAAAAACCTTCGAGGGATTTTACCCGTGAGGATATCGTCCGTTTTTCACTCGAAAAAGGAATCAAAAGGCTGAATTTCAGGTATGTGGCAGAAGACGGCAAGCTCAAGGTCCTGAATTTTTCCGTTCACAGCCGGGAATACCTGGAAACGGTTCTTTCGTCAGGCGAAAGAGTCGATGGAAGCAGTCTTTTTTCCTATATAGAAGCCGGATCCAGTGACTTGTACGTTATTCCCAGGTACTCGACCGCTTATGTCAATCCCTTTTCGGAAGTTCCCACGCTGGAGATCATCTGCGCCTTCTACACCGGGGATGGCAAACCGCTGGAAACGGCCCCTAATTACATTCTCAGGAAAGCCAGCAGTCTGTTTACCGACAGAACCGGTTACCGGTTCAAATGCATGGGGGAGCTGGAGTACTATGTACAGGGAAAGAAAGAGGAACTATATCCCGCTGAAGATCAGAAAGGATACCATTCAGCCAGCCCTTTCAGCAATTATGAGTTCATCCGCCTTGAAGCCATGGACCTCATCGCGCGCTGCGGCGGCCGGATCAAGTACGGGCACAGCGAGGTGGGTAATTTCAGTACCGATGCCGAAAGTTTCGAACAGCATGAAATTGAGTTTCTCCCGGATGATCCTGAAGAAGCGGCCGATCAACTGGTGTTGGCCAAGTGGATCCTCCGCCAGCTGGGCGAAAAATATGGAGTCAATATCAGCTTCGCCCCGAAGATCACGGTTGGGAAAGCCGGTTCGGGGCTTCACATCCACCTGTACCTGGAAAAGGACGGGCGGAATGCCATGGTGGAGGATGGAACCCTCTCCCGGACAGCTAAAAAGGTGATAGCCGGATTGTTGGATCTCGCCGGTCCGCTGACAGCTTTCGGCAACACCATTCCCACGTCCTATCTCCGGCTCGTGCCCCATCAGGAAGCCCCCACAAACATCTGCTGGGGCGACCGCAACCGGTCGGTGCTGGTCAGGGTGCCTCTGGGCTGGCTGGCTGGCGGTGATATGGTCCATGATTCCAATCCCCAGGATACCAGCCTGAACCAGGATGACGGTTCTTCCCGGCAGACGATCGAGTTCAGAAGCCCTGACGGATCGGCCGACCTCTATCACCTCTTTGCCGGAATGATAGTGGCCTCCCTGCATGGGCTGGAGATGGACGAAGCGGTTGAGAAAGCCGATCAGCTCTATGTCGATGTGAACATTTTCAAGCCGGAAAACAGGTCGAAAATGGATCAGCTCGACAAGCTGCCGGACTGCTGTTACCATTCGGCCGGCCTGCTGGAAAAATACAGGGCTTATTTTGAAAAGGACGGGATCTTTCCGGCTCCCACGATTGACAGTTTCATTTCCCGGTTACGGGCCTTTAACGATAAGGGGCTAAGCGAGAAACTCTACGGCAGGACCGATGAAATCCGGACGCTGGTTTACCGGTTTCTGCACCATATGTAACTACCCGGCCTGGTCTGTGGAGGTGTCACTTCCTTCTTTGATTCTCCGCATATTGTGTATGCTGACGTTCAGCTCGAAGCCGATCAGCAGGACCAATGAGTTGATGAAGAGCCAGATGAGCAGTGCAATCAGGGTCCCGATCGATCCGTAGACCTTGTTGTACTGGCCGAAGTTATTGAGGTATGCCGAGAATGCCGTCGAAGTCAGGATGATGGAGATGGAAGCCAGGATGCTGCCGGGCGTAATAAAGCGGTATTCCTTCCTCCGGGCGGGCGCCAGGTAATAGAGGCTCGAAATACTGACCAGGATGAAAGTCAGGATGATCAACCATTTCCCGTTATGCAGCACGGCGATCAGCAGCTTATTGGTCAGCAGTTCCCTGGCTTGAAAAAAGTCGATGACCATACCGGAAAAAATAATCAGGACAATAGCCACGGAGAGCAGGAATCCAAAAATAAAGATCAATACCAGTGATATCAGCTGCCTTTTCAGCCAGGTCCTGTTTTCCACCTTGTGGTAACTGGAATTGAACGCATTGATCAGGGCGGCTATACCCCCGGAAGCGAAAAACAGCGTCAGGATGAAACCAAAGGAAAGCAGATCGTTCCTCTTCCGGGTCACGATTTCCTGGATGGTGCTTTCCACCGCGTCATAAACATCGCTCGGCATGAGATCCTTGAGCATATTCATCAGGACAACCTGGAAATTATCTATCGGGATATAGGGAATCAGGGTGAAGAGGACGATGATCGTGGGGAAGACGGCCAGGAAGAAATTATAGGCGATGGCCGAAGCCCGGAGGGTCAGTGCCCCGTTTATCACTCCCTTCCAGAAGAAATTCAGGACCTCAACCAGCGTCAGGCCATCGAACCCGGGAAGGACGATCTTCTTGACGGAACGACCCAGGAGGGTCAGCAGGGCCTTGGATTTCCTGATCAGGTTCATGAGGGTTGGTCTTTTACCGCCTTCAGGCTGAAATCAAGGCTTAAAACCTGATGGGTCAAGGCTCCGATGGAAATATAATCCACGCCGCTCAAGGCATACTCCCGGATATTATCGAGAGTTATGCTTCCCGAAGCTTCCGTTTCAGTCCTTCCGCCGATCATCCTGACTGCTTCCTTCAGCCGGTCCGGCGGGAAATTATCCAGCATGATCCTGAAAACCTGTCCGGTAGCCAGGATTTGGGCCACTTCATCCAGGTTCCTGGCTTCAACTTCGATCCTGAGGGGCAGACCCGTTCGTTCGACGTAGTCGGATGCCATCTTAATTGCATTTACAACCCCGCCGGCATAATCGATATGATTGTCCTTGATCAGGATCAGGTCATAGAGCCCCTGGCGGTGATTATATCCGCCTCCGGTCCGTACGGCTTCCTTCTCGAAACGGCGAAAGTTGGGGGTGGTCTTCCGCGTATCCAGGATCCGGGCCCCGGTCCCCGCGATCCGGTCGACGTAACGGGCTGTTTGGGTGGCTATTCCTGACATGCGCTGGATGATGTTGAGCACGGTCCTTTCTGTCTGAAGGATGGAACGCTGCTTTCCGCTGACCTGCATGGGCCTGTCGCCCGGTTTTATCCGGCTGCCGTCATCCATGAAATGCTCAACCAGGAGTCCGGGATCGAAAAGCCCGAGAGCTTCCGCTGCCACCCGCGTACCTGCCAGGATTCCCTCCTGCTTGGCCAGGAGCACAGCCATCCCCGTGGCTTCCGGCGGAATACAGGCCAGGGTAGTGTGGTCACCCGGTCCGATATCCTCCTCGAATGCTTCGGTCAAGAACCGACTGACGGGATCCTGGTCCATAGATAATAGATAATTGATATTTATGATCAAAAATATAAAGAAAGAAAAAATGGCGCGGAAATTGTAATTTCATCGGGGTTTATTCTCATTCGCATGTCCAAGCAAACAAAAGAAATCGGGCCAAAGGATTTTTGGTTTTCATTCCGATTTCTTCCCGCTGCGCTGCTCCTGTTCGTTGCCGCCCTCATCCTGGATCCGGTCGCCCATCAGGGCAGCAAGGCACGGATCAGCAAAGCTGCCGTCGAAAGAGACTTTCACAGGAAACTGGGACGGCTCGATACGAGAGCGTCGGAAGCCCTGTCGATGGTCACTCAATCAGGCTGGCCGGCAGTATTGGAGGAACATCCCGGGTTTACCGGCCATTTTTCGGATGACAATGACGGCATTGCACTGTATATTCTCAAGGGTGACTCGATCTTGTTCTGGTCCGACAATTCCCTCGTCATTTCAGACAGGGACCTGATATCGCTGGAGCCCGGGAAGGTACACCGGCTGCCAAACTGCAACGTCTTTTACCGCGATTACAAGTCTGATCCTTACCGGATCATCGGTTTCGTTTTCCTGAAGAAGTTCTTTCCCTACGGCAATGAGTTTGTTAAAACCGCTTTCCTGGTCGGTAAAAACATTCCCGCTTCCTACCTGATCAGCGCACCCCCGGTTCCGGATGCCATCCGCATTTCGGATGATAAGGGGGCGTACGCTTTTTCGATCGTGCCCGGCAATGAGACCGTTCCCCGGAGGAACCTCCACCCGATCACCCTCCTGCTGTTTACCCTGGCCGGTCTTTTTCTCTTGCTCTGGTACCGCGACCTCCTTAAGCTGGGATACCGCGTGAAACCTTCCGGTTTCTGGCTTCTGGCGCTTTTGGCCGACCTGTTCCTGCTGCGCTGGATACTGTGGTATTTCGAGGTGCCGCATTGCATGTACCGGCTGCCCTTGTTTCAGCCATTCGACCGGCCGGTCTTCTTCCTTGAGTCCAGGGGAGGAATCCTGATCAGCGTCGTCCTGATCCTTTTTTTTGCCTATTGGTTCATGCGTTCCTTCCATCTGTTCCCCAGGAGCATGAGCCCTGACAGGAGCAAGACCGATAACCGGCTGGTGCAGAGTTTAGGAGTCCTGGGATGGCTGATCGCAACGACCGGTTTCCTGCTGGCTCATCAACTGATCGGTTATCTTCTGGCGCAACGGTCGGGGCTCCTCGAGATAAGCCGGATACTGAACCTGACCGCGGCGAATGTCACTGACGTGCTGGTCATTGTCTGTCTCCTGCTGGCCTGGTTGATGATCCTGCACCGGATCATTGACCGGCTCAAACACAGGCTGACCCTCCTGCAATCAGGCATCAGCATGCTGATCGTCTCTGTGCTTGTCTTTGGCCTTACCGGGCAATTCTCTTCCCCAACCGGGCCGGGAGACCTGGCATTCTTCTACCTGACTGCCGCCCTGGTGCTTTATTGGAATCACCATTCACCGGTCAGAGTCAAACAGGGGATTGTTGCGCTGCTGACTTTCCTGGTTTCGGCTTATCTCGTTTTTTTCATTCATGATATCAACGGACAAAAGGAAAACAATCTCCGGGCCGGGATCCTGAACCGGTTGTCCAATGAGCATGACCCGATTGCGGAAATGCTGCTGACCCAGATTGACGCCGAGATACGGTCCGACTCCGTCCTCGCCGGGTTGGTGACTGACCGGCGGGCCGATCCCCTGGAAAACCAGTCAGCCATCACCTCCCACCTGAAGACACGCTATTTCGGCCTCTACTGGAACCGTTATGAGATCCAGGCCCGTTCATGCGATTCCGCCAGCCGGATCCTGATCCAGCCGGACAATTTTGAAGTACCCTGCCTGCCCTATTTCCTTGAAGGTATGCGCGACCGATATGGAACAAGCCTTGCGGGTACGGCCGGCTTCTATTATCTAGATAATTTCGATGGCTTGATCGATTACCTGGGAGTATACCGGTTTTTTACTCCTGACAGCCTCTATGGCTCAAACCTGATCATTAACGTTGATTCCAGGCTGGTTGCCCAGGAACTGGGTTATCCCGAGCTGCTGATCACCGGGATAATCAACCGTGACAGCCTCAACGGAAATTACTCCTATGCCAAGTACAACCGCGGACGACTGCAGTCGGTTTCAGGCAGCTTCGAGTACAGCCTGACCAGCGATGCCTATCCGGGGAAAACCGGTGGGATCGTTGCTTTCAGCCTTGACCGCTACCAGCACTGGATCAAACAGATCAGTGCCGAAAACGAAATAGTGATCAGCCGCCCGTCTTACAGGCTGGTGGATTATGTGGTCAGTTTTTCCTACCTGTTCGTTCTGCTTTTTGCGATCTGGCTGTTGGGTTATGCCATCGCCAACTTCCGCAGCTTGCCCCTTGTCGGGGGAATCAGCCTTAAACAGCGGATTCAGCTGACCGTCATCTCCATCCTGGTGTTTTCCTTCGTCCTCATCGGAGGGGGCATGACCTGGTTCGTCATCCAGCAATACCAATCAGGCAACCGGAAGCTTATTGTTGAAAAGACGGAGTCCCTGCTTACGGATATGCAGCACAAGCTGGAGAAAGAGCCGGTCCTGACTGCTTCCTGGCATGATGCCACTTACCGCAGCCTCGACGAGCTCCTCCTCAAGTTTTCCTATGTTTTCAATACCGACATGAATATTTTCGATCCCCGGGGGAACCTGATCGTATCCACACGCCCCGAGGTTTTCGATTACAACCTCGTCGGCAGCAAAATGAATCCGATAGCTTATGAAGCCGTGCATCACCAGCACCGGACCAGCTTTATCATCAGGGAGAACATCGAGAACCTGGGATATTATTCTTCCTATATCCCTCTCCTGAATCAGGACAATGAGTTGCTCGGTTATCTTAACCTGCCCTATTTCAGCAGGCAATCGGAGATCAAGAGGGATATTTCGGCCATTGTTGCGGCCATGCTGAATGGGTACTTCATCCTGATCATGCTGAGCATCGGGCTGGCCATGCTGCTGGCCAACCAGATAACCCGGCCCCTGCAGCAGCTCCAGGACAAGCTGGCCGGACTCCGGTTCGGACGCAAGAACCTGGAAATTGAATACCGGAGGGAGGATGAGATAGGCAACCTGGTGAAGGAATATAACCGGCTGGTCAATGAATTGCAGGCCAGTGCAGAGAAGCTGGCTCGATCGGAAAGGGAGAGCGCCTGGAAGGAGATGGCCCGGCAGATCGCCCACGAGATCAAGAATCCCCTGACACCGATGAAACTGAGTGTTCAGCACCTGCGAAGAGCATGGAACGACAAGGCCCCCGACCTGGACAGCCATATCGACAAGGTCACTCACACCCTGATTGACCAGATCGAGACCCTCTCCACCATCGCAAACGAATTCTCCAAATTTGCCCAGATGCCGGGTGCACATTATGAGCCGATTGACCTGATCGCCAAGTTGAAACGGCTGACCTACCTGTTTGAGGACAGCTGCCGCGTTACCTTGCACCCGATGATTCCGGACAGGGGCGAGGTGATCATCAACGCGGATCCCGAGCAACTGCTCCAGGTTTACAACAACCTGATCCGAAACGCCATACAGGCAGTTCCTGAGAGCCGTGAGCCGGCGGTCGACCTGTATGTCGAGGTCTTGGAAAACCACGTGCGGGTCAGGGTCACCGATAACGGGAGCGGCATTCCGGTAGAACTGCAGGAGCGTCTTTTTGAACCCAATTTTACCACCAAGACGTCCGGGATGGGATTGGGCCTCTCCATCGCCAAGAAAATTGTGGAAGGAGCCAACGGCAGGATCTGGTTCGAGACCACTAAGGATGACGGAACCACATTCTTTATCGATTGGCCTTTGTATCAGCCGGATTGAACGCTACCAGGAAACCACGGAAGTCGTGTCGGTATTGCTGAGGTTCAAGTCCCTGTCAACCAAATAGAACTCGTACCTGAACTCGTTGAATGGCAAAGGATTGCTTTCTGAATACAAGTAAGCAAGGGAAACCGAGATATCGGCTACCAGGGTTTTGTTCTGGCCGGAGGGAGTCAGGTCAGGGATCCTGTATTTCTTAAGCCCGCCCGGCTCGGGAACGGCGACAAATTCCCCGTCTTTCTTTTCGAACTCCTTGATGAACAAATTATAATAATATGTGCTGTCCTTGTGAAACGGACCGGTCGTATCACTTTTAGTGAGACCGATATTCCCGTCGCCGTCGGTCAGGTGAAAGGTCAGGATGACTTTTTTGATTGTGTTGTCAAGCTCATCGACCGAATCCCTGGAAACGATGCTTGTGAAGCTGATGACCGGTTCGTCGGGATAATCCGTCCCGGGATTGCAGGAAGCCAGCGTCAGGATCAGGAGAAACAGTGGATAATGAAGCTTTCGGAGTGATTTCATGCTGCTATTTTTCGCGGAAATAGATCTGGATGGGTACACCGGAAAACGGGAAAGTTTCCCGGATCCGGTTTTCGATGTAACGTTTGTATGGTTCCTTTACGTATTGCGGCAGGTTGCAGAAAACGGCAAAGGCGGGTGTAGGATTGGGGAGCTGGGTGGCATATTTTATTTTGATCAGCTTGCCCTTAACAGCCGGCGGAGGATAAGTCTCCACGGCTTCCTGGAGTAGCTCGTTCAACCTGGACGTGGGAATGCGCTGTTTCCGGTTATGAAAAACACTGATAGCCGTTTCCAGGGCCTTGAAAATTCTTTGTTTGGTGAGTGCCGAGACAAACAGGACCGGAACATCCGTGTAGGGTGCTATTTTTTCACGGATATCCGAGGCGAACCTGCGGGTTGAATGGTGGTCCTTCTCTACGAGATCCCACTTGTTGACCAGGATCACAACCCCTTTCCGGTTTCTCTGGATGATCCCGAAGATATTCATGTCCTGGGATTTGAGGCCTTCAGTGGCATCGATCATCAGAAGGCAGACATCGCTGTTCTCAATGGCGCGGATGGCCCGCATGACGGAATAGAACTCGATATCTTCCGTCACTTTTCCCTTCTTCCTGACTCCGGCCGTATCAATAAGAAAAAAATCGAGGCCGAATTTCTGGTAGCGTGTATAAATGGAGTCCCTGGTGGTTCCCGAGACCGGGGTCACAATGTGGCGCTCTTCACCCAGCAAGGCATTGACCAGTGATGATTTCCCTACATTGGGCCTCCCAATGATGGCAAACTTCGGAATATCGGGAGCCTCATCGTCAGGGGCTTTCGTGAAGGCTGCGACGACAGCATCCAGCAGATCCCCCGTTCCGCTTCCGTTGACGGCCGATACCGGGTGGATGTCTCCCAGGCCCAGGCTGAAAAACTCGTTGGCCTCGAGAAAACGGACATTGTTGTCGGCTTTGTTGACCACGAGGAAAACCGGTTTTTTCACTTTCCGCAAAATTCCTGCCACGGTCTGATCCAGGTCCGTTATACCGGATTCGACATCCGTCACGAACAAGATCACATCCGCTTCCTCGATCGCCAGGAGAACCTGTTTCCGGATCTCTTCCTCGAATATATCCTGGGTGTGGCTTACATATCCCCCCGTATCGATCAGGGAAAATTCCTGCCCGTTCCAGAAAGCCTTGCCGTAGTGACGGTCGCGCGTGACTCCGCTCGACTCATGCACAATGGCCTGGCGCGCCCGGACCAGCCGGTTGAAGAGGGTGGATTTGCCTACATTGGGCCGGCCCACTATTGCCACTATATTAGCCATAACGATAGATTCCTTTTAAAGTTCGTAGCCGAAGGACTTGAGGGCATCGGGCCGGTTTCTCCAGTCCTGGGCGACCTTGACGAATAATTCGATGAAGATCTTCTTGCCGAAAAAGATTTCCAGTTCTTTCCGGGCCTGGATTCCGACCCGTTTCAGGGAGCTGCCCTCGTGCCCGATCAGGATCCCTTTCTGGGATTCCCTCTCCACGTATATGGCGGCACGGATCCGGATTATGTCATCCTCTTCCCTGAATTCCTCAACCACAGGTTCCACCGAGTACGGGACCTCTTTCTGGTAATTCTCCAGGATGGCGCCCCTGATCGCTTCCGTGACAAAAAACCGCTCCGGCCTGTCGGTCAGGGCATCTTTGTCAAAGAAGGGAGGGGCTTCCGGGAGAAGCTCAAGGATCCGCTGCAGCAAATGGTCCGTGTTAAACCGGAACAGGGCCGAACAGGGGAAGATCTCGGCTTTCGGTAAGATTTCCTGCCAGCGGCTGATCAGGCTTTCAACACCCTGCTGATTGCTGATGTCGATCTTGTTGATGATCAGGATCAGCGGCACGCGGCTTTTCCGAACCTGGTCCAGGATCTCCTGGTTTTTGTCAATGGTTTCCAGAACATCGGTAATATATAACAGGATGTCCGCATCAACCAGGGCTGACCGGGCCGCTTTAACCATGGCTTCCTGGAGCTTATAGGCCGGCTTGATCATCCCGGGGGTATCGGAAAACACGATTTGATAATCATCCCCGTTGACGATACCCAGTATCCTGTGACGGGTGGTCTGGGATTTGGCCGTAATGAGTGAAAGGCGTTTCCCCACCAGCACGTTCATCAGGGTTGATTTCCCCACATTGGGATTACCTATGATGTTGACAAAACCGGATTTCATCGGACAAGGGACTATCAGGATTTTTTCATTTTCAGCCAGCCAACTTCTTTCGGGGTCAGATGACGCCATCTGCCTCTCGGGAGGTTTTTCTTCGTGAGTCCCGCAAAAGAGACCCGGTCAAGCTTAACTATTTCAACTCCAATATGCTCAAGCATTCTTCGGATAATCCGGTTCTTTCCGGAATGGATTTCGAGCCGGAATAACTTCCGGTTTGAAGGATCGGGAAAGCCGATGGCATCCACCCGGGCGGGACCGTCATCCAGCTCAATGCCATTGCTCATGAAGCCCAGCATCTCATCCGTCAGGTTTTGAGCGGTTTCGACCTCATAGATTTTCTGGATATTGTAACGGGGGTGCGTAAGACGTCCGGTCAGGTCCCCGTCGTTGGTCAGCAGCAGAACTCCGGTTGTGTTCCGGTCAAGCCGTCCGACCGGGAAAATCCGCTGGCCAGTGGCCCCGCGGACCAGGTCGAGCACCGTACGTCGTCCCCCGGGATCATCGGTTGTAGTGACCACGTCCTTGGGCTTGTTCAGGAGAATATACACTTTCTGCTCATTCCGGATGACCTTGCCGTTAACCGTTACCCGGTCGCCGGGATTGATCTGAGTGCCCAGCAGGGAGACTTTAGTGCCATTCACCTCGACCGCGCCGCCGGTGATCAGCTCATCCGCATCACGGCGCGAGCATATGCCGGAAGAGGCAATGTACCGGTTCAGCCGGATCCTGCCGGGATCCGGTTTTTTCTTGATCACTTTGAGAGGTTTCCGGTTCACTGTTTATTTTTTAAGCCAGCCAGGGAAAGATTGAATCGGGATTGCCGGTGCAAAGTTATCAGGAAAACTCAATAACTTGCAGGCCCAATCATCATCTTATGACACTGATCCAATCTATTTCAGGTATCCGGGGCACCATCGGCGGACGCCCGGGAGATGGGCTGACCCCTTTGGATATCGTGCGGTTCACCGCTGCTTTCGGAACCTGGGCACTGAACCAGGGTCCCATGCGGGCTGACAGGCCCTGCATGGTGGTCGGACGGGATGCGCGCATATCGGGACAGATGGTGGATGCCCTGGTAAGCTCAACCCTGATGGGGCTGGGAATAGACGTGATCAATGCCGGCCTTGCCACCACCCCGACGGTGGAGATGGCCGTTCCGGAGAGCCGGGCCATCGCAGGGATCATCCTGACGGCCAGCCACAATCCCGGACAGTGGAATGCCCTGAAACTGGTCAATCACCGGGGGGAGTTCATTTCAGCAGCCGAAGGCGAGGAGGTGCTGATGCTGGCCGGCCAGGATCGTTACGATTTTGCCTCAGCGGATAAACTGGGGAAATACCGGGTTCAGGATTTCCTCCCTTTCCATATAAGGAAAATACTCGATCTTCCGGAAGTCAATCAGCCGATGATCGCTGCCGCCGGCTTCCGTGTCGTGGTCGATGCCGTCAATTCGGTCGGAGGAATGGCCGTCCCCGCCCTGCTGGAAGCTTTGGGCGTAAATCAGGTCGTCAGGATCAATTGTACGCCGGACGGACTTTTTGCCCATAATCCAGAACCCTTGCCGGAACACCTGACCGGGCTCTCAACGGCAGTGATCAGTAATGGCGCTCATCTGGGCATCGCTGTTGACCCTGACGTCGACCGGCTGGCTTTCATGAATGAGGACGGGAGCTTCTTCGGGGAGGAGTATACCCTGGTGGCCGTATCCGATTATGTTCTTTCCCGGAATCCCGGGAATACCGTTTCAAACCTTTCCTCCAGCAGGGCATTGAGGATTGTGACGGAGAAACACGGCGGCACTTTTCTGGCGACACCGGTTGGTGAGGTCAATGTGGTTGAAGGAATGAAAAAGACCGGTGCAGTGATCGGGGGGGAGAAGGAAACGGAGGGACAATCTATCCCGCTTTGCACTATGGAAGGGATGCCCTTGTCGGGATCGCCTTGTTTCTAACCTATTTGGCTGGGAAACAAATGAAAATGAGTGATTTACGAAAGACCTATCCTTTATTTGAGATGGCAAAGAAGAAAATCGACCTGCCCGCAGGAACGCAGGTTCAGCGGATCCTGGACAAACTGGCAGGTAATTACCAGTCGCTCCCTCTCAACCGGGAGGATGGCCTGAAGATCGATTTTCCCGACAGCTGGGTGCATCTCAGGAAATCCAATACCGAACCGATCATCCGGGTCTATTCCGAAGCCCACACCGGAGCGGAAGCCCAGGGACTGGCTGACCGGTTTGTTACGGAAATCCTCGATTTTGTTAAGAATTGTTAAATATTCCTAATTAACACGGCGCCATTTTTTCCTCGTGCGCTGTTGCACTATTTTTGTGCCTTGTCAATAATCTGTTCCTTACAATAAGTAATCAGACTTGGTATGAAAAAGCGTTGGATCTTTGTCGTTATCCTTGCAGTTGTGGTGGTTGCCGTTCTTGCCTACAGCCTGACCCGCCAGGACAAGGTAGTTGAGGTCAAGGCGGTCGTTGAGAACGGTGTTTTTGATGTGATCGTAAGCACTACCGGTGAACTGGCAGCTTTGAACTCGGTTGATATCAGGGGTCCGGAAGGCCTAAGGGAATCCAGGATACATGAAGTCAAGATCGTTGACCTGGTGCCTGAAGGGACGGTGGTCAAAAAGGGCGATTTTGTATGCAGCCTGGATAAGACATCGGCCACAAACCAGCTTCAGACGATCGAGGACCAGATTGAAAGGGACGAGGCATCGCTCAAGCAAACCGAGTTGGACACGACCATGAACCTTCGCGAATACCGCAACCAGATCAAGGACCTGGAGTATGCCGTGGAAGAGAAGCAGATCGTCCTGGATCAGTCGCAATACGAGCCGCCGGCCACCATCCGCTCGGCCGAGATGAACCTCGACAAGGCAAAAAGGGCGCTGGATCAGGCTGTGAGAAATTACTCACTGAGGAAGGAACAGGCTGAAGCCTCCATCCTGAAAGCCGAGATCGGTCTCCGCAGGCAATACCAGCAGCGGAATGAGATTATCAAGGTGCTCGACGAGTTTACGGTTTATGCCCCGCAGGACGGGATGGTGATCTACAAGAAAGAATGGGGAGGCACCAAACGCAAGGTGGGCACCTCGATCTCCTTTTTCGACCCCGTTGTAGCCACTCTTCCCGATCTCACGAAAATGATCACCAAGACCTATGTTAACGAGATTGATATCAGCAAGATCAAAACCAACCAAACGGTAGCAATCGGGATTGACGCTTTCCCCGACAGGCAATATACGGGTTACGTGACCGAAGTGGCCAACGTGGGCGAGCAGCTCCCGAACTCGGACGCCAAAGTTTTCGAGGTCGTCATTGCCGTCAATGAGACGGATACGACCCTCAGGCCCGGAATGACCACGGTAACACAGATCAAGACCAATTCCTACGATAATGTCAGGTACCTGCCACTCGAGGCCGTTCATTCCAACGATTCTCTCTCGTTCGTCTATCTCGTGGCTGAAAAGAGAAAGCAGATCGTAGACCTCGGTGATGCCAACGAAAACTATATCATCATCGCGGAGGGTTTGAATGCCGGGGACGAAGTCTTCATGACCATCCCGGAAGGCAGCGATGAATGGCAGATAACCGGCGAGGAAATATACGCCAAGGTCAAGGAGCGACGCATCGCTGAAGAACAAAGGAAGAAGGAAGAAATGGCACGGTTGCTCCTCGAGCAGGAACAGCGGGCCAGGATGATGCAGGATTCGGGCATGGGCAGGTTTGACATGAATAATCTGACTAAGGAGCAGCGTGAGCAGATGCAGAAGATGATGCAAGGGAACGGAAGGCAGATCAGGATGATGGAGGGAGGGCCCGGCGAAATCCGCAGGGGAAGCGGAACTTCCGGAAGTTCCGCGCAAGGCGGTGAGACAACTGTCATCCAGATTCAACGCTAACTCCAACAACCATGTTCAGGCGTTACGTACACGATGTCATCATAGCCGTCGAGGCCATCCTGGCCAACAAGTTGAAATCCATCCTGACGGCACTCGGGATCATTTTCGGGGTGGCCGCGGTGATCAGCATGTTGGCGATAGGGCAGGGAGCCCAGAAAGAGATCCTCGACCAGATCAAGCTTGTGGGTGTCAACAATATCATTATCGAACCCATTATTGACCAATCGGTTGCCTCCTCCTCAGAGGATGAAGGGAAAAAAGAATCGAAGAAGTTTTCGGCAGGATTGAACCTGCTGGATGTCAAAGCTGTACAAACCGTTCTCCCGACCGTCAAACAGGTCAGCTCCGAGATCCAGCTGAATACATTTGCCCAGCACAACCAGATCCGCCGGCCCACGGTTCTCATGGGCGTCAATCCCTCCTATTTTTCTCTGTTCAACCTGGACCTGGAAAAGGGAGAATTGTTCATCAACATTCATGAAGAGACGGGTCAATCCGTTTGCATTATCGGTTCGAGCATTGCCAGCCTTCTTTTTCCCGCGCAGGAGCCCGTCGGGGAATTCCTGAAGGTGGGACATAACTGGTTAAGGGTCATCGGCGTGCTTCAGAAGCGCGATGTGGTGGTATCCTCCTCTTCGGCCGGGCTCGGCATATCGAATACCAACGACCAGGTTTTCGTTCCCTCAAAGACCATGCTCGTCCGGTATCTCAACCGTGCAATCCTCAACACAAAGCTGGGAGAAGTATCATCGGCTGTCCACATCTTCGGCTTCGGCGGGGGTATGTCGATAGCCCGGAGCATCACCACGGGTGGAGACGAGGGAACCACCCAGGAGACCAATTACAATCAATTGGATAAGATTATCATCCAGGTGAATGAAACCGAGCAGCTCAGATCCACTACCGAGATACTGACCCGCATGCTCATGAGAAGGCATAACGGAGTGGCTGATTTCAAGATAACCGTTCCCGAACTGCTCCTTAAACAGCAGCAGCGGACCAAGGA
>Ga0208047_1000086_pt1 | contig 33382 bp, 26 predicted proteins | sample Kivu_220m_FD_184162 | JGI IMG/M metagenome (GOLD analysis project Ga0208047, IMG submission 184162) | Freshwater microbial communities from Lake Kivu, Western Province, Rwanda to study Microbial Dark Matter (Phase II) - Kivu_220m (SPAdes)... | ecosystem: Environmental > Aquatic > Freshwater >...
TTATTATTCTTTTTTGACCTACTATATCCGACCACATCGTTTTTTAAAAAGAATTTCCTATTCCGAATTGAAATGCAATGCGATTTGTAAATATCGATTTTAAATCATAGCTGAAAATCCATTCTTTATTGACATTTTCCGGGTCATACAATTTAAAACCAATGTCAAACCTGACGGGACCAACAATGGTATAATATCTTAAACCGAATCCTACTGCCATTGCTATCTGGTTAAATTTGAAATTTTTCGGTTTTTCCCAAAGATTTCCGACATCAAGAAAAGTTACGAATCCTAAATCTTTAAAAAGTCCCTTTGAATTAATAAAAGGGCGTGTCCTGTGTTCTATTGTTGTTTCAAATAAGAGATCTCCTCCGTTTTCTTTACCGTTAAACGTCCCGAGTGAACGGGCATTCCAACCCCTTATGCTTGTTCCTCCTCCTGCAATAAACCTCCAGTCCGACGGAATTATATTTATACTCAATTCATCTTCCACTGCTTCGGCTGTAATTTTATTGTCCCCGTATTCAAATATGGAACCAAGTCTAAACTTTATTGCCAAAACAGATTTTGAGGGAAATGTATTGCTGATGTTAATAAAAAAATTATTTAATATCGAAAATTTTATATAGTTTGTTGATGAAGTGTTAAAGAGCTTTTCGAATAAATTCCCGAGTAATCCGCTTTCTTCAATTAAAAACGACTGATAAAATCCTTTGGTGGGAAAAGCAAAATTATCGGTATTGTTATGCGCTATGGTATAAGTTAATATTGAATAAAAAGCTTTTATTTTCAATTTCAGGCTGACGTTGCTGTCGTTTATTATCACGGGAACTAATTCTTTCGATGTAAATCTCTGGTCGGATAATCTCCACTCGAGCGTCATAAGATTGAAATAAGTATGTTTTGGCAGTTCGAAGAAAGCTTCGAAGCGGTTGTCAATCTGTGATATATAATAGATATCGTCCGATAAATAGGACAGTCCCAATCTCCATTTTCCGGAAATTTTTCTGTTGTTGAATATATTCGGCTGCAACAATTCCATCAACAGCTCCCCGGCATATATGTCCTTGTTATGAACCAGACCTTTAATACTTATATTCTGAGTCCTGTTGCCCCCAAAAAAATTTCTGTCGAGATAACTCAATCCTAATCCCATATAAAATCTATTGAAGATTTCATACGCTACGAGTTCAGGCTGTACTTCGTATTTGTTCCTTAAAGAAATTTTAATAAGAAAATATATTACTCTATTTACCGTGTCCAGTTTATCCACCTGAAACCTTGCATTCTCAACGATAGCAATCCTGCTTAAATTATTTTCGCTCAAAGTCAGATTTTCCTTATTATATAAATCACCTTCGCTGAACTCCAGTTGTTTGTATACATAATTGTCGCTGAAGTAATATTTTTTATCCGTAACTTCAATCTTGACTTTTCCGAATTTGTACTGTTCCCCTGTAATAAAATTTAAAATCAGGTCAACTTTATGAGATAATTTTTCATCATCAGAAATTATTTTTACTACTTCAGGCAAAAGAGCATTTGCTCTTGCATATCCATTGTTATTTAGAAAATTTAATATTCTAACAATCTCCGCACTCATTGCGTCACGGTTGTAACGCGCATTGACTTTTATCAGAGGTTCGTCTTCGACAAAAAGTTTTTTTGTATATATATCACCTATTTTTTCCGGTTCTATCCCCCTGTAATAAATTTTATTTATTGTGTATTCCTGTTTTTGGGTAACAATAAATTGAGCAATAACTTTTTTGGATTTGTAATTAATACTGAGTGAAGTATCAATGACAGCATCAAAAAAACCGTTATCAAAATAAAACTTTTCGATTCTCTGCCTGTCCAGTATATATTCGTTGAAATCAAACTTATCGGACTGTCCAGTGGATATTATAGATTCAATTTGTTTTTTATCAAATGCAGGTGAATTGTTAAAGTTAATAATTAATTCATCAAGTTTAAGTTCACCGGTTTTTTCGTCTTCATCATCCTGAGAATGGCAAATATTTATAAATCGGAAAAATATAATAAATAAAAGCAGGTATTTAAAGCAGAATGATTTCAAAAGCAACTGAAATAAAAAAGCCCGATGTCAAATCTTGAATCAGGCATTGGGCTCGATAAAATTATATTTTTTAAAAGTCTTTATTTTCTTCATCATAGAAGAAATCCTCATCAGTTGGATAATCAGGCCATACTTCTTCGATGCTCTCATAAGGTTCGTCGGTATCTTCCAGTTCGGATAAATTGTCAACAACTTCCTGCGGAGCTCCAGTTCGCGTGGCATAGTCTATTAATTCGGCTTTATTTGCCGGCCATGGAGCGTCATCTAAATAACTTGCAAGTTCTAATGTCCAGACCATCGAGTATATTCCTCCGGTTTTATAAAAAAGTTTATAAATTTAATAAAAATTTTTCTATTTTTAAAGTTCAATAATTTATAAAAAAAAAATTTTATAAATTACTACATTACACAAATTTAAGAAATTTAAAGTACTATTTAATCATTATTGCTGTCTTACTCAAAATCATGCTCGAAATATTCGATGGCTCTCCTTAATGATGCTGAGGTTTCACCTTTTCCCGATTTTTTGTTTAAACGTATTTTCTTTTTTAAATTTTCGGCAAAAACTTTGGCAGCATCGTATCCGTAATGCTTGCATAAATAATTTAATGCTATTACTTCGGATATCACGGTAATATTTTTACCCGGAAAAATAGGCAAACGTATCATCTCAATTTCAACGCCCATAATATTTCCCTTAACGGTATTCAGTCCTGTTCTTTCATACACTTTCCCGGGATCCCAGTGTTCGAGTTCCACTATTACTTCAACCCTTTTCTGAAACCGAATAGCTCTTATCCCAAAAACCTTTCTGATGTCTATAATTCCGAGACCTCTTATTTCCATAAAATGCTGAACAAATTCGGTTCCTGACCCCATTAAGACACTTTCTCCTTTTTTTGAAACTAAGACCACATCATCAGCAACAAGTCTGTGTCCTCTTTCAACAAGATCCAGTGCAATTTCACTTTTCCCTATACCCGATTTACCGCAAAACAAAACACCTATTCCGTAGACATCTACAAATGAGCCGTGTATCACTATCTGCGGTGCAAACTGGTCGTCAAGAAAATCAGACACAAGATATATGAATCTCGTAGTCGGATACGGTGTTTTAAATACAGGTATTTTGAATTTTTGTGCTATATGAATAAATTCAACAGGCAGCGGGTTATCATTGGTAATTATTACACAAGGAACATTAAAAGAAAAAAACCTCATTAAAGAGTCGATTCTTTTCTTTTTGTTTAATTGAGTAAGATATTTGATTTCTGTATTTCCGAGTACCTGTATTCTTTGATAAGTAAATAATTCTACGTATCCTGCAAGTGCCAATCCCGGTCTATGTAAATTCTTATCAAAAATTTTTTTTCGTTTGGGTATATCCAATTTTGTTATTTGTTCAAGCTTAAAGCGCTCTCCGGCTGCTTTAAAAAAGAACTCTACGGTAATAAATTTCTTTTTTACCTCTTTTAATTTTTCGAATCTGTCAGGCAATGTTTTTAAATTGTTTTAATTATTCGTTTTTGTTTTGAATATTTTTTTGATTTTATCTTGTCTTTATATTTATAAATCTGTGTTTTGATTTTCTCCTGTGCCCTGTCTACGGATAGCGTGAATTCGTCGCTGCCCTCTGTACATGTCAATATTTTATCCTTTAACTTCAGAATTATTTCACAGTATTTTGTGTTCAGAGGAGGTTTGTCATAAAATAATATCACTTCACTGTTCAAAATATTTTCATTGTATCTTTCCAGCTCTTCAATTTTTTCTGTTGCATACTTTTTCAAAGATTCTTTGGCTTTAAAGTGCCTTGCGGTTATTTTTACTTTCATGTTTTTAGTGATTTAATTATTGTATGGATATGATTATGATTTTTCATTCTTACACGAAAATGCAAAACAATATAATTAAAGTCAACAGATAAATATATTAATTTTACATTCGGCAATTTTATCGTATTTTTGAATAATCTACCGATATGGAAAAAAAAGTATATTATATTTTTCTTACTTTAAGCTGCTTATGGCTGGGACTGATTGTTCTGGCTCCGGTTCTAAAACAAATCGGCGGGTTTTCCTTAATAATCTCCCGGTTTATTTATGATTTTTTTTCCGTCTCCTGTCATCAGATAGACAGCAGGTCATACTTTCTATGGGGAAATAAACTTGCTGTTTGTTCAAGATGTTTTCTGATATATATCGGTTTCGTTACCGGAGCACTTGCCTACCCCCTTATATCTAAGAAAAAAAAGTTTACCGACATTCCGTCTATCTGGATTTTATTGACGGCAGTTCTGTTACTTTTTACGGATGCAGTACTCGATATATCCGGAATACTGCCGAATTCGTTTACTACAAGAGCGATTACCGGATTTTTGACCGGATTCGTACTTACATTTTACCTTATACCGGGTTTTACGTTGTTCTTTACTGAAATTAAGTCAATATTGAAAAGAAAGAAAAAAAATGAAAACTAACCAAAACAGACTCTTGCCGATTATATACGGAAGTCTCGTAATGACTTTTTTATACTTAACACCGATTCTGAATTTCGTAAATCTCCTGTGCTGCGCAGGTGTAATTCTGGGCGCAGCAGTGGGTGTAATTACCTACAATAAACAAATTAAAAATACTGACATGGAATTATCGGTTAAGGACGGAGGAATTATCGGATTTTTATGCGGGCTCTTATCAGGTATATTGACAACCGTTATATATCTTACATTGATTATGTTCAGTAATATTAATCCAATTTCGGAAGCTCTGCCGTTACTCGAAAAATTAAACCTCAATTTTAATCAAAACGAAATGTCTGTAGTTAATAAAATATCCGAAGAAATTTCAAGAAGCGGTTTTTCTTTGACTTTTTCTGTTTATATGTTCGTGTATCATTTGATAGGATTTACAATATTCGGTTTTTTAGGCGGATTATTGACTTCAACATTAATAAGAAAATCTAATTTAAAAAAAATAAAAAATCTGTAGATCTTAACTCGTCAATAAATTGAATAGAAAAACATATCAATAACAGACACTTATTCAGGTACCGGAAAAGTGTGATTAGTTAAGCTATCTGGACGCATATACTCTGATATCCGCAAGCTCATTATCATAGAATGTAAATGAAATACCAAGTGAATTATACTCAAGGTAATATTCATGTGCACCCGGAAAAGCACCGTATTCCGATACTACTGAGTTTCCGATTCTGTCAGGTTTTCCGTATGCCCTTATCACTTCAGGAATCGTAGAACAAAACCCTATACCTTTGTCTGTCTTCCCGTCAAATGTCATATGTGTTTTAGACCGGTATATGAAAAATATTGTCGATATCTTATCGTCTTTCAGAGAAAATTCCAATCCTTCATAGTAATAATCCAGATATTTTCCGTCATATTTTGCCGGTATGCCTAAAATTTCGTAAATATCTTCTTTGTTATCGCCAATCCTTAATAAATCGAATCCGCTCCCCGGTATAATTTTATAGGGAGAATTTATTTGTGAAACTGATAAATTACTCACGCAGAATAAGTATAAAAAAACTGCTGTTAAAAATAATAACCTTTTCATTTTAAATTAATTTTATTAAAATTCACAATTTTAATCCAAAAAATCAATCATAATAATCATAAACTTAGTTGTAATTTTTAGTAACTTATATAATCAAATAGTTATTGATATTATAAAATATAAACATTAATTTGATATATATTCAATTTTACTGTTTCCCAAAATCCGATAAAATTGGTAAGGAAAAGAGCAAGGTAAATACAAGAGTCACTTCTGTAACTTTTTAATAATAATTTAAATAAGGAGGTTATATGAGAAAGTTGTTAATTTTTTCCGTATTGTTTTTTCTTCTGTTATTCACAAATTCATTTTCACAATTATCCGATTATAAATATGAATATCCGATTGTGATAAAGAATTTGTCCACTGCAACTCTTACAAATTACCCCGTTACAATAATTTTTAATACCGAGATACCCATAGGACAGGGTTGGATTCAGCCCGACGGCAGGGATATCAGATTTGTTTCGGATTGCGGGGGTTCAACTATTTATACCCACTGGCTTTCCGGATATCTCAACACAGATACTACTAAATTTTTTGTTAAAATTCCTTCTATTCCTCCTAATGATTCAGTATTGATTTATATGTTCTGCGGTAATGATTCAGCGTTACAAACAAGTACAATCAATGCATTGGACGGTCCGCACTCTTCCACTGACAGTGTTATTGTTACAAGTACTAATACAGTAAGCAACTGTCAGCGGGGATTCAGATTTACTCCTCAGTATAAGTTATATGTGTCACACTTTGGAAAAAGAATTCCCAATGCAACACAAAGATATGTAACACTTTTTGATTTCACTACACAAGCAATACTGGCACAAATACGGGTTGATGCAGGAACAATAGGAATATATAATTATAATGAGTTGAGCCAGCCGCTGATTCTGGACAGCGGAAGAACATGCATTCTTGCATTATTTAATGATGTAGGCGACATGTATTATTACGGAACAAGTTCTCAAATCGGACAGCATCTTACATATCATGATATGCGATTTTGCGGAAGCTGCACACAAAACACATTTCCGACAAGTGTACTAAGCAACTACCACTATGGTACACCGGATTTTCTATATTACATAAAACCTACGATAAATCCTGAGCCAACATTCAGCATAAAACCACCGGCAGATACCGTGACTCCGTCAGCACCGACAGGTTTGACCTTGACTGCGGGTGATGTTTCGGCTAACGCCGTGTGGAACTCAAATCAGGAATTCGATATGTATTATTATCTGATTTACCGGAACACAGAACTTAACACCGGAACAGCTGCACTTGTCGACAGTGTTTTTCATCCCGACACAACATTCACAAATACTGGACTAACAAACGGAGTTAAATATTATTTCTGGATTAAAGCCGTCGACAGATTCTGTATTAACCGCATAAGTGATTTCAGCTTACCGGACAGTGTAATTCCGACTTCTGTAGGTATTTCGAATCCGACAACAGAAATACCAAATAAATACGCACTTCACCAGAATTACCCGAATCCCTTCAATCCGGTTACTAATATTCAATTTGACCTTCCTGAAGCTTCATTTGTTACCATTGTAATTTACGACATGCTTGGGCGAGAAGTGGAAAGACTAATTGATGAAAAGAAAAGTGCAGGAAGGTATGTGATTAGCTGGAATGCAGGAAACCTTTCAAGCGGAGTATATATATATAAAATGACAACAAATAAATTTACTGACACCAGAAAATTAACGTTAATAAAGTAGCTTAGGATTATTCAATTAATAAAAAAGCCGCCGGAACACTGAACACGACGGCTTTTTTAATTAGATATGATATAGTAAAATGACTTTAGAATAGTAAGCGAAAATTATATTTTTAAATAAATGAATTATTTTTCATTCTGCTTGTTTTCAAAAATATAAATTAAATTTATGTTTGAATATTCCGGTGCATTACATATACACTCGATTTTTTCGGACGGAACCGGCACTATAGAACAAATCGCATCGTTTGCCAATGAAATGGGACTAGATTTCATTATGATGACAGACCATAATACATTAGAACCGAAATTTAAAGGATATGAAAGATGGTATAATAACACATTGGTGTTGGTTGGCTATGAATTAAATGATTTACAAAATAACAATCATTATCTGGTCTTCGGGACAGACGAACTTGCAGGTGAATTTGAACAAATTTCAGATGAAGAAAAGGGTAATAAGTTATCGGCTGAAGAATATGTACACGAAATTAACAAAAAAGGAGGAACAGGTATAATTGCCCACCCGTTCGAAAAAAGAAAACATATCGTCGAACATCCTTCATATCCATGGACGGAATGGAACAGCAAAGAATTCAACGGTATGGAAATATGGAATCATATGAGCCAGTGGGCTGAAGGATTAACGGAAAAAAATAAACTGCAAAGATTCCTCCACCCTTTGAAATCTATAATTGCTCCGGACGAAGAAACCTTGAACAAATGGGATGAACTTAATCTAGAAAGAAAAGTAATTGGTGTCGGTAGTATAGATGCACACGCGCACAAACAGAATGTTCTCGGATTTTTTGAGGTTGAAATTTTTCCCTATAAAATACTTTTTAAATCAATCAGAACTCATATTTTATGCGATAACCCGCTGAAACCAGGGGACTTTGAGAATTTTGAATCACATAAATCTGAAGTTCTGAATGCAATAAGGGAAGGACATTCATTCATTGTAAACAGTTATCACGGAAACGGAAAGGGATTCAGATTTTTTGCGGAATACGACGGAAACTCATATATTATGGGTGATGAAATTACATTAGACAAAACTAAAAATAAAAATATAACATTCAAAGTTTTTGTACCCAAAGAAGCAGAAATCAGACTGTTACATAACGGAAATATTATCAATAAAACAAAAGCTCTCGATTGCTTTTTCGATTATAATCTTCCCGGAAATTACAGGGTCGAATGCCGGATAAACGAGTTCGGCTGGATTTTCTCGAACCATATCAGAGTAATCTAATCACAATTCTTGTTTCAGAATCACTCCAGAGATAATAAATCAAAGAAATAAAAATTACTAAATTTTCTCTCTGCTCCGACTATATAATTAATAAGTTTTTAACTCGCCTATTTCATTTTCAACAGCTTCAAGAATAATCCTTTCTCTTACAGCTTTCATCATGTTATTATGGTCGGGATATAATGGCCTATCCTCGTCCAGATGTTTTACGATTTTTCTGACTTCCGAATGCGCTGCTTTCGTACCTTTTCCAAAACCATAATTTCTGAAATCAAGAGCCTGAGCAGCAGCAATAAACTCGATACCCAGTATTCCGTAAGCATTATCAATAATCTGACGGGTCTTTAATGCCGTGTTCATTCCCATACTCACAAAATCTTCCTGATCTGCAGCCGCAGGAATAGATTGAATCGATGCCGGCATAGAAAGAATCCTTTGTTCAACAATCATCATATCTGCAGTATACTGACTTAACATATGTCCCGAAAACATGCCCGCACCCTTAGTCAAAAAGGCTGGCAGTCCTACACTCAATGCGGGATTCAATAATCTGTTTAATCTTCTCTCGGAAATTACACAAACCATCGTAATAACCGCACCCATCATATCCAGAGGAACACTTATAGGAGAACCCTGAAAATTAGCACCGGTGAGCACTATCTTATCATCACCTAAAAATACCGGATTATCCGCAACGGCATTCAGTTCTATTTCTACCTGCTCTCTCGTCCATCTCAACTGGTCTCTTGCTGCTCCGATTACCTGCGGTGTTGACCTCATACTGTAAGCATCCTGAACTTTGACTTTTACTTTTCCAAGTAAATCAGAACCTTCAACAACTCTTTTAATATTTTCCGCCGAGGTTATCGCTCCTCTGAATCCTCTCAGTTTATGCAAACGTACATCATAAGGTTTCATATTTGCCATAAGTGCTTCAAGAGTCATTGCTGCGGCAATTTCTGCCTGTTTAATGAATCTCTCAGTTTCATAAATTTCGAGACAAGCCATCCCGGTAATAACATTACTCCCGTTAATTGCAGCAAGACCGTCTCTTGCTTTCAGACCCGGAATTGTAATTCCGGCTTTTTCCATTGCAACTTTTCCGGGTAAACGCTCTCCCTTATAAAAAGCTTCTCCTTCTCCCATCAGAAGCAGAGCAATCTGACTCATCGGAGAAAGGTCGCCGCATGCACCGACACTTCCTTTAACGCATACAACCGGAGTCACTCCCTTATTCAGCATTTCTGTCATTGCAATTGTAATATCCGGTCTGCACCCGGAATATCCGAGTGCATGAACATTTATACGGGATAAAATCGCTGCTCTCGCGTGTTCAATAGGTATCGGCTCTCCGATACCGGCAGAATGATTATATATCAGGTACTTCTGAAATTGTTTGACCTGTTCATCCGAAAGAACAATCTCTGAAAACTCTCCAATTCCGGTATTTACTCCGTACATTATCTCTTTTTCTTCGATTTTCTTTTCGATAAATGCCCTGCAATGTTTAATTCTTTCGATTGCATCCGGAGTCAATTCAACTCGTTCATTCTCCACAGCAACCTTGTAAACATCTTCAATTTTAAGATTTTTTCCTGTTACTTTTACTGCCATAAAACCTCCATTTTTTACTGTTATTTTTTTAATTTATTATTTATTTATACAAAAATAAAATCAACTCTTTTCGACTCTAAATCTGCGTTAATTAATTTCACTTTTACTTTCATACCGGCATGAAAAGTTTTCTTCTTCTTTCTGCCTGTTGCTCTGTGGTTCCTTTCATCGTATACGTAATAATCATCTTCAATATCACTGAAACGAACAAAACCTTCCACAAGATTTTCGTTCAATTGTATAAAAAGCCCTGTGTTGTTTAAACCTGAAATAATCCCTTCAAATTCATTGCCTAAGGAATTTTTTATGTATTCGATTTGAAATAATTTTATACCTTCCCGTTCGGCACTGACGGCTTCCTGCTCTTTTACAGAACAATGCCTGCAGATTTCAGGTAATATTTTTTGATAATGTGAAATGTTTTGCCTGATTTTTTCATGCTCAATTCCTCCGTTATTAATGTAATCCGATAAAATCCTGTGTACTATCAAATCGGGGTATCTTCTTATAGGTGATGTGAAATGTGTGTAATTCTTAAAACCCAAGCCGTAGTGACCTATATTACTTTCGGCGTATTTTGCCTTTGCCATTGAACGGATAAGTAGTTCATTTATTATATACTCTTCAGGTTTTCCCTTTATATCCGAGAGCAATTTATTAATAGATTCTTTGTCATTGAGATTCGGACTATAACCAAATTGTGTTATAAAATCCGATATTTCAGAGAGCTTTTCTCCATCCGGCAAATCATGAACTCTGTAAATAAAAGGCAATTTCTTTCGAAGATTTTTGGAAAGTGTTGCAACATATTCAGTAACACACCTGTTGGCTAAAAGCATAAACTCCTCGATTAATCTCATTGAATCTGTTCTTTCCCTTATTTCAATATTTGATATGTTTCCCCGCTTATCAAATTTAAATTTTACTTCCCTTGAATCAAAATCTATACTGCCCTGTTTGAGCCGGATTTTATTAAGATTTTTAGCAACACGGTCCATCAACTTAATATCTTCCGCATATTCACTTTTCTTACCGTTGAGAATATCATCTGCTTCCCCGTAAGAAAATCTTCTTTTGTTTCTTATAACCGACTTTACAACTTCATAACCCTGCACAAAGTATCTTTTATTCAACTTTATAATAACAGAAAATGCTAACCTGTCTTGATTTGGAATAAGTGAACATATATCATTGGATAATTTAAAAGGCAGCATCGGAATGACTTTATCGGGTAAATAGACACTTGTACCTCTCTTCAGTGCTTCTTTGTTTAATTGTGTGTTTTCTCTAACATAAAAAGAGACGTCGGAGATGTGTACTCCTATCAGATACCCTTCACCAAGTTTCTTTATGGACACTGCATCATCATAATCTTTTGCATCTTCAGGGTCTATTGTAAAACAATATTCTTCTCTTAAATCAATTCTCCCTGACTTTAGTTCTGAAAAATCCTGTGTATAATTTATTCCTGATACTTCTTTCTCAATTTTTATATTAAATTTATCGCTGAGATTGTATTTGTACAGTACAGAATCCATTTCGGTTTTAAAAATCCCTGTTTCGCCCAATATTTTGACAATTTCGCCCTCAGGCTCATCATCATATTTCTGAATTTTATCCGAATTTATAATCCGGCACACTACTTTATCGTATATTTTAGGAAGTGTATCCTGTCCTTTATTGTCTTTTGTTCTTATATAAATATTTTTTTTTATCGTTTTTCCCTCAGGTATTACATATGAATAATTTCTTTTTTTTATATAAATACCGCATACAAAAGTATCATATAAATTTGAATTATATATTTCTCTGGTGTAATCCTTTTCTGACCTGTTACCCTTGTCAGTTGCACGAAAATAATAATATTTCCCCTTTCTCGAGACTACCTGATTTGTTAATAGTATATTAATCTGCTGCCTTAACTGTGTGCGGTGTTTCTGATTTAAACCGAGTTTGTTGATAAGCGTGTTAAACTTAAAAGACTTTCCCTGATTTTTTCTTAAATAACGAATTATTTTATCCTGAAGATTGATTGTTACTGAGTTTAATTTAGAATTTTATCTTGTATATTAACAATGCTCCCACTCTGTTTTGACTCGAGTACCGGTTGCTTTGTGAATAAGGGTCAACCAGCCTCTCGACTTTTACGATAAGGTTATTAAATTTATTTAAATTCAATAACCTATCAAGAGGATATTCTATTACAAAATTAGTGTTAGTTATATCGTTGAGTATTTGTCCCCCGACTCTTATCACAGCACCTCCGAGAGTCGCAGTGAATCTAATATCCGTACTTTTAGATAAATTTCCCGAATTTTCAACATAACTAATATCCGTGTTAACAATAAATGGAAGATATGAGGATATAAAACTGGATAAATACGAGGAAGCAATCGTTGCTCCGACATTTGCACCGACACTTGAAAATAGGTTCATTTTCTGACCTGCCGACAATTCATCTTTAAGACGTCCGAATATTAAAAAACTTATTGCCTGATCGGTTGGATCTGCTCCTCCCACAGAAGCCCCGTCAACGTATACGTTCCATTTTAAAATGGGTTTTGTTCCTGTACCTGTAACCTCAAGTCGAACTTCAACAATTCGCGTGATTAAGGGATCGTCCGGTTTAGTGGTTTTTGCATTATAAATTGCCTTTACGTTCAGTTCGGGGTTTGTTAATGCACCATTGAACATTATATAACCGGAAGTTTCGAAATTTTTGTAAAATTTATAATATGAATTATTACCTATATCCACTCTTCCTCTTACGTTCAAAGAGTCTTTTTCGTAATTGTTAACATATAAATTTGCACTGACATTACCGTTAAAGCTTTGTTTCGTTGTCTCATCTATCAGAAAATCAACTAATATTTGTCTTTGAGTATTAACCTTAATATCATAATAGAAAATATTTTTTTCCTTTTCCAATGATATTGTATCCCTTTCAATAAATAAAGCTTCAAATGGATCGGCATCACGGGGGTCAATATCCTGTGTTTTAGATTTTAAATTCTCAACGATTATTCTTATGCTGTCCGAATGCTCGTAACTGGTACTGTCAATGTCAACGGCATAGATGATATTATCCGAATATATGTTGTATGTTTTTAATGCAGCCGGAATAATCTCAATATGACCGTTTAAAACATTAATTTCTCCCTTTAAATCGAGTCTATCGCTGTTTCCCGTAAGTGTCAGATATACACTGCTGTTAAGGTCACCGTATATACCCATCATGTTTTGAGTAATGCTCTTATCAAAAAGCTTTAAATCCCCTTTAATTTCGAAACCTAAATTGTTAAATTCCATATTGGTAAAATCTATGAAACCATTAATTTGTGTTTTCATACTCTTATCTGTTACAGGATTAAGATAAGTTTTACCGATTATTAATTTCTGTTGGTTCGTTGTTAGTTCTGTGTTGAAATTATATTTGACATCATTTAGCGTAGTCGCAATTATTCCGTTATCCAGTTTCATGCTCCCGGTGAGCATCGGTTTCTCAAGATTACCGCCGACTTTTATAGTCCCGTTCATTGTTCCCTTAAATTGTGAAATCATTTCTATCAAACGTTCAAAAATCCTTACATCAAACTTATCAGCATTAATAGTCAAAGAAACATCCTTGCTTAACAATGCTTTTACCTCATCTTCCGATGCTTTTCCCTTAAAAGGATTACTGGCAGGGATACTTCCGTTTATCAGTAACTTACCGATATTATTAGGATTAAAAAATGATATGTTAGGATTAATTTGATTTTCTTTATAAGAAACATTAGCATCCAGTTTTCCGAATTTTAAATCTTTTATCCCGAGAACATCCGTACTAATATTTACCGAAATGTCGGGTTCGTCAAATGTTCCTTTGTATGCAAAATTAAATTTTCTTATATCTCCGTAAAATAGTTCGTCTTTTCTAAGTTTAGGATTGAAAATCAACTGTATGTCGGAAAGTTTTATTCTCTCGGCGGTGAGATTTAAATCACTGTTTCCGAATATTGAATAATAACCCCGTGCATTAACTTTCTGTCTTTCATTTCCAATCGTAAAATTCCTTATGTTAATGTTTCCCAGAGTATCTCCGAAGTTATAGTCCATTGTAAGAGGTTCAAAGTTCTGAAGCCTGTAAGTTACATATTTTACTAAAAGACTGTCTACCTGTAATTTTAAAAATTTATTTTCGATATTGAAATTACCAACAGTATTCAGCAGTATTAATGTATCCTGATTTACACTGATAAGGAATCTGCTGTCCCCTTTTTTAATCATAGTATTGATATTAACATTGTCGAATTTGTTTCCGTCGGCAAGCAAATCCTTTACTCTGAGAGAAATAAATGATATTGAATCGAGAAGTTTTCCCTCTGATGAACTGTTAAGGTCAAGTCTTAATTCTGCTTCTTTCAGATTTATCAGTGAATCTCTATACTTTAATTCTTTAATACTCGTCACATTTCCAAAATTGAATTTGTTTTTATCGCTGTGGAATATTCCTTCGGAAATTGCAGTAAAAGAAAAACTGCTGTCTTTCATAATTAATCTCAAGGGCAGTAAATCTTTTACCTTAATCGAATAATTGAAAAAAGAAGGACTGGACAGTAAAAACTTGTCAGAAATATATCTCATCTTTGTATCGACAGGTTCATAATTTTCCTTATCTGACTTCTGCCCTGCAACTTTTGTAGTATCATGTTCATAAACATCCTCAAGTTCCTGAGTTATACTTTCAAGATTGTATAATAATATTTGCGGTATACTTGTAATTTTAAAATTTCCTTCCGCTTTAAAATCTACAAATTTTGAAGCCAATGTTATCGATTTTATACCTTCAGTTTTTATAAAGGTCAGGTCTAAAGGTGTTTCCGGAATCGGGTATATCCCATAGATAGAAGGAAATATTCTGAAATTATAATTACCGGACACATCATCTACATCAATACCCGAACCTTTTATGTTAAAAGAAAAATTTAAATCGCTTTTATCCTGAGTGTTGTGCGATATCGTTGATATATCCAGAGATTTGACTGAACCGTTTAATTGATAATCAGGATTTTTAATATTTTTTAAGTTAATTTTCCCTTCCAGATTTGTTGTCAGAGTATTCGAACTATAATCCAGTTTTATATCAAAATTCATGCTGTTAGCAGTAACAATTCCTTTTGCCGCCCTGATATTCTGCCCGTAAATTTCGGAGTTATTTATTGTAAAATCAAATTTGCCTGCTAAAGTATTAATATCGGTTCCCCTGCCGTCTGCTTTCAAATTCATATTAATAGTGCTCTTAAGATTATCATCTTTAATTATTTTGCCTATGTTGATACTTTTTGCAAATAAATCAGTTTTATAACTTATATTGTTATTTCTTAAATCGAGTTTGACATCTCCTGTAATGTTTCCTGAACCTGTTCTGATGTCTATTCCGGAAGAAAAATTAAGAGGTTCGCCTGTAAATTTTATGTCTGTATAAACGGTTCCAACGTGACTGTAATCGGGTATATCTATTCCGGGAAGACAATTTTTTACATCGCCGGGTTCTATTTTAGATTCATTGAGGTTTACATCAAGATACAGCTTTTCCGGTGCTGTGAGGTTCTTAACTTTGCCGTTTATATTGATGGTGGTGTAGTCAGTGTTCAAAATAAGATTTTGAAGTGTTATATCATTGTATTTTCCATTTGCTTCAATTTTTACAAAATATTTTCCGTTCAGAAAATTAAGATGGGGTAAAAAATATTTCAAATCATGGACATTAAATCTATCTGCGATCAGACTAAATTCCACATTGTAATCTGCCATATCTTCATAATTTGAAAAATTGAAAGGATCAAATCCGGCAATAAATGCTTTATTTATTAAAATATTCGTGCTATCTGTTGTCAGTTTAAAACTCTTTATATCTGTTGAAGATTTATCTGCAATTTTTATGTTTGCGTAAAAATCATTAAGATTGAACTGTGTGTTGGTTTTGAAATTCAGTTTGGATATTTCAAATTCTTTTATCTCTTCCGAATATAAACCGCTCAGAATTATATTAATATTTGAAATGTCGAAATTATTCAGATTGAATCTGTCAGGATACAATGATGCAGACGGTTCAGCGCTACTTTTTAATGAATCCTGTATATTGATGTGTCCACCGGTCATATTAAACTTATTACATTCGATTTTCCAGTCGAATTCCTTTTTGACAGTATCTATTTCCGGTTTCTCGGTTTTTAAAATATATTCGAAATTCCATATTAAACTGTCATTTACATCTTTGGTTTTGAACAACCTTATATCAGGTTCGTTAATATCGAGTTGTTTTATTACTACCCTTTTATCCAGAAGCGGTTTCAATTCATAATTTACACCTATTTCGTTTAATGCTGCAATAGTATCACTTTTAAAAATAATCCTTATATCGTGAAGAGAAATTTTAGTGAAAAAATTACCTTTCAGCGATTCGGCGGTGATAACAGTTTCTTTTTCAGCTAAACCTGAATTTAATTCGTCAAGAACTCTGTTCAGCAGCCAGTTCTTGAAAATAGGAGTCTGTATAAAAAAAAGTAATAGTATTAAAAATACTATCAGAGAAAGAAAAAAATAAAAGAAAACCTTAAAAACTTTTCTGAAGAAACTTTTTGGTTTTTTAGAAGGATTTACAATTGCTGAGTCTTGTTTTTCGGGTTGTTCGGTATCAGTATTCTGTTTTTCGTTCTTATTTAATATTTCTTTTTCGTTATTAATGACTTATTCACTTTAATTTTTTGTTTCCGTTCATCGTTTGCTACTATATAATTTCAGAATCTTTTGCATTTAACATCACTAATTCATCTTACTTTTTTCCTTTTTTTATTATTTCAGTTGTACTATAGCCGTTTATGAAAGGAAGACTCAAAACTTTTCCGCCATTTTTTGTTACTACATCTGCACCTACTATATTTTGTTCTTTCCAGTCTCCACCTTTTACGAGTAAATCAGGTAAAATCTTTTTTATAATTATGAAAGGCGTTTTCTCATTAAATATTACAACCGCATCAACCGGTTTGATGTTATCAAGTACAAATGCTCTGTCGTTTTCATTATTAACCGGTCTGTCGCTTCCCTTTATTAATTTTACTGATTTATCCGAATTCAATCCAACCACAAGAAAGTCACCGAGTTTTTTTGCTCTATTGAGATATTCGATATGTCCCCGATGAATTATATCGAAACATCCGTTTGTAAAAACAAGTTTAAGATTTTTACTTTTTAATGTTTTTCTTAATTTCAAGAAATCATTTAGTAAGTAAATCATAATTAATCAGTAATTTATCAGTCTTTCTTTTTCTATAGGCACAATTCCTACTTCTTCAACGACCAGACCCGCAGCAATATTTGCAAGTTCAACAGCTTCCCTCGTAGTGGCATTTCCGGCAAGTGCGACCGCTATCGTAGATATAACAGTATCACCTGCACCCGATACATCTGCCACTTTTCGTGCTTTCGTTTTCATGATATCGATTTTTAACTTTCCGTCTGGTTTCTCGAAAAAAAGCATTCCTTTCTCTCCGAGGGTTAAAACTAGATTTTTACATTTAATTTGTTTTATCAGCCTTCTGCCGAGCTTTTCTATATCACTTTCGCTTTTCACTTTTATTCCAAATGCATCTTCAATTTCTTTTTTGTTGGGCTTGAAAAGAAAAACATTTTTATATTCAAAGAAATTCTCGAACTTTGGATCAACTAATATTTTCTTTGAATTTTCTCTCGAAAATCTTGTCAACCCCTTTATTATATTCTTTGTTAATACTCCTTTATTGTAATCCTGCACAACAATAAATTCGAATTTTCCGGAATTCTTTTGCAAAAACTGAAATATTTTCTTTTCCATATCGGAATCAACAGGGTCAACCGTTTCACTATCAATTCTTAACAGATGATGGGAATCGGCAATTATTCTTGTCTTGCTCGTGGTTAATCTTTTTGAATCTTTAATTAAACCGGATGTTTCTATTTTCAATTGTGAGAAAATATAATCAAGTTCCTCAAAATCATTATCGTAACCCCCGACTCCTATAATTATAGGATTTGCTCCTAGTGCCTTGATGTTCAGACAGACGTTTGCAGCACCCCCTAATTTCGGTTCGCTTTTCTTAATATTAAAAACCTGTACGGGAGCTTCAGGTGATATCCTTTTTACATCACCCAGTAAATATCTGTCGAGCATAATATCACCTATTACACAGATGTTTTTCCCTGCTGCATTATTTAAAATGGTTTTTATTCGATTTCTGTTCATACACAAAAATAGTTTTATTAAAATGCTTATTCAAGTCAGCAACCTGAAATGTAAACAGCGCTTTAAGCGATAAAATATTAATGTAAAAATAAGAACTTATTGTAAAAAATAAATTGTAAATATTTACTAATGAATCTAAAAATTTGTGAAGACCCAGTTCAAAAACTGATCCCCCTGATATCTTTGAGAAAAGAATACCTGAATACCGTTCTTCGAAAGTAACTGAATTACATCCCTGCCCCGGTTTTCTATCAAACTTTCGAATTTTGTATCGGGAAATAAAGCAACATACTTTCCGAGATCATACTGCATTGTTATCGAATCGGCTCTGTTAATCTTGTGTATTAGTAACGGAAGCAGTGAATTATTCCTCAGTATGGTTAAACTGTCAGACATTTCTGCAGTATCTGTTTCTACTATCATTTTATCTCCTCTATAAAGAGGCAGGTAATCGTTTATTTTTTTATCAAATAGCTTTAAAGAAATATTATAAACGCCGCTTTCAAACGGTGATTTTTTTAATGCACTGGTATAATAAAGCGTAGCAAACGGCTTTAATACTATAATCATCTTGACTTCGTTAAAATTTATCAAATCCTCAATGTTCTTCTCCGAAAATATTTTTTTCTGCTCGCTGTAGACAAGCGAATCTTCTTCTATTGTTCTTAATTCAAGCAGAATGCTGTACCTTTCAAAACCAAAATTGTCGTAATCTAAACTGTCAATTATTTCAGGATTTACCGAGCCCAAAATAATCGATATCGTCTGAGGATTTACGGTAAAATTCGTATTGTCAATCCGCAAGTCCTTAATGGCAAATAAACGATTATAATTTATTAAATTAGGATTTTTATCCAGTGAAATTACGTTTTTTGCAAACTGACTTATTGCAGAATCACTTAATGCTCTTTTGTTCTCTTTTAAACGGAAAATTTTATAATCTCCTATTTCATCATAATTTATGCCAAGTAATTTTAATTTCTCTTTGTAGTTATCACTTTTCACAAGTGCAAGATTCACCTTGTTTTTCTCAAAATATGATTTTATATCGAGTATATTTAAATCTTCCTTGCCGTCCTTTTTTTTATTTCTGCTTTCTGTTGTCTTTTTGATTTTAGATAAGTCATCAGTAAGGAAAATATCCGGTTTATTTGAAAATGTTTGAATCGGATATATATCGTAAAATCCTTCTATTATTTCGAAATAAATTTTTTCGTCATTTTGGATTATATCTTTTTTAATTTCCTGTCTTATAAAACTTGACGTCTCAAATGTATCTTCCCTGTACGGGACAGGATAATATAAAGACCATACGAGATTAACCGTTAGAATTGCTATTAACAAAGAATAAGCTAACCAGTCTCTGAATTTCAATAACTGCCTTACAGCCAAAGGTATAAAAAGTATTGAATTTATTACAATATATCTTGATATCATATTTGTCCCGCCTGTTCCCAAAACACCCTGCAGAATCAGAAATAACAGCTGAAAAATATTGAAATACAGGAAATATTTTAATAACCTGTTATTTTTTTCTCTAAAAATCATAAATATTTCTTTTGTCGCAAAAAAAGTCGTCAACGGCGCTATATAAAAAATAAATATCGGATACTGAAAAAGTCTCTGCATAAATTTTGTATTGTTGTAATCTTCATAAATTCTGGCTGTTTCTTTTATAAAATAAAACGGATCCTTATAGTCTATAAAATTTAAAATTAACCAGAAAATAATAGAAGTAAAAGATATGAATGCAATCAGGAGGGAATTATATCCGATTTCAACTTTTATTTCGGATGAACTTTTATTTTTATATACTTCATAAACAACAAAGAGTAAAAAAACTAAACTGAATAACCAGCCCTCATATCTGAATCCGTTGGAAAAAGCAAATGAAAGAGAAGAAAGCAACAGATAAGTCCGCACATATCCGGACTTTTTCCAAATAATGAAATAATATATGCCCGCAATAATAAAAAAGAAAAACGGTGATTCGGGAAGCCCTGAAATACTTAGCCATACCTGAAAAGGAAAAAGTGAAAAAATTAATGAAGAAATAAATGCAGTATTCAGGTTAAAACATATTTTTACAAGCCTGAAAAAATAAACCAGAGATAATAACGAAAAAATAAAATTTAAAATTGTCGCAGCAGTAAAAAGGTCTTTGATAAAAATCATCAGGAATCCGTTTAACCAGAAATGAAACGGCAGCCATACACCTGAATATATTTTGGGATTCTGAATCCATTCGAATGAAATTACAGTTCTGCAATAATCATCCGCAGACAACCATCTGTAACCGGAAATCAGCAGAATCACCTGGAAAGATGTTTTGACAATAATTAAAAGTAATAAAAGAAACCATTCTTTTTGAAACAGTTCCTGAATGATTTTGAAAAACTTTCTATCAATTAAAATATTTTTATTTTCGGATACTTCTGTCAATTTAAACTTTTAATCTGATTCTGAAAGTTGTCCTGTTTTCCGAACTCGATTCAAGGAGTGTTAATTTACCTTTATGATAATCTTCGATTATTCTTTTTGCTAAACTTAAACCCAAGCCCCATCCTCTCATTTTAGTCGAAAATCCGGGTCTGAATATATCTTTACGGTGTTTTAAATCGATCCCTTTACCGCTGTCCGAAATATCAATATTAATATCTCTATGTTTTTTTGATACATTTATCTTAATCATCCCTGATTTTTTATCTATTGCATCAAGAGCATTCTTTAATAAATTCTCAAGTACCCATTCAAATAATTCCCTGTTAATTTTTACCTCAAGTTCTACCGGACAGTTAATTTTTATTCTGATTTTCTTTCCCGAAATACCGTTTTCATCAATAAGGTTAGGAATTCTCCGCTCGAAATATCTTATCACATTGGTTAAAACCTCGCATATTTTTTCTTCTTTGAGTGCAGGTAAAGAACCTATCTTCGAAAATCTGTTTGCAATTTTACTAAGCCGTTCGACATCTTTTTCCTGTTCATTTATAATGTCCTGAAGTTCTTTGGTTTTCGGTTCAATATTTTTCAGAATTTCGAGCCAGCCGATTAGTGAACTCAACGGTGTACCCAACTGATGAGCGGTTTCCTTCGAAAGGCCAACCCAAATATTACTTTGCTCCGTTTTCTTTATATGGGAGAAACCAATATAACCGACAAGAAGAAAAATACCCCCGATAAGAAATTCAAAATAAGGAAGCATTTTCAATTCTGTAATAAGTGATGATTCTCCGTAAAACACAAGATTAAGTGTATCTTTCTGATACATCACAGCAACCGGTTTGTGCAAATTACCCATCTCTTCTACAATCTCGAGAAGTTTCTCATTGAGTTTGGGTTTGGCAATTGTTGTGTCTATATTTATATTCTTATTAAAGAAAATCTGTTTCTTCGTTTTATCCGTAGCTATTATCGGAAAATCTATTTGAGTAATTATCTGTTCATATATAAACTTGTATTCACCCGTAGTGCTTGTATCATTTGCAAGGTATTCCAGCGATTTTGCATACAAGTCCGCAAATTGTGCCTCCCTGTCCGATATTTTTTTTACAAGAAATTGTGTGTACAGTAAAACTAAAGTAACGATTAGAAAACCGATTATTAATAGTGTAATTTTAATATAAAATGTTCCGAATTTTTTCATAATTTCATTTTAATTTTAAAAATAATATAAAAATCTGTATATAAGCATATATTCATTGTTCTTGAAAAATATTTCAATTCTAAATTAATTAAAATTTCTTTAATTTTCTATAAATATTATTTTCATTAATGTCAAAAACATCAAAACTGCTGTTATTATTTATATTTTTAATTTTATCTTTTATAATTTCATTGTTTTTAGGAAGCATAAACACAATATCGATGATAAAATCCGTGTTTTCGGGAGATGCAGCTGCCTTAAGTATAATAACGGATATCAGGATTCCGAGAATATTAAATGCTGTATTGGTCGGGTCAGCACTTTCCTGTTCGGGAATAATTTTACAGTCACTTCTGAAAAATAATCTTGCAGAGCCCGGATTGCTGGGAATTTCCGCAGGTGCCGGACTTGGAGCAATAATTATTTTTTTGCTGCCTTTTCAGTCAACGTTTGCTTTACTTCCTCCGGTTTCCTTTATTTCCGGAATCCTTGCCACAGCATTAATCTTTATTACAGCAAAGAATCTGGAAAGCAGACACTTTAATTATATATCATCTAATAAAATTATACTTGCAGGTATAGCTTTAAATGCACTTTTGTCTTCGGTTAACGGACTTCTCTTATTATTATCAGGAAGTAATATCACACAAATAATATACTGGCTGAACGGTGGTCTTTCGGGAAAAGGATGGAACGAATTTTTATTTACATTTCCGATAGTATTTATTGCAGTAATTTTTTCTTTCCTGTTAAGCAAAGATTTTGATGTTATGTATCTCGGAGAGGAACTATCAGTTACGCTCGGATTAAATTTAAAAAGAATGCAGCTGATTTCCGTAATATTATCTTCGCTTCTTGCGGCTGCTGCAGTATCAATAGCGGGAATAATTTCGTTTGTTGGATTAATTATACCGAATATTTCCAAATTAATATTTGGAAGCGGACATAAGTATATAATTCCCGGTTCCGTATTGCTCGGCTCTTCATTGCTGGTACTGTCGGATGCCTTTGCCCGCTCGGTAATTGCACCTTCAGAATTACCTGCGGGCATTGTTACATCATTAATCGGTGCCCCTATATTCATTTATTTAATAGTAAAAAAACAAAATATTTAAAATTGAAATTTGATTCCACAATAGCAGCTATTTCCACTCCTCCCGGCGAAGGAGGAATTTCAGTAATCAGAGTATCCGGTGAAAAAACATTTGATATTATAGGAAATATTTTTTCAAAAATTAAAAACCGCAAACAAAAAATTAATCTGAGCGAATTAAATTCGCATACTGTACATTTCGGATACATTTTTGACAATGTTCATTTAATAGATGAAGTTTTGTTATCAATATTTAAGAAACCGAATTCATATACAGGAGAAAATACGGCAGAAATATCAATGCACGGTAATTATTTCATTGCAGAAAAGGTTCTAAATCTGTTAATTAACACAGGAGCCCGTCTTGCAGAACCGGGGGAATTTACAAAAAGAGCATTCCTAAACGGTAAAATGGATTTATCACAGGCGGAAGCTGTTGCGGATTTAATCAAATCGAAGACGGACATTTCTCACCAATATTCCATCAGCCAGCTCGAAGGTTCTATTTCAGATTATATCAATAGAGTAAGAAATGACATAATTTCAACAATAGCACTTCTTGAACTTGAACTTGATTTTTCCGAAGAAGATTTGGAATTTGTAAGTAAAACCGAACTTAAACAAAAAATACAAGAAATTTCATCACAAATAGAAGATATAATTTCAACCTATACAACCGGAAAAATAATAAGGGACGGTTTAGACATAGTAATATCGGGAAAACCGAACAGCGGTAAATCTTCTCTTTTCAACTATCTTTTAAAAAGTGACCGCGCAATTGTAAGCCATATATCAGGTACAACAAGAGATTATATTACGGAAAGCATAATTCTGGAAGGTGTCCTGATAAATTTAATAGATACTGCAGGTATCAGAACATCAGCTGATATAATCGAAGAAGAAGGCATAAAACGAACACACAAAATGCTGGATGAAGCAGATATTATAATATATTTAATAGATGGAACTCTTGATAAATCTGACATTGAAAAAGAATACCTGTATTTTACAAAAAATCTCAATCCAGATAAAACGATACTAACATATTCTAAAAGAGATTTATTTAAAGAAAAACCTGAAAATGAAAGACTTGAGATTTCCATATACGATGATGATTCAATAAAAAAATTAAAAAAGGAAATAATAAAAACAGCCAAACGGCTTACCGGATACAATAAACAGAAATCCGCAATAAACAAAGGAAATATAATCTTAACAAATTTCCGTCATAAATTATGTTTTGAAAAAACATTAGAATCATTAAATAATGCACTTGATTCAATTAACTCGAAAATGAGTTCCGAATTCATTTCACTCGACCTGAGAAATGCACTAAATGCACTCGGTGAAATCACAGGGGAAGTAACAAATGATGAAATCTTAAATTATATTTTCAAAAACTTCTGTATCGGAAAGTAAATACAAACGAGATGAACAAAAAATTAAGAAGTTTCATAGCAAACACGACTAAAGTTTCTTTTATGCTGCTGATAATCTATTTTGTCTTTATCAGCAATAGAATCAGTACAGGGTCGTACGAACATTCTTATTTTCGTGATTCATTAAATAAAATTGACTCGATTAAAACTGCACTTGATAACGAAATTGATACACTATGGATTTCTGCAGCGGGAGATTTAATGTGCCATGTGGCTCAACTGAATGATGCGTCGGCAGGAAACGGGAAATACGACTTCTTTCACATGTTTGAAATAATAAAGCCTTTCACAGACCTTACTCATATTACTTTCGCCAATCTGGAAACTGTAACTGCCGGAGCAAGTAAAAATTTTACAGGTTATCCAACCTTCAATTCACCGGATGAATATGTGCTTGCAATTGTAAATACAGGATTCGATGCACTTGTTACAGCTAATAATCACTGTCTTGACAGAGGTTTTTACGGTATAGAAAAAACTATTGAACTGCTCGATGAATGCGGAATTTATCATACGGGTACTTTTAAAAACGAAGAAGAAAGTAATAAAATCCTTGTCATAGAACAAAATAAATTTCGAATCGCACTTCTTGCTTATACATACGGAACGAACGGAATTCCAGTGCCGAAAGGAAAAGAATTTTCAGTCAACTATATCAATCTGGAAAAAATGAAATCAGATATTGAAAAAGCAAAGGAAACTTTAAGCGACAAAATTGTTGTGTTCCTGCACTGGGGTGAAGAATATCAGAGATATCCGAACAAACACCAGAAGAATATTGCAGATGAACTTTTCGATGCCGGAGCAGACATAATATTCGGCAGTCATCCTCACGTACTGCAGCCGATGGAAACAAGAATAATAGAAAAAAACGAAAATCAGAAAAAAGTATTTATAATTTATTCACTCGGGAATTTTATATCAAATCAAAGGAAAAAATATACTGATAACGGAGTAATTGTAAATTTGCAATTGATAAAGAATCACCGCACCAAAGAAACCGTTATAAATACAATCGATTATGTACCCGTTTATGTATCTACATCAGGAGGAAAATTCAGAGTTATTCCGGTTCGTGAATCCTTATATGCTATTGAAAATGAAATTAAAGAATCCCGTTACTATTTCCCGTCAGATTACCCGAGGTTAAAAAGTATATGGGAGGAATCAACCGAGCATTTAACTAATACTGATTGTGAAATATATCCGGCAGAACTCATGCCTGATATTGAATAAAAATAATGACCTTTAAAAAAATTTAAAATGAAAAGGAGTAAAATTTATGTCACTGACAATTACGGAATTCCGCGACGAAATGGGAATCATCACACTCGACAATGACAGTAAGAGAAATTCGCTTTCGAGTGAACTAATTGAGGAAATAATATCCGGACTGAATTATTTTAAAGAAAATGATGCAAGAGTAGCGATATTGAGAGCTAATAAAGAGTCAAAAGTATTTTCTGCAGGGCATGATATAAACGAACTTGCAAAACCTGGAAGAGACCCGTTATCATATAATGACCCCCTCGAACAAGTACTAAGAGCAATAGAACATTTTCCTGCACCTGTTATTGCTATGCTCAACGGGTCAGTCTGGGGAGGAGCTACGGAACTGATATTTACATGTGACATAATCATTGCAACAAGAAAAGCTACATTAGCCCTTACTCCTGCCCGCATCGGAGTTCCTTACAATCCAAACGGAATACTTCATTTTCTGAATATGCTATCAATATCTGTAGTAAAAGAACTGTTTTATACAGCACAACCTTTATCAGCAGAACGGGCTGAACAACTCGGCATCATTAATCATCTTGTAGCGGAAGAAGAACTTGAAACATATACTTTTGCTCTTGCTGAAAAAATTAAAAAAAATGCACCGCTTTCAATAGCAGTTATGAAAGAACAATTAAGATTGCTCAGTAAAGCATCGCCTCTGAGTCCGGAAACTTTTGAAAGAATTCAAGGTCTGAGAAGAACTGTATATGACAGCAACGACTATAAAGAAGGAATACAGGCGTTTCTTGAAAAAAGAGAACCTGTTTTTAAAGGAAATTAAAATATTTTCACAACAATTCATCAATAACCATAATTAGCGAATGATTTATTATCTTTTTAATAAATACAACAATTTAATAATCGGATTGTTGCTATGAGTGGAAATCCAAATTTTAGAATGAAATGTAAAATAAGATTTTAAGGTTATAAATTCTTTAAAATGAAGCCAAGACCTGTTATAATTTCCTAATTTTTGAAATAAACATAAATTTTTTAATGGTGTTTTTAGTCTGTAATAATTTTTCCTATTTTTTTCAATATATTTAATTAAGTACTGAGTACTTCTCAACCAGGTGTCATGTAAAAGAAAATAACCACCATTCATAAGCAATAAATCACTATAAAAGAAATCTAAAAATATTCCATCGAACCTATGGTCTCCATCTATAAATATAAAATCAAATTTTCTACTTTCTTTTAATAATTTAGGTAAAGTTTCATAAGAAAATTCATTATAGAACTCAAGATTATTCTCAAATCTTAGCTTTTTAATATTATCTAGTCCAGTATTATTAAACTCTGATTCCTGAAATGGATCCATGGCAACATGTTTAGAATTAGATGCAGCAATTATATGAGCTGCAGAACGACCATGTCCGAAACCTGTTTCAAGTGTTTTATTTACTTTTTTTTCTTTAACAAAATTGTATATAAATTCCGCATCTTCAGTTTTTATGGGGACAGATTTTAAAATATCATCAACAATTAATATATTATTAATTTCTTGTGGAGTCATAAATTTTAGAATAATTTAATTCGTAAATTCTTAAATAATTTAAAAATAAAAGATTTACGTTACAATTCAAAAAAATTATTCTCGATTTACAAATAATACATTCAGATTTTATGTTTCTAATTTTTTTTATATTGTTTAAAAAGAAAATATGCTTCCTTAGACAAACAGAAACTGAATTAAATTATAAAAAGAGATTTGTAAAAAAGAGTTTTTATCTTATATTCGAATAAATTTTATAAATAATTATTGATTTTGAAAATATATAGTCTTCTTATTTTCTAATTTTTTTAAAAATAGATTTCCATATGAAATAAACAGGTATTCCGATTATTACTACTAATAATCCGGGCCATGTGTAGTTCGGCTTGTAAAATAATAAAATCAAACATATCACGGAAGCAGCAATTATATATAAAGCAGGCAAATAAGGATATCCGAAAGCTTTATATGGTCTCTCTGCTTCAGGTCTCATTTTTCTTAATCTAAAGAGCCCTATTATCGTTAAAATATAAAAAATCAATACGGCAAATACTACATAATCGAGTAAATCCGAATATGTACCCGAGAGACACAGTAATGAAGACCATAATGCCTGAACAACCAGTGCCCATCCGGGTACACTGAATTTATTTAATTCACCGGTCCGTTTAAAAAATAATTTATCCTGAGCCATAGCATAAACTACTCTTGCACCCGCTAATATCAATCCATTGTTGCAGCCAAAAGTAGAAATCATTATAAAAATTGCCATTACGATGGCAGCCGAATCACCAAGAAACATAGACACGGCAGCTGTTCCTACGCGGTCACTGACCGCAAACTGAATACCTTTTTCCGCTGCTGTTATTCCCTCAGGAGTACCTTTCAAAGGTAAAACAAAAATATAACTGAAATTTGCCCCAAGATACAATAAAGTAACAATACCGGTACCAAGTGCGAGACTTAAGGGAATATTTCTTTTAGGATTCTTAACCTCACCTGCGGTAAATGTAATATTATTCCACGCATCACTCGAAAACAACGAACCCACCATAGCAATACACACTGCAACCATCAAGGAAAAACCTGTAAGTGATTCAATCGAAATTATTTTTCCGTCTGATACTTTTGTCATAGAAGCACTCCAGAAATCGGAAAAGTTATTTACCATCGCAATAGAATCCGCTCCGAGAATCAGTCCGAGAATTAATAATAAAAGCAATGCAGAAGTTTTCGTGAAAGTAAATATATCCTGAACAAATTTTCCTAATTTTATACCGAATAAATTTATAAATGAAAGTACCAAAATGCTGAATATAGCAAGAATCTGTGCTGCGGAAATTTTGACAAAACCAGACGATATCAGAATATTTTTCTCAGAAAACCAAGGGATTATTACTCCGGTATATTTGGCGAAAGCTACCGCTACTGCTGCTATTGTGCCTGATTGAATTACCAAAAAAAGTGTCCATCCGTATAAAAATCCGGTTAAATCGTTATAAGACTCACGAAGATAAACATATTGACCGCCTGCCTTGGGCATCATTGCAGCAAGTTCACCGTAACTCAATGCGGCTATCAAAGTAATTATTCCCGAAATCAACCAGGTCAATATTAATATACCGGGAGACCCGACATTACGTGCCATATCGGAACTTACGATGAAAATTCCCGAACCTATCATACTTCCTATGACTATAAAGGTGGAATCGGAAAGTCCTAACTCCCTCCGGAAAGTTCTTTTTTCTTCAGTCATTTCATTTTTGAATTCATGTTTGTAAAATTAATCATTTTTTAATTCATAAAAAGCAGAATTTTAAATAATTTTTTCCTTTTGCAATATTACCCGCTATCAGTAACTAAATAACAAAAGAGAAAACATTAAGTATTTATACTTTGATGAATAAGAATTAAATTATTAAAAATAATTATTATGCTGAATATAAAAGAATTTAAAAAATACGGATACGAATTTATTGATTGGATAGTAAGTTACTATTCAAACATAGAAAATTATCCGGTAAAATCACAGGTGCAACCGGGAGATATTTACAGTAAACTTCCGGATAAACCTCCTCTGAAAGGAGAAACTATAGAAGAAATCATTAAAGATTTCAATGAGATAATAATACCGGGTATAACACATTGGCAAAGTCCGAATTTCTATGCTTATTTTCCTGCTAACACAAGTTTTCCCTCCATACTCGCAGAGATGTTAACTTCAGCACTCGGAGTTCAGGGAATGAAATGGGAAACTTCACCCGCCGCAGCTGAACTGGAAGAACTGGTAATGAACTGGCTGAAAAAAATGACCGGAATACCTGATAATTTCGACGGAGTAATTCAGGATACAGCTTCCACCTCAACACTTGCCGCCGTATTAACAGCACGGGAAAAATATTCAGGTTTCAAAATAAACAAATCAGGATTTCAAAATAACAAATTCCGTGTCTATTGTTCCACAGAAACCCATTCATCTATAGAAAAAGCAGTAAAGATTGCAGGTATCGGAAAAAATAATCTTATAAAAATAAAAACAGATAATAATTTCGGATTAATTCCTGAACTGCTGGAAGATGCTGTCCAAAAAGATTTATCCAAGAGTAAAAAACCTTTATGCATTATTGCCACGCTCGGAACAACGAGTTCTACTGCCGTAGACTCCTTAAAATTAATTTCGAATATTAGTAAAAAATATGATATTTGGCTGCACATAGACGCAGCTTATGCCGGAAACTCATTGATTCTTCCAGAATATAAATGGATGCTCGAAGGAATAGAAAACGCAGACAGTATAGTCTTTAATCCTCATAAATGGCTGTTTACAAATTTTGATTGCTCGGCATTTTTTATAAAAGAAAAAGAATATTTGATAAGAACATTCGAAATTATTCCTGAATACCTCAAAACTGTTTCCGATGCCAAAAAAGTTAATAACTACTGCGATTGGGGAATTCCTCTCGGAAGAAGGTTCAGAGCACTCAAGTTATGGTTTGTAATCAGAAATTACGGAATCGAGGGAATTCAGGATACTCTACGAAAACATATATCAATTGCAAAAAATCTTGAAGAGGAAATTAAAAAAGACAAAAGATTTGAAATACTTGCTCCGGTGAATTTTAATTTAATCTGCTTCAGATATAATCCAGGTAATATGGACGAAGAAACATTGAACAATATTAATGAATCATTGATGCATAATTTAAACAAAACAGGAAAAATATATCTGTCACATACAAAACTAAACGGCAAGTTTACATTAAGAATAGTAACAGGTCAAACGTACTTGAGAATGGAAAATGTACGGAAGGCATGGGAATTAATAAAAGAAACCATTAATAATATTTTATCTGACTTCGTCAGTTTGTCTTAAATATTCAAGTATTTTTCTTGCTTCTTCCTCACTGTCAGTTTGTTTATACATATGGTTTTTAAAACTTTTAGCAAGTTCTCTTGCCTCACTATCTTCCTTAATCATTCCTTCGGGATTTAAAATCATATTCATAATCCATTCGGGTTTTCTTTTAGCAGTAATACCCTGCAGTGAGGGACCCATTCCCTTTCCCGATTCGAGGTGACATATCCGGCATTTTTTATCGAAGATTTCTTTTCCGGATTCTGCAAGTTCAGGATTAAGAGTTTCAAGCTCGACAAATTTAACAGGACCCGTACCGATTCCTTTTTCCTTTTCCCCGCACCCGGAAAAAATAAATAACACAAAAATTATAATAAAAATATATTTCATAAAAATTTTAGAATATGTTCGTTTCATAACAAACGAAATGCATTTAATATTCATATCAGGATTAATATTTTATAGATAAAAGCCCCGTTAGGCTAATGGATAAACCGGCAGATTCCGGTTCTGTCTTTAGAGGTTCGAATCCTCTACGGGGCACTGATTTACAGATCAAAACAATAACAACAAAACAATTAGCAAGAAAATTTAAATTTTTGCTCTTAAGTTTTTGTTATACTTAATTACTCCGAAAGAACACAAAATCACAAATATACCGTATATAATAGCTTCTATCCCGAGTATTATAGTAATCGCAATTGCACTGAAGGGATTGGTTATTATTATATATCCTAAAATTATCATCAGTATTCCGGCAATGACATTTAACCACCAGTAGGGTACATTACTTTTCTTCAAGCCGATTGTATCCCCTATAAAAAATACTCCTGTTGCTATTGCCCAGAAACCAAATATGAAAAGAAAAATTTCAACCGAAATTCCCGGTTTTGTGATAAGTATCAAGCCGAATAAAAATTCCACGATTCCCCATACAAACATAAGTCCCCAGTGCATATAATTTTTCGCATTGAAAATTGCAGACAAAATTTGAAAAAATCCCGTAACAAGTGTAACAGCCCCAATAAATACCACAAGTACGAGTAAGGCATCAACAGGCACGGTGATTGCATAAATTCCTATAATTATAAAAAGTAATCCCCTTAAAAAATAAAGCCATGGATGTTTGAAAGCTTCCATTATGTTTAATTTAAAGTTATTGAAAAAAAATGTTTGTTAATTTGAGAATCCAATCAGCAGGTAATGTGAAACATTGCGATTACTTTACCAGAGGATGTGTTCCATTCTTTTATGGCTTCCGGAGTAGGCAATAAAACTACTTTACAGTTTTTCTTTTTGAAATAATTCATCGCTTCTTCTGAAAAATTAAGAGTACCGTGTTGTCCCGTACCGACTATAAGAATTTCAGCACCCTCTTTAAATATGTGTTTTGCCTCTTCACGTGATACAATATGTGAAGTGCCATATATTTCTTTTGAGAGTTTTTTCTTTCTTTTCTTTATATTGCCCTTAAGATTAACTATAATATCACGTTCATATACTTCCCCTTCAATCGTAATGCTTCCAAATGATGTATTATCTATTTTAGGTTTCATGTTATATTGTATTAATATTAATATAAAATTACAATTCAAAAAATTTTAAATAAATAACTTTTTAGAAACTCAGATTACCAAATAAAATATTTGCGATATTTTTAAATATACATGTCATAAACATATTTTACCATATTCAGTCATCTCTTATAAAAATTAGATATTTGTTTCGAAAAAACAAAATTAAATATAGATGAATAGAAATCAAAAAATACAAGGTAAAATAAAAAAGGAGAAACAAATTTCAAGGAAATTTTAAAAATATTTATCAATTCTGATAAACTTATGTTTTTCAGATGATTAAATAATTATGAATATTAAAGTTTAGAAAACAATTTATTACTCTTATTTATATTCATTGTTACTTAAATATTATCTTGACAAATGAACATATGTTCATTATATTTGTATAGAACTAAAGTTCAACTATTATGTCTCCAAGACCTATAAGAATACGAAAAGTCAGCAAACCTCCTGTTGTATCAGGATTTAAACCATTTGGTAATAAAAATACTGAAAAAAATAAAAGTGTTTTTCTTCATTATGAAGAATATGAAGCATTAAGATTGTGCGATTATGAAATGCTAAATCATCACCAAGCGGCGGTTCTTATGGATGTATCGAGGCCTACTTTGACACGTATTTACGCCCGCGCAAGACAAAAAATCGCCGAGGCACTGGTTGATGGAAAATCTATTATAATCGAAGGAGGTAAAATTTATTTCGATAGTGATTGGTATATGTGTGAAAATTGCGGATGTAATTTTAATCACCCTGATAAAACCGAAGAAATTAAATTTTGTCCCTTATGCAAAAGCAATAAGATTACAAATATTGAACTTGGAGAAGAGGATGATGAAAATTATAAACCGCGTTGTGATGATATTTGTATTTGCCCGGAATGCGGATATAAACAGGTGCACCAACCCGGTAGACCCTGTAAAAATGAAATTTGCCCGCAGTGCAATAACCGTATGGTAAGAAAAGGAACACCTCATAGT
>Ga0208047_1000087_pt1 | contig 33195 bp, 34 predicted proteins | sample Kivu_220m_FD_184162 | JGI IMG/M metagenome (GOLD analysis project Ga0208047, IMG submission 184162) | Freshwater microbial communities from Lake Kivu, Western Province, Rwanda to study Microbial Dark Matter (Phase II) - Kivu_220m (SPAdes)... | ecosystem: Environmental > Aquatic > Freshwater >...
GACGCCGAAGAGGACGGTCGCGGCCATCATCATCCAGGCCAAGACGGGCTTTCTGACGCAGACCTGGGTGACGTTCATCTCAGCCCTTTTCCCCGGGCTTCGGCTTATTTTTGGCCGGGGGGGGGGGAGGACGCCTCGGGCGCCGGCCCGCCCTCCGGGGCCGGAAGAACGATCCGCACCGGCGCGCCGGCCCGGAGGGCCTCGGCCCCCCGGACGACCAGCATCTCGCCGGGCTTCAATCCGGAGATGACTTCGGCGAAGCCGTCGGCCGTCTGGAGGCCGATCGTCAGGACGCGTTCGACGGCCGTCTCCTTTTCGACGACGTAGGCGATGAATCCTTTTTCGCTGGGCCGGATGGCCGTCTGGGGGACGATGGGCACGGTCCTGTAATCGCTGACCGGGATGGTGATTTCGGCGAAAGCCCCGGGGCGGAGGCCTCCGCCGTTGGACGTCTGGACGTGGGCGGTCACGTCCACCATCCGGGCCGCTTCATCGGCGGCCTCGGCCACGTGGACGATCTTCGCCGCGTAATCCGTGTCGTCGTCCCGGACCCTGAAGCCGGCGACGATTCCGGGCCGAAGCTGGGAGGCCTCCCTCTGGGGGACGCGGAAACGAAGGAGGAGAGGGTCGCGGCGGACGAGCGTCGCCAGGACGGTGCCGACCTGGACGTATTGCCCCGTCTGGACCGTCCGGGTCTGGAGGATGCCGGCGAAGGGCGCCCGGACGTAAGCGTCGCGGAGATTGAGCTTGGCCTGGTTGAGGGCCGCCTGGGCCTGGGCGACGTCGGCCGCGGCGAGCCGGACTTTCGTCCGCCACGTCTCGACTTCCTCGCCGGGGATGAGGCCCGGATTCTGGGTGATGACCGTCTCCCGGCGCTTGAGTCCGGCCTCGGCGTCGGCCTTGGAAGCCACGGCTTTATCGTAGGTCGCTAGGGCCGCCTCGACGGCCAGATTGAACCGCTCGGGCTCGATTTCGACGAGGACCTGGCTGACCTCGGCCCGGTTTCCCTCGGCGAAGAGGACCCGGTCGACGACTCCCGCCACCCGGGCCGTGACCTGGACCTTTTCGAAGGCGTCGACCGAGCCGACGGCGTTGACCGTGAAAATGAGAGACCGGACCTCGACCGGAGCTGCTTCGACGGGATACTGAATTTGGGCCTTGGTTTGGAGCGAGCCGGATTTGGCCGACGGCAAGCGATCCCCGGAGTCCCTCTTGCATCCCGAGCCCGCGAGGAGGACGGCGGTCAGCCCGAGGCTGAAAAGGGCGAGGGTCGTTCTACGGGTTCTCATTTTCCGGATCCTTTCCCAGAGGGTCAAGCCCCAGGGCGGCTTCCAAGGCGAGATAAGCCGTTCCGAGTCCATAGCGAGCCCGGACGAGGTTCACGTTGGCGTTGAAGAGGCTGTAGTTGGCGTCGGCGACTTCGAGGGCCGAGCTCAAGCCCTGGCGGTAGAGCTCGGCCGTCTCGGCGGCGTTCTTCTTGGCGACATCGGAGGTCGTTTGAGCCAGCTTGAGGGCCGCCCGCTGGCTTTCCAGAATCGCCAGGGCGTCCCGGACGTCCAGCTCGACCTGGCGCAGGGCGGCCTGGAGGTTCAAGTCGGCCTGATGAGCCACGGCCTTGCTCTCGGCGTAATCGCCGTTGCGGGTCAAGCCGTCGAAGATCGTCCAGCCCATCGACATCCCGAGGCTCCAGTTGAAATTCCGCCCCGTCAAGCCCGCTTCGTTCGTGTAGGTGTAACGGCCGGTGAAGGTCAGGCTCGGGAGCCAGCGGAGGAGAGGCTCCAGGACCGCGGCGTGCTGCGACTTCGCCCTCCAGCGCAGGGAGGAGATGTCGGGGCGGCGGTTCTGGGCTTCGGCGATGAGCTGGCCGACCGGCGGGATTTCCGCCTCGACGGCTTGGAGGAGAACCTCGGGAGTCGCCAGCTTCTCCGGCGGGGGGTTGTTCAGGAGATACCCGAGGTTGAGATAGGTCGTCTCGACCTGGCCCTGGACCTGGGTGACCCCCATCTCGGCGGTGGCGAATTCGAGCTCCGCCCGGGTCACGTCGTTCCGCGAGACGAGCCCCGCCGCGTGGCGGGCCCGGGCCGCATCCAAGCTCTGTTGGGCGAACTCGAGGCGGCTCCGGGAGGCCTCCAGGAGCTGATCGACCCCCAGAGTGGCCAGGTAGGCCGTCCCGACGTCGAAGGCCAGCTGGCGGTAGCTCTCGGCCGTAGTCAGGCGCTCCGCCCGGAGATCCGCCTTCGCCTGTTGGAGGGCGGGGATGTTCGAGGAATTGAAGAGGACCATGCTGAGGTTGGCCGATCCCGAGAGGGCGTTGTAGTTCTGGACGGTGATCTGGGAGTTGCCGACGATCCGGACGACCTCGAACGGCCGGCGGGTGTAGCCGGCGTTGAGGGTGAGCGTCGGCATGAAGAAGGCCCGGGCCTGGGTCAATCGGGCGTCGGCTGCTTCGAGCTTCTCGTCGGCGATGAGGGCCGCTTCGTTGGACTTCAGGGCGATCCGGATCGCCTCCTCCAGGGTCAGGACCTCGTCCCGGCTCCGGGCCGGAAGATAAAGGAAAAGGCCGACGAGCATCGTCCCCAAGACGACAAGAATCCGCGGGATGAGCGCTGCTTTCGGTTTTGTCATGGGCGTCCGATCCTTCCCTCCTTGGTCTCATCTCTCCGCCGGCTCCGTCAAAACGTAAAAAAGCGCCCGCCGGGCGCCCTTCTCCAAGGCAGGGACCGGCAAACGCCTGAATACCGCCCCCTCCGGACCTTGGGGCCGTCTATTTGACCATAAGGTCGGCGATCTTGATGTTCCTTGTCTCGAGAAGCGTGCCCATGGCCCTTTCCAGACCGGCCTGGGCGATGTTGTAATTGATGATGGCGTTGAGCTCGGCGACGCGGGAGCTCGTCAGGTCGCGCTGGTTCTGGAGGACGATGTAGTTCGTGCTCTGGCCGACCCGGAGCTTTTCCTCCTCGGCGGCCAGCTTCTTCTCGGCCAGCTCGCGGGCGACCTTGTTGGCCTGGACGAGCTTGAAGTTCGTCTGGAGCTGCCGGACGGCGTTCCGGATCTCGAGGACGGCGGTCTTCTGCTGGTTTTCAAGCTCCAGGAGGGCCTGATCGTAGGCGATCTTGGACTGGGCGTAAGCGGCCTTGGACAGGAAGTTCGAAAGCGGGATGTCCAGGGACAAGGAGATGTTCCAGTTCGGATACTTGAAGCGGAACGTGTCCTTGTAGGCTTCGGTGAAACCGCCCGGGATCGTCCCGATGACCGTCCCGAAGAGCGGGTTGCCGTCGTAGAGGATTTGGGTCCCCGACAGCCCGGGGCTCTGATAGCCGGCGCTCAGGCTGAGGTTGGGAAGGAGCTGATTCTTGGCGTAGCCGAGGTTGAGCTCGTCCGTCTTGAGGTTGATCTTCGAGATCCGGAGGTCGGTCCGCTTTTCCAGGGCGACGGACAGGGCCAGGTCGAAATCGACCGGCCGCTCTTCGAACTTGGGCTTGTCCGTCGGGACGACGGCCGTGAATCCTTCCTCTTCCTCGGCCGAGAGGTTCATCAAGTTCCGGAGCTGGTCCTCGTAGTTCCGGACCTGGGATTGGGCGGAAAGGATGCTCGCTTCGCGGCTCGCGACCTCGGCCTCGGCGCTCAGGACGTCGATCGGGGCGAGCGTCCCGATCTCGACGGACCGCTGGTTCTTGGCCAGGAAGTCCCTGGCCAGTTGGAGGGAGGTCTCCTGGACCTTGAGGTTTTCGACGGCATAGACGAGGCTCCAGTAAGTCTGCTCGACGGAATAGACGGTGTCCTGGACGGTCTTGGCGAAGTTGAGCCCGGAGACGTCGTAATTGTTCCGGGCGATGGTGATCGTCCGGTTCGTCCATTTCATGCCGAAATCCCGCAGCAGCGGCTGGCTGACGCTGAAGCTGAGCTGGGTGTTGTACTGGGGGTTGATCGTGTTCCCCTTCTGGTTCGTGTCGGTCAGGCCGTTGGACATCGCCACCGTGATCCGTCCCCCGAGGGGAATCGTCTGGTTGACGTTCCCCTGGAAATTGCCCGTTTTGGTGATGCTCGTCGCTCCGGCGACGTCGAGGAAGGAATAGGACACCCGCTCGGTGTGGCGGTTCGAATAGCTGAAGGCGAAGGTCGGATAGTACTTTTCCCGGGCCGCCTGGATGGAGAGTTCGCTCGCGGCCGGGCTGAACTCGGCGACCTGGATGGCCAGGTTGCCCTTCAGGGCCCGGAGGATGGCCTCGTCGAGGGAAAGGGAAAGCGTCTTGGGCGCGTCCTGGGCGAGGGCGCTCCCCGTTATCGCGGCCAGCATGCAGAGGGCACGGAGAAACCTAGGCTGATGCATTTCGAGTCTCCTATAGCTACGAATGTTCCTCATTCGTAGCGCAGGGCTTCGATGGGGTCGAGCTTGGACGCCTTCCGGGCGGGATAGAACCCGAAGAAGATGCCCACCGAGGCCGAGAAAATGAAGGCCAGGAGGACCGAGCCGGGGGTGACGACGGTCGTGATCGTCGAGAAATAGGAGATGTACTTCAGGAGCTTCGAGATCCCCACCCCCAAGGCGATGCCGAGGATGCCGCCCATCATCGACAGGACGATGGCCTCGGCCAGGAACTGGAGGAGGATGTCGCGCTCCTTCGCCCCGACGGACATCCGGATCCCGATCTCCCGGATCCGCTCGGTCACCGAGACGAGCATGATGTTCATGATCCCGATCCCGCCGACGAGAAGCGAGATGCCGGCGATCGAGCCGAGGAGGATGGTCAGGATGTTCGTCGCGTCGGCCGCCCCTTCGGCGATCTCGGCCATGTTCTGGACGGTGAAATCGTCGTCCGCCCCGGGCTCGATGCGGTGCCGGATCCGGAGGAGGTCCTCGATCTGGCGCTTGGCCTCGTCGGTCATTTCGGCCGAAACGGACGAGACGTCGATCGACTGGATGAAATCCGCCCTCTGGAGGCGCTTCATGGCCGTCGTGTAGGGGACGGCGATGAAATCGTCCCGGCTTCCGAAGCCGCCCGTGTCGCCCTTGCTCTTGAACACGCCGAGGATCAGGAAGGGGACTCTCGAGACGCGGATCGTCTTGCCGAGGGGGTCCTCCCCGACCTCGAACAGGTTCTTGTAGACGTCGGCGCCGATGACGCAGACCTTGGCCGCCGAGCGGACCATGCTCTCGTCGAAATACGTCCCCGACTCGAGCTCCCATTTCCGGACGAGGGGATAGTCCTGGCTCGTTCCCTGGACCTGGGTGTTCCAGTTCTTGTTCATGTAGACGATCTGGGTCCGGGTGCTGACGCTCGGGGAGACGCCTTCGACGGCCGGAAGCTGGCCGATCGCGTTGGCGTCCTCGACCGTCAGACGGACCCAGCCGCCGCCGCCCGTCCGCACGCCCCCGACGTTCCGGCTTCCGCCCCGGACGGAAAGGAGGTTCGTCCCCATGTTGGCGAAGCGGCTCTCGACGGCGGCCCGGGCGCCCGCGCCGATGGAGACCATGGCGATGACGGCCCCGACGCCGATGATGATCCCCAGGCAGGTCAGGAAGGTCCGCATCTTGTTGCGGGCCAGGGCCCGGAGGGAAACGCGCATAATGCGCATGAAATGGAGGGCGTTTTTGACGATCATGCGTTGACCTCTTCCCGGACGATTTGGCCGTCGCGCATGTGGATGCGGCGCTTGGCCTTGGCCCCGATGTCCGACTCGTGGGTGACCATGACGATGGTGATGCCTTTCTCCTCGTTGAGCTTCTTGAAGATCCCCATGATCTCCTCGCTCGTCTTCGTGTCGAGGTTCCCCGTCGGCTCATCGGCCAGGATGAGAGAGGGGTTGTTGAGAAGCGCCCGGGCGATGGCCACGCGCTGCTGCTCGCCGCCCGAGAGCTGGTTCGTCTTGTGGCATTCCCGCCCCTTGAGGCCGACGGCGCCGAGGGCGGCCATGGCCCTGTCCGTGCGCTCTTTCCCGGAGACGTGGGCGTAGAGGAGCGGCAGCTCGGCGTTCTCGAGGGCCGTCGTCCGGGAGAGGAGGTTGAAGGATTGGAAGACGAAGCCGATCTTCCGGTTGCGAAGAGTGGCCAGCTCGTCCCTGTCGAGCTTCGAGACTTCCTCCCCGTCGAGGACATAGCGCCCCGAATCGGGCTTGTCGAGGCAGCCGAGGATGTTCATCATCGTCGATTTCCCCGACCCCGAAGGCCCCATGATGGCCACGAAATCGCCGGCCTTGATGGCGTAGGACACCCCGCGCAGCGCCCGGACTTCGGTTTCGCCGATGTGATAGGTCTTCGTCAGGTTTTCCAGTCGAATAAGGGTCTTGTCCATGAAATTTCCCTTGGGCCGGGGCCCGGCCTCACCGGCCGATGAACATCATCCCGCCGGGTCCTCCGGGACCGCCGCGCATGGGCTGCTGACTCGTCGTCGCCGGCGTCGCCGCCGAGACGGTGCCGATGACGACTTTCATCCCTTCCTTGAGCTCGCCCCGGGTCAACTCGGTGAAGGTGTTGTCGGTGATTCCCGTGCCGATGACGTAGGGCTTCATCTTATTGATCGTCTCGTCGAGAACCCAGACCGTGCCGCCCGTCCGCCGCTGGCCTTGCCGTTGGGCCATCCTCTGCTGGAACTGCTGGAGCTGCTCGGGGGTCAACTGGCTCATGTCGATCCGCTGCCCGCCGCCCTGGCGCTGTCCTCGTTGTCCCTCCGTCCGCTGCCCTTCGTCCTGAGGCTGGCCCTGGGAGTTTTGACCGCCCGTCTGGCCGGGCTGGCCGGGTCTCTGTCCCCTGGCCTCGGCCAGAAGCTTCTGGATCTCTTCCTGGGAAATCTGGGGGGTGAAGCGGAGAGCCGTGTTGGGGATTTTGACCACGCCCCGGGCTTCGCCGGTGATGATCGAGACCGTGGCCGTCATCCCCGGCCGGAGTTTCAAGCTTGGATTGGGGGCGTCGATGATCGTCGGGTAGGTGACGACGTTCTGGGTCGTCGTCGGGGAATTGCGGACCTGCCGGATCTCGCCGTTGAAGATCTCGCCCTGGAAAGCGTCGACCGTGAAGCGGACTTTCTGGCCCTCCTTGACCCGGCCGATGTCGGCCTCGTCGACCGAGCACTGGACCTGCATCTTCGTCAAGTCGCTGGCGACCTTGAAGAGGACGGGGGCCTGCATCGAGGCGGCCACGGTCTGGCCGATGTTGACCGCCCGGGTGATGACCGTCCCGTCGATCGGCGAGCGGATGATGGCGTAGGAGAGGTCGACCTTGCTCGAATCGAACTGGCTCTTGGCCTGGGCGACGCTCGATTCGGACGTCTGGACGCCGACCTTGGCGGAGACGTAGTTCGCCTCGACCGTCTCTTTCTCCTCGAACGAGATGAGGTCCCGGGAAAACAGGTCCTGCGTCCGTTCGTTTTTCTTTTTGGCGTTCTCGAGCGTGACCTTGGCCTGCTCCAGGCGGGCCAGGGCGCTTTGGTAATTCGCCGCGTTCTGGTCGACCTTGGCCTTGAGGATGGATTGGTCGAGCTCGGCCACGACCTGGCCGGCCTTGACTTCGGAATTGTAGTCGGCATAGAGCTTCTCGATCTTGCCCGAGACCTGGCTGCCGATATCGATGATGTCGACGGGATTGATCGTCCCCGACGTCACGACCAGGGACTCGATGTCGCCCTTGGCCAGCGTTTCCGTCCGGTATTTGACCTCGCTGGCCTTCCCCTTCTTAATCAGGGAATATCCCAGGATGGCTCCCGCGACGATCACGATAATCGCCACTCCGAGGATCACTTTTTTCTTCATCGGTGCGCTCCTTCATCGTATTTCCTTGCGGATTATTTTTCGAACGGGGCCGCGGCGGAGGATTCCGGCCTTCCGTCTCGCGGCGATGGGCTTCGCGCGCCCTCTGGATCATCTCCTCCTGCTTTTTCCTCTGCTCGGGCGTCAGGACGGCGTCGATCTCCTTGCGAAGCTGGTCCCGGATTTCGCCCAAGTGCTTGTAGTAGTCGGACCGAAGCTCCTTCATCCGTCCGTCGTTGGTCTTGAAGATGTCCTGGATCTTGGCCTGCTGCTCGTCGGACAGGCCCAGCTCCTTGGCCCATCGCTCGTGCGAGGGGACGGGAGGACGGCCCGAGGGACGGCCGCCGGGCTTCTTGGCGAACCAGAGGCGTTCGGCGAACACGCCCGCCGCCACCCCGGCGATAAAGACGAAGACCAGGGCGAGGACGAAAAACAGCCGGGATTTGTTCATGGCCGGGGAATCCTTCCAGGACCGGCGAGGCGCTCGTCGGCGGCGAAGAGGATGGCGATGTCGCGGTTCCCCGGCTTTTCGTCGTCGAGAATCGTCCGCGTTTCGGCGATCGGATTCTCTTCGCTGAAGAGCAGGGCCTGGGGCGATGTCGTGTCCGCCTGGATGGGCAGGAGGAGCATCATCGCCCCGAGGAAGCCGGCGATCATGGCCAGCGAGGCGGGGATCGCCCGAAGGCTCCAGCGCAGCCACAAGGCCTGCGCCTCGGCCCGCGGAGCCTCCGCGAGCCGGCTTTCGAGCCGGCTCCAGAAATAGGGGAGCGGTTCGGGGAAGCTGACGTCCCCCAGCCGCGCCCGGAGGTCTCGGACCTCCGAAGCCGTTATCCGGCACGCGGGGCAGTCCGCCAAATGGGCTTCCAGGGCGTCCCGGACGGACCGGTCCAGAGACCGGTCCAGGGATTGCGAAATCCACCGTTCAGCGGTCCGGCATTTCATGCCCGTCCTCCTTCCCGGTACATCGGGGACGCCAATCGCTTGCGGAGCATCTTCCGGGCCCGGTGGAGTCTGGAGTCCACCGTCCCCGGGGCGACGCCCAAGACTTTCGCCACCTCGTCATAGGACATCCCCTGGACATCCCTCATCGTCAGGATCAACCGGTATTTCGGCGGCAGATTCCCGAGAACCCGGAAAACGAGCCGTCGCTTCTCTTCCTCCTCGCGCACCCGGTCCCTCTCCTCGGCCGAGTCGGCCACGGCGATCGGGCCGTCGCCGAGCTCATCGAGGGAGACTTCCTTCCTTCGGGCCGTCTTCCGGAGATGATCTTTGATATGGTTGACGGCGATCCGGTAAAGCCACGTTCCGAACTCCGAGTCGGCCCGGAATTTCGGCAGGGCTTGGTAGGTTTTAATGAACACCTCCTGGGCGAGGTCGTCGGCCGAAGCCCGGTCCCGGACGAAGCTGTAGGCGAGATGGAAGACTTTCGGATTATACATCTTGACCAGTTCTTCGAAGGCTTCCCGGCTTCCCCGCCGGGCCTCTTCGACAATCGTTTTTTCGTCCATTCGGGCTCATGGCCCTCGACCTCCGTCGATTTTTAGACGCGGCGGCCGAGGAATTCTTCCCAGGTTGCTCTTTTGAACCGGCGGGGAAGGCGATTCGTTGCCCTCCCTTTTCGGGTCAAAAACCCGTCTATTATACCAGAAGTCCGTTCCGGACGTGTCGTCCGCCGCGGGAGGGAGTCCGCCGTGTCCGCGGGATAGAGAAAGAGATGAGGGCGGAGGAAAAGAGGCGTCCCCCTGGCCCCGCCGGTTGCCCGGGGAGCCAGGGGGATTGGAGGGATCAGGAATGCGAAGAGGAAGGGGTTTCTTCGTTATCCGTTATTTCGGCTTCCGAACGGCTTTCCACTCGGGAGGGGCCATGTCGCCGCCGCGGCCGCCGAAGCCGCCTTCCATCGTGCCCTTCAGGTTGTTCTCGTCGACGATTTCGCCCTTGTAGACGATCTTCATCTCTTGGCCGTCCCGGCCTTGGCGGACGATCGTCCACTCGACGGCTTTGTCCTTGACCGTGCCTTCGCCTTTCGACTCGCCGCCGCGCTGGCTGATCATCGTCACCTCGAGCTTATCGCCCGTTTGGACGATTTTCATCTGTTGTTCCATCGTCCGCTCGCCGAAAGACATGGTGTACGTCCAATCGCCGGTCAGGTTGACCTGGGAAGCGACCGCCAGGACACCCGTCACGAGAAGGGCCAGGAAGAGCAGTGAGGCTTTTTTCATCGTTGTCCTCCTATTCGTCCATTAGACGAAAAGCGGGACGAAATCTTCCCTCTTTTCATCGAAGAGAGACCGTTTCTAAAAACGATCTCTCTTTATCGATATATCGACAATGCGTCGCGATCAGAGGCGGCCGAGTTTTCGCCGATCCTCCGGCCCGTCCAGATCTTCCAAAATCTCCGGAGTTTCGACCTCGAGCCGCAGGACGTCGCCCGGGTGGCGGCGGAGAAGGCCGCGAAGCCCCTCGGACGGATCGAGCCGCGAAATCTCTTTCCGGTATCGGCCGAGGTCGACGAGGAGGGGATGTCCGCCTTTGCCCCGAAAAGCCGGATAAACGAGGCCTTTCTTCCCCTCAAGAAACGCCCCGATGACCCGGTCGATGGTCGAGGCCGCGATCCAGGGCTGGTCTCCGAGAAGGACGACGGCCGCCCGGACGTCCCCGGGAAGGCCCCGGATGCCCCATTGGACGGAGGACAGCATGCCCTCGGCGAAGTTCGGATTCCTCGTCCGGGCGACGGCCCGACCGGCGACCTTTTCCTCGATCCGGTCGGCTTCCCCTCCGAGGACGACGAGAGTCCCCCCGGCGCGCGAGGCGGCCGCGCTTTCCAGGACGGCCTCGATGACCGTCCGTCCCCGGTAGGGCAAAAGAAGCTTCGGCTCGCCCATCCGCCGCGACTCGCCGGCCGCCAGGACCAAGGCCCAGATGTCGTTCGCCTTCTCCATCTCAAATCTCCTTCCGGGTCGAAAACTGGCCAACGGACGGAAGTGTCTCCATTCCAGATCGTGTTTGAAGGTCCGCTCCTCGACGCTCCTTCTCGGCGCCTCTGGCCTTACGATCCCCGCGCTTCACCTGCTCGCGGTTCCCCATCCCATTTCTCAGGGCGTGTCACGGCGACATGACCATCCTCTAACCCCGGCCCCGGGGAACCAGTCCCGTCGGTTCCCCCCCTCGGCAAAGCCAGGGGGCCCCCCCTCCGACTCTCGAAGACGCTGACGATTTTCAGGGCTCCCCCCACGAAGGGGGGAGTAGAGGGGGGCAGTATCACTGGTCCCATTTCTTGGGAGCGTCTTCGTCGGACGGCCATGCCGCCGCCTGACACGCCGAGCCCTTCGAAAAGCGTCTGCGGGGCGGTAAACCTTTATCACGTTCCGACACTTCCGTCCGCTGGGGGTGTCATTCGATCGAAGAAGATTTTCGGCGGACGGCGACGAGCTCGGCGGCGATCGAGACGGCGATTTCGGGGACGCTCTTCGACCCGATCGGCAGGCCGATCGGAGCGTGGATGCGGCGCCACTCCGCATCCGTGGCCCATCTCCGGCGCAGGAATTCCTCGCGCATGAGAGCGACCTTGCGGCCGCTGCCGATCATCCCGAGATAGGCCGCCCGACGGCCGAGACAGGCCCGCAGGGCCTCGGCGTCCAGGCGATGCCCGCGCGTCGCGATGACGACATAGGCGTCGTCTCCCAGGGGGAGCTTTCGGAGGGCCCGCCGGACCGGGCCGACGATGAACCGGTCGGCCTGGGGAACGGCCTCCCGGTTCGCCACCTCGGGACGGTCGTCGATGAGGATGATGTCGAACCCGAGGAGCTTTCCCTGGATGGCCACGGCCCGCCCGACATGCCCGGCGCCGGCGATGATGAGCCGCGGCGGCGGGAGGTGAGGCTCGAGATAAAGCCAGCCGTCCGCGGTCTCCCGCCAGACCGCCTTTCCCGTCCGGCCGGACGAGACGATTTCCCGCCGGATCCGTCCCCAAGGCTTTCCCGCGGACGCCCAGCCGCGGAATTCCCGGGAAAACCAGCGTCGACGGACATGGCGCGTTTTCTTATCCACGAAGGTCGCCAGGACGCCTCCCCGGCCGCGATCGATCGCCCGGAAAAGGCTTTGGAAAATACGGCGGTGCTTCTCCGGCGAGGCATCGATGAAAATCTTCATCCGGCCGCCGCATACGGCGTCGGCCTCGGCGGAATAAGTCTTGGCCAGGTCAAAAGCGAGAAGACGGGAGCGGCGGCGGGCCAAGGCCGCCTCGGAAGCCCGGATCGTCCCGGCTTCGACGGCCCCGCCGCCGACGGTTCCGCCGAGAAGCCCGGCGGCCGAGACAAGGGCCGACGCTCCGGCGACCTGAGGGGAGGAGTCTCCGGCCTCGACCACGGTCGCCAAGGCCGCAGGTTCGCCGGGACGGGTCTTGTCGATCAAGAAGCGATAGGCCGTCCGGTCGGGAATGAAGACGTCTTCCATCGCCGGTCCTCTCCGCCGTATGGGGCGACCGTATCCCCCTCGCTGCGTCACCCTGACGAGGGTCCCACTCCGCTCCGGGGGACACGGCCGCCCCATCGGCTTCTTAAGCCGAATCCCAGACGTCTCTGACGGTCAGGCCAGAAGCTCCTTGACTTTCCGGAACGTCTCCAGGATCCTATCGACCTGCGCGTCGGTGTGGGTCGCCATGTAGCTCGTCCGGAGGAGACTCATGTCCGGGGGTACGGCCGGCGGAAGGGCGACGTTGGTGTAAATCCCGGCTTCGTACAGGATCTTCCAGGCCTCGATCGTCTTCATCATGTCCCCGATGACGATGGGAATGATCGGCGTTTCGGACACGGCGATGTCATAGCCCATGGCCCGAAGCTCGGCCCGGACGCGCTCGCCGATGGCGTTGACCCGAGCGACGCGCTCGGGCTCTTCCTCGATCACGTCGAGGCAGGCCAGGACGGTGGCCACGTTGGCCGGGGGAAGGCTGGCGCTGAAGATGAACGGCCGGGCGAAGATCTGGATCCAATGGATGACCTCTTTGCGGGCGGCGATGAAGCCGCCGATCGAGGCGAAGGACTTGCTGAACGTCCCCATGACGAGGTCGACCTCGGGCACGAGACCGAAATGGGTCGCCGTGCCGCGGCCGCCGCCCAGGACCCCGAGGGAATGGGCGTCGTCGCAGAGGAGGCGGGCTCCGTACTTCTTGCAGACGGGGACGATCGCCGGCAGGAGGGCGATATCCCCGCCCATGCTGTAAACGCCGTCGACGGCGACCAGCTTTCCGACGTCCTCGGGACAGGCCTTGAGAATCGATTCCAGGTCGGCCGCGTCGTTGTGCTTGAAGAAGCGGGCCTGGACGTTCTTCTGCCCTTTCGCCTGACGGGCGCCGTCGATGATGCTGGCGTGGACCTCCTTGTCGGTGATGATGATGTCGCCGGGGTCGACGATGGCCGGAATCGAGCCGAGGTTGACCTGGAAGCCGGTGCTGAAGACCAGGGCCGCCTCCTGCCCGACGAAGGCGGCCAGCCGCTCCTCGAGCTCGATGTGCATCTGGAGGGTGCCGTTGAGGAATCGGGACCCCGTGCAGCTCGTCCCGAATTTCCGGATGGCCTCGACGGCCCTCTCCTTGACCTTGGGATGGTTCGTCAGGCCCAGGTAGTTGTTCGACCCGATCATCAGGAGGCGCTTGCCGTCGATGACGACTTCGGTGCCTTCGGCCTGCTCAATGGGGATGAAGTAGGGGAACAGGCCCATCTTCATGACCGTCCGAGGATTCGTCGGATAGCCGTATTTCTGGGCGACGGAGGGACTGTCATAAAAGCCAAAGCATTTTTCGAAAAGGTCCATGGCGCGTCCTTTGAAGCGGAAATATGACGGCTTATAATACTAAACCCCGGCGGGCAGGACAAGCCGTCCGACAAAATTGTTGAATCCCCCGACGGAATTGTCGGAAAGCCGGAGGCCGAAAAACATCAACTCTTTTATTTTCAACGAAATATAAATTGGCACGCGAGTTGCATTGAATCGAGTCTCATGATAGAAAGGAGGCTCGATATGAGCACAAAAAAACTTCTGAAGGCAGGATCGATCCTGATCCTGGGGCTGGGTCTCGTTGCCGGGAGCGCGTTCGCTCAATCGACGAACCGGGTCAAGACCCGGGCGATGTTCATGGACCAGAACGGCGACGGCATTTCGGACCTCTTGCGCGACCACGACAACGACGGCATCCCGAACTGCCAGGACGCCGATTGGACGAGGCCGCAGAACGGGACGGGCTACCAGAGCCGGAACGGCCAGGGCGGAGAGCGGATGGGGGCCGGCAACGGTCTTCATCACGGCTGGTCGAGCGCCGAGTTCCGCGGCCAAGGCCTCTCGAAAGGGCCTTTCGGCACGGGCGTCTGCGACGGCACCGGACCGAAAGGCAACGGGAAAGGCCGGCGTTGAAGCCGGTCTCGCGATTCCGAAGAAGAGCGTTCAAAGGGAAGAGGGGCCCGGCCTCTCTTCCCTTTGAGAGATCTCGCCCATGAAAGACTTCAAGATTCTCCTCCTCCCGCTCCTCCTTCTCTCCGCCGCCGCGTATCCTCTGAAGGCGGACCAGTTTCAATTGTCGCTCTTTCAAACGGGGGCCGACAACCTCTATCAGACGGCCTTGGGGACTTCCGACCGGATCTCGTCCTTCGCCCTTTCCTGGAACGGAAGGGCGGGGCGGTTCACCCTCTTTGCCGACGGAGACTATGCCTATCTCTGGCGCAGCACGGGCTTGAGCTATCTCACTCTCGGCGGGGGGGCCGACTATCTCTATGCCCCCGGCGAAAAAACGGCCCTCTATGTCTCCCTCGAGGGCCGAGGAGCGCTCTACCGCTCGGATTACGACGACTTCAATTACGGGGCGGTCAGGCTCACGGCCGCGGTCAAGACGTATCTCAGCCCGACCTCAATCCTCAAAGCCTCGGCCCTCTCGGAATACCGCTCTTTCCGGACCGAGATCTTCAACGCCCTGAGCCAAACGCTCAATCTCTCTCTCGATAAATATTTCCAGACGAAGACGACCCTCAAGGCCGAGGCCGGTTGGGGCTATAAATACTTTCTCCAGCCCCAGGCCGCCGGAACAATCGCGGCCGAGGCCGCCGCACCCGCTCCCCTCGGAGGAGGCGTTAATTCAGGGTCGGGCCCCGGCGGCTGGCGTTCCGGCCGGGGAGGCGGAGTCCAGGCGCCGTTCCTCTACCGCTCCTCGGGAAAGGGAATCCAGATCGCCTCGCTGAGCGGCCTCGTCGCCCAAGGCCTCGGAGACCGCGTTGGCTTCCGCCTGACCGGCATCCGCCAGTGGTTCCTTTCGGGCGAAAATCCGTTCACCTATGTCGAGGAATTCTATATGGTCGAGAACCCGACCTACGACGATTTCTCCTGGGAAGGCTTCGGCTGGAACGCCCAACTGACCTTCCTGATGCCCTGGGAGGCGGAGCTCAAGGCCGGCTATTCGGCCGGCCGCAAGGAATTCCCGGGCATCGAGGCCCTGGGGCTCGAGGGGACCGGGCTCGGGATGATGAGAAAGGACACGCGGCGGCAGTTTGAGGTCCGAGTCGAGAAAGACTTCGCCCGGATGTCCCTTTTCCTCGCCTATGCCCATATCCGCAACGATTCCAACGATCCGCTCTTCCACTGGAACGGCGGGTTCATTTCCGGAGGCCTCGTCTGGAATTTCGCGACGGGAGCGGTCCAATGAAAAAACTCGCCGCCGGCGTCGGGGGAGCCATCGTCGCCGCGCTTCTCGGCGGGCCGCCGCCGGTCTCCGCCGTCGGGCAACAGGCCGGTTTCTACGATGTCGACCGCGAGGTTAAAATCGAAGGGCCGGTCCAGGACGTCCGGCTTGAACCCCGCTTCGAAAACACCCAGCCCTTCGTTGTCGTCAAGGTCGAGGACAAGGCGACCGGCCGGACCTATACCGTCGAGATCGCCCCGGCATGGTTCTTCGACCAGGACATCCACAGGGGGGAACGGCTGGCCGTCGTCGGGTCGCTCGTCTCCAAGGCCGAGGCGTCGCCGGTCGTAATGGCCCGCGAGGTCCAGTGCCGCGGGGAGACGATCCGCGTCCGCGACCGCAAGGGCTTCCCCAACTGGCGGGGAGGAGCGATGCGGCAGGGGAAGCGGAAGCGAGGTCCGATAACTTGAAACCCCGGCGTCCTCTCCTTTTCTTCCTCCTGCCCTATGGGGGTGTTCTCCTCGTCTTTTTCGCCGTCGCCTCCTTCAACCGGGCTTTCATCCAGGAGAGGGCGGAGAGCCTCGTCAAGGAACAGCTCTCGGCCTCGGCCGAAATCCTCAAGGCCGGAGTCCGGGACCTTCTCGAGAAAAACGTCCCGCCCCAGGGAATTCTCCGGGGCTACGCCGGAGCCGAGGAGATCTATTTCATGGCCGTCCTGGACGAGCGGCTCGAAATCCTCGATTGGTCCTCGCGGTTCGAAGGGTATCTCCCCTTCTCCCGGAAGGACCTCCCCCGCGAGGAAGCTTGGATCATCGACTCGCCGGCGGGACGGATCTACAGCGTTTTCAAGCCGCTCCGCACGGCCGAGGGAAAGAGCTACTCCCTCTACCTCGGAATCTCCCTTCGCGGCCTCGAAGACATGCTGGCCCGATCCCGCCGAAATCAAGGATTCCTCTTCGGGATCCTAGCCCTGGCGGGGCTGGCCCTTTTCGGCGGGGTCTTTCGCCTCCACCGCCAATCCCTTGCCCGGGCCGAGGAGGCCGTGGTTGAGCGCGAGGAAAAAGAGCGGCTCCGGGAAATCTCCGGCTTCACCGCCGGAATCGCCCACGAAATCAAGAATCCCCTGAACAGCCTCGCCCTGCTCAACGAGCTGATGGCCAAGAAGGCCGCGCCCGAGCTGGCCGAGCACCTCGCCTTGGCGCGGGACGAAATCCGGAAGATCGCCGGCATCATCGACGCCTTCTCGAGCGCTTCGAAGCCGCTGACCTTGCGGCGGCAATCCGTCCGCCTGGCCGAGCTCGTCCAGGGCGTCCGGTCGTCGCTTCTCGCCGACGCGGAGCGGAAAAACGTCGAGATTCTCGTCGACGGCAAGGGCGACGTGCAGGTGGAGGCGGACCGCGACCTCTTGACCCAAGCCCTGTTCAACGTCGTCCGGAACGCCGTCGAGGCGACGGACCGCGGCTGGATTCGAATCCGGATATCCCGGAAGAGGAAAGGGGGCGTCATCCAGGTCGAGGACACGGGCCGGGGGATCCCGGACGAACTCGCCGCGCGCCTCTTCGAGCCCTTCGTTTCCTCCAAGCCACAGGGCTTGGGCGTCGGGCTCTACCTGGCCCGTAAGATCCTGACGGCCCACGAAGGGACGATCGCCGCGGCCCCCCGTCCCGGAGGAGGGGCGGTCATGACCCTCGAGATCCCCGGAGGTCCCTCATGAGTCAAGCCCTGGTTCTCGTCGTCGAGGACGACGCCCTGCAGCGCAAGCTCATCCGAGATCATCTCGAGGCCGAAGGCTACTCCGTCGTCCTTGCCTCCGGACGGGCCGAGGCCGCCGAAGCGGCCCGCCGCCAGCCCGTCGAAGCCGCCGTCGTCGACTTGAAGCTCGGCCCCGATTCCGGCCTCGACGTCATCGCCGACCTCGTGGCCTTCAATCCCCTCCTCGCCCCGATCATGGTCACGGCCTTCGCCGACGTCGAGACCGCCGTCGAGGCCGTCAAGCGAGGGGCTTTCGACTATCTCGTCAAGCCCCTCGACGTCCGCAAGTTCCTGATCGTCCTCGGGCGGGCCCTGGAGCGCCACCGCCTCCGCCGCGAAGTCGAGAGCCTCAGGACGAACCTCGAAGACCGGTTCAGCGTCCGGAACTTCGTCGCCGCCTCGCCCAAGATGGAGGAGATCGTCCGCCTCGTCGGCCGGGCCGCCCGGAGCGAAGCCACGGTCCTCGTCACGGGCGAGACGGGGACGGGGAAGGACGTCGTCGCCCGGACGATCCACTTCTCCTCCCCCCGGGCGAACGGCCCGTACCTCGCCGTCAACATCCCCTCCCTGCCGGAAACGCTCGTCGAAGCGGAGCTTTTCGGCGCCGAAAAAGGGGCCTACACGGGAGCCCACGAGCGGATGAAGGGCAAATTCGAGGCGGCAGGGGGAGGAACGATCTTCCTCGACGAGGTCGGGGATCTCGCCCCCGCGGTCCAGGTCAAGCTTCTCCGCGTCCTCCAGGACCGGGAATTCACCCGCCTCGGTTCGTCCAAGCCCCAGAGGGCCGACGTCCGGATCGTCGCCGCGACCAACCGGGACCTCGATAAGGCCGTGGCCGACGGAACCTTCCGCTCCGACCTCTTCTACCGCCTGAACGTCATCCGGCTCCATCTCCCCCCCCTGCGCGAACGCAAGGAAGACATCCCGCCGCTCGTCGATCATTTCCTGAGGACGTTCGCTAAACGGGAAAGGAAAAAGGTGACGTCCATATCGGCCGAGGCGATGACCGTCCTTCTCTCCTACGGATACCCGGGCAACGTCCGCGAGTTGGAAAACGCCGTCGAACGGGCCGTCGTCTTCGCCGACGGAGACACGCTGACCCGGAACGACCTGCCGGTTGTCCTGACCGAGAGGCGGGAAGGCGAGGCCGCGGAAGGAGAAGGCCTGTCGCTTGAAGAGAGAGTCCGGCGACTGGAAGTGCGGGAAATCCGCAAGGCCCTCGAGGCGGCCGGAGGGGTCAAGAGCCGGGCCGCCCGCCTCCTCGGCATCACCGAGCGGATGCTGGCCTATAAAATCAAGACCTACGGGATCAGCCGATCTTGACCTTGCCCTTGGCCACGCCGCCGCGGGTCGAACTGACCGTCACTTGGACCTCTCCCGTCACGGGCTTGGCCATTTTGACCTTGAACACGACCGGCCGCTTCTCGCCGCCCTGGAGATAGCCGATCTCCTGGCGGCTCCGGCCGACGATCTCGATCCCGGCGGGAAGGCTGACGGAGACGTTGTCGGGCCGGACGATCTTGACCCGGTCGGCCATCTTGAGGGCCGTGGGGAGGAATCCCTCGTTGGCCACGGTGATCGTCAGGTCGTAGGTGTCCTTCTCTTTTTTAGCCGGTTTGAGCCCGCCGCCGACGACCTTCAGCCTAGGGAGCTTCAGAAACATGAAGAGATTGAAAAGGGCCTCTTTCTTGACCCATTCCTCGAGAAGCTCGACGGGCGGATTCTGGTTCCAGAACTTCGGGTTGAAGCCGCCGATCTCGACCTCGCCCAGGGTCGGATGGACGGCCTTCGTCCAGGGCTTGAAGTAGCGCCCGCCGAGATCTTCATCGATGGTGCGAAGCTGCTCGAGGGGGGAAACCCGGCCGTCGCCGTCATAATCCTTCACCCGGCCGCCGTTCCAGAGCTCGTCGCCGTACCAGACGGCTCCGTAGTAGAGATAGCCAAAGTCGGGCGAATGGCCGAAAAGGGGCGAGCCGCGGGGAGGCTCGGGCGGCTCCATCGCCGCCGGCCGGCCGGCGCCCGCCGGCGCGCCGGGCCCCATTCCCCCGCGTATCCCCCCGCCGCGCTCTCCGCCCGTCGAATAGTCGAAATAGGTGTCGCCCGCCCGGGTATAGCCGGTGATCTTCTTCCCTTCCTCGTCGAAATACTTGTAGATTTTCAGGTCCTCGGGGAACATGGCCTCGTCCATCTTGCTCGTCGACGGGCCGTGGAGGAGCATCGGCACGGTCGTGTCCATCGTCTGGACGACGGAGACATTGGGATGCTGGAGGAGGAAGAGGACGACGGTCCGCGTCTCGACCTCGGACAGGGGATACTCTCCCGCCCCGCCCTGGGTCCAGCCCCGGCCGGTGAGGTCGAGGCCCGGCATGGGCCGCCAGTTCTCGGGATAGTTCCGGTGGAGGTCGAGGCCGCCGATCCCGTCCTCGTTCACCCGGCCGTCGCCGTCGTTGTCGATCCCCTCGCTCTGGACGATGTAATCCCCCTTGCCGTCCGTCGCCCGGGTCATCAGCCGGCCCTTCGGGTCGGCGGGGTCGAGGACCATCGTTCCCTTTCCGGGCTCGACCTTCTTCCTCATCTGGAGGATGAATCCGTCACCGTCGATGTCCTCGGGGGCGTCCTCGTCGAGGAGATTATCGCGATCGTCGTCGTTGGGCCTGACCGTGCTCCGGTTGGACTGGGCCGTGTTGAGGTAGAGCTCGGAGCCGTCGGGATTGTTCTTGACCCGGATGTAGAGGGCGCAGGCGTCGACCTGGGCCGTCAGCTCCGGGTCCTTTCCGTAGTTGGAGAGGATGTGCCAGGCGAACCAGAGGGCGCACTCTCCGGCCGTGACTTCGCCCGAGTGGCGGTTGCCTTCGATAAACATCGCCGGCTTGTCCGTGTCCTTGCCGGTCGCCTTGTTGGTCAAGGTGATCTGCCAGATTTCCCGCCCCTCAAAGCTCTTGCCGACGGAATAGAGGTCGACGAGGTTCGGGTAGTCCTTGGCCCATTTCTGGAGGAGGACGACGACCTCGTCGTAGGTGTGGTAATGGACGAAATCGACTTCCCCCGGAACCTTGGGCTTGGTGAAGGGATAGTCCGCCCGCGGGAAATAGCTCACCCCGTGGCGCACGCCGCCGACGATGTAGGCCTTGGTCGGCCGGGGCTCGAACCCTCCCCGCTGAAATTCCTGAGCCGAAACACCGACGAGAAGAAGAGCCGCGAGTCCGGCGCACGCGGCCCAGCGGATGAACGTCTTCATCTCGACCTCCAGGATGGAATGGATGGGGAGAGCATATCGCCGTCCCTCGCCCGAAGTCAACCGTAGGCTCGACCGCCCATCGAACCTCTTCGCGTCCCCAAAACTCCCTTTACTCCGGATATCTCGAAGCGTGTCGCGGCGACATGGCCATCCTCTAACCCCGGCCCCGGGGAACCAGTCCCGTCGGTTCCCCCCCTCGGCAAAGCCAGGGGGGCCCCCCCTCCGCTACGGGGTCACGAGGACGGCCATGCCGCCGCACGACACGCCGGCTCCTTCGAAGAGCGTCTGGGGGGGGAACCTTCATCATATTCCGGCCGTCCGCAGAATCTCGGAAGTTTGTTCATAGCTAAGCTCATCCCGATAAATGAATCCGTTCGACGGTCAGGCCGCGCAACCAAACGGGAGGGGCGGCCGTATATAGATATGGAAAGACAAAAAGCCAGGAAAGAAGGATAAAGCCATGAAAGCTTCAAAGAAAATCGCGATCTTCTTGGCCGCCACCCTGTTCACCCTCGCCGGGTTCAGCCTCATCGCCGGTCCGACCGTCGACATCTTCAAGGTCGGCCACCAGGCCGGCTACGAAATCATCGCCAATTATCTGGCCAAGGCCGAATCTCCGGCCCACGCCGGAGGCTGATCCGTTTTTCGGTCGGTGTCCGTCGAGGCCGGCCGCCCTTTTTACTTCAGGAGGACGACGGCCCAGCAGGCGACGGCCTGCTTCCGTCCGACGAGGCCCGTTCCCTCGTTCGTCTTGGCCTTAAGGCCGATCGCGGCCGGGGGGAGGCCGAGGAGGGGGCCGAGGGCCTTCTTCATCGCCTCGAAATAGGGCCCCAACTTGGGCGCCTCGGCGACAACGACGGCGTCAAGGTTGACGACCCGAAGTTTTCTCTTCCGGAGCCGGGCCATGACGGCCCGCAGAAGCTCGACGCTCCGGACCCCTCGCCAGGCCGGATCCGTGTCGGGAAAGAGCCTTCCGATGTCTCCCTCTCCGGCCGCCCCCAGGAGGGCGTCGACGACGGCGTGGACGAGCGCGTCCCCGTCGGAATGCCCGAGGAGGCCCTTCTCCCAGGGGATTTCAATCCCGCCCAGGTAAAGCGGCCGGCCCCGGACGAGCCGATGGAGGTCATACCCGAGGCCGATCTTCATGGCAGAGGCCCTCCGCGATCCTCAGGTCCAGCGGCGTCGTGATCTTGATGTTCCGCGCGTCGCCTTCGACGACGGCGACCTCCGCCCCGCAGCGTTCGATGAGGACGGCATCGTCCGTCCCCCGGAAACCGTCCGCCCGGGCCTTGGCCAGGGCTTTTTCGAGCAAAGGGTAGGAGAACGCCTGCGGGGTCTGGACGCGGCCGAACCGGGCCCTGTCGATCGTCCGGACGACCCGGCCGCCGTCGACTTCCTTGATCGTATCCGGGACGGGAACGACGGGGACGGCCGCGCCGCGAAGCCGGGCCGCCTCGACGACCCGGCCGATGAGCTCGGCCGAGACGAACGGCCGGGCCCCGTCGTGGACGAGGACGACGTCCGTCGCCGCGGGGTCGAGGCGGGCGAAGCCGCACCCCACCGAATCCTGGCGCCTCTCGCCGCCGCGGACGACGTCGATGACTTTCCGGAATTTCGTCCGATAAAGGACCTTTCCGGAATCGTCAGCGAGGACGAGGACGATCGCCTGGACGAGGGGATGAGCTTCGAACGCGGCCAGGCTCCATTCGACGAGGGGGCGTCCGGCAAGAAGGGCAAACGGCTTCCCCCCCCCGAAACGCCGGCCGGCCCCGGCGGCGACGATGACCGCCCCCACGCCCTTCATCTCGCTCCCCAGTTCTGCCGCATATCAAGTTCGTTCGCCGGCCTTCGAAAATGGCCGGAACGTGATGAGGAAACCCCGCCGTTGCGCTTCGAGTTCCGAGGGCACCCGCTCTTGCGGGCGCGAGCATGTCTGAGCATCGCGGGGAAAACGATGAGAGGAGGATGAGGGCAGGGATCATCTTGTCGCGAAGAAACATGTGTGCGCAGTTGCGGAGCGCCGAAGGAAATCGGGAAGCGCGCAAGCGGAGAGGTTTCCGATCTGGAGTGGAGGCCGTATTCGAAGGCCGCATCGAAGCTGGGGCCCGAGAACGGCCCTGGCGCAGTCCGAGACGCCGCCGTCATTTCGCCTCCTCGTTGTACCTCCCGAAGATCATCTTCCCGACGGTCGTCTGGAGGACGGAGGTGACGGTGATGTCGACGTTCTGGCCGATCATCCGGCGGGAATTGTCGACGACGACCATCGTCCCGTCGTCGAGGTAGGCCACGCCCTGGTCCCGCTCCTTGCCTTCCTTGATGATGAAGACCCGCATGGACTCGCCGGGCAGGACGACCGGCTTGAGGGCGTTGGCCAGCTCGTTGATATTCATGATCGAGATCCCCCGGAGGCGGGCGACCTTGTTGAGGTTGAGGTCGTTGGTCATGATCTTGGCGTCGAGGCGGCGGGCCAGCTCGATGAGCTTCGAATCGACGTCCCGGATGTCGGGAAAATCCATCTCGGTGATCATGACGGCGACGGTCTTGGACTTCTGGAGATGGTCGAGGATGTCCAGGCCGCGCCGCCCCCGCTGTCGCTTGAGGGCGTCGGCCGAATCGGCGACGAGCTGGAGCTCCTTGAGGACGAACTGGGCCACGACCAGGGTCCCATCAATGAAGCCCGTGTCGCAAAGGTCGGCGATCCGGCCGTCGATGATGACCGACGTGTCCACGATCTTGTAGCTCCGGCCGACGCTCTTCTCCCGGAAAAAGCGGAAGAGGTAGGCCGGATCGAGCCATTCGCTCTTCCTCGTTCCGACGAGAAAGCCGATGTAGGGCATGATGACCAGGAAAAAAATCCGGATGAAAACGGCCGTGGCCCGGTCGTCGGTGATCGAACGATAGACGGCTCCCAATCCCCAGCCCAGGACGACGCCGGCGAAGGTCCCGACGGTCGAGCCCCAGATGATCTTGAACTGGGTCTTCCGGATCTTCGTTTCCAGAAGCATGACCACCCCGGCCAAGACGACGGCCAGGGCGGCGGTCACCCAGCGGCCGAGGCCGAAGGCGGGAAAGAAATAGCCCGCCGCGGCCACGAGGGCGATGACGACAACCCGGAAAAGAATGAGGCCCATCGGACTTTCCTTTGTTAGGAAGGCGTTCGTATCATATCAAAAAACGAACTCGACGGCTTCCCCGACGGTCCGGACGCCGGCCAGCCGGACACCGGCCGGCGCCTCACGCCCGCATCCCGCGGCGTTGGCCTCCGGCAGGACGACGGTCCGGAAGCCGAGAGAAGCGGCCTCCTTGACCCGGGAGGAGGCCTGCCCGACCGACCGGATCTCGCCCGAGAGGCCGACTTCGCCGAAAACGGCGAAGTCCGCCGGGAGAGGCCGGTTCTTGAGGCAGGACACGACGGCCAGGACGACCCCCAAGTCGGCGGCGGGCTCCTCGACCTCGAGCCCTCCGGCGGCGTTGAGATAGATATCCTCCCCGGCGAAGACATAGCCCATCTTCTTCTCCAGAACGGCCAGGGCCATGGAGGTCCGGTAATGATCCAGGCCGACCGTCATCCGGCGGGGATTGGCGGTGAAGAGGGTCGCCGAGACGAGGGCTTGGATCTCGACGAGGAGGGGCCTCGTCCCCTTGATCGTGGCGACGACGGCGCTCCCCGGCTCGCCCGCCGGCCTTTCCTTGAGGAAAAAGGCCGAGGGATTGGGGATCGCCCGGAGGCCCGAGGTCGTCATTTCGAAGATGGCCAGCTCCGAGACGGGCCCGAACCTGTTCTTGAGGGCCCGCAGGATCCGGTGGTCGTGGTCGCGCTCGCCCTCGAAGAGGAGGACGACATCGACCATGTGCTCGAGCGACTTGGGGCCGGCGAGCGACCCCTCCTTGGTGATGTGGCCGATGAGGAAGGCCGGGATGTTGCGGCGCTTGGCGAAGCGGAAAACCTGGTTGGCGACCTCCCGGACCTGGCTGATCGTCCCCGGGCTCGAAGCGAGCTTCCCCGAGTAGACGGTCTGGACGGAATCGAGGACGAGGAGCTGGGGCCTGAGCTTGTCCGCCTGGGCCAGGATGCGCTCGAGGCCCGTCTCGGCCAAGAGATAGAGCGGGCCGCCGCCGACGGCCAGGCGGTCGCCGCGAAGCTTGATCTGTTCCAGGGATTCCTCGGCCGAGACGTAAAGGACGGATTCTCCGGCCGCGGCGAAGTCCCGCGAGACTTGAAGGAGGAGCGTCGACTTCCCGATCCCCGGCTCCCCCCCGATGAGGACGAGCGACCCGCGGACGACCCCCCCGCCGAGGACCTGGTTGAATTCCTCGATCTTCGTCCGGGCCCTCGGCTTGGGCGATTCCTCGATGTCCGTGAAGACGACCGGCTCGGAGGCCGGGAACGCCTCCTCGACGGCGGCCGCGGACTCGTCCTCGGGCTCCTCGACGTAGGTATTCCACTCCCCGCAAGCCGGACAGCGGCCCAGCCACTTGGGGGACCGGGCTCCGCAATTCTGGCAGATGAAGACGGATTTGGCTTTCATCTCAGCCCCAAGCCCAGGCCGAAAAAGACCTCGCGCCGCCGGGCGAGGGTGAAGTCGTCGACTCCGGCGACGACATAGATCCCGGCCAAGGCCCGGTGCCGCGCCGTGAAGCGGAAGCGCGGGCTTTCGCTCCGATTCCAAGCGAAGCCCTCGAGACTCAGACGCCAGCGGTCATTCGGGCCCGAAAAGTCCAGCCCGCCTCCGAATTCGGATTCGACGAACCCAAACCGGGCCAGGAAACGGCCGAGCTTGTATCCGCCGAGGAGGGAAAAGCGGAAAGCCTCGTCGCGGGGGTCGCGGACGAGGCCGGCCTCGAGAGAGGCCCGCGGAGTGAGCCAGAGTCCCCCCTGAACCGCCGCCCGGAGGAGTTCGCTCCGCCCCAGGTATCCCGCCTGGACGTCGAACGACGGCCGAATCGAGGCCAGCCCCCGGGTCGTCGTCTCGAGTCCGCGGACGGCCGCCCGGGCTTCTTCGTAGAGGGCGGGATCCTGGACGAGGCGGCCCACCGTCCCTTCGCCGCGGGAGATCTTCTCGAGCGAGGCGTTGAGGAGGGCGAGAGACTCCTCGATCCGGACGGCCAGGTCGCGGATGTTCTCCAGGTTGGAGCGCAGCCCGACTCGGTTCTCCTCGACCGTCTCCCGGAGAAGGGTGAGCGTCCGGTCGAGGTCGTCCGCCGCGCCGGACAGGGTCCGGTCCGCGGTCCTGAAGGTTCGGGAGGCCTCCTCGGCCGCCCCGGCGACCGCCGTCCGGTTGGCCCCGAGGAAAGCGCGAAATTCTTCGGCCGCTCCCGAAACGCCGTCCAGCGCCGTCCGCAGCTTGGCCCGGGTTTCCTCGTCGAGGGTTCCGCTCAGGCTGGAAGCGGCACCCTTGATCTCATCGCTCAGGGAAGCCAGGAGGGTTCCGACCCGGTCGAATCCGACGGAGGCGGCGCTCCCGATCTCGCCGCCGTCCGGGCACGCCTCGTCCGAATCGCCGGGGAGGATTTCGACGTACTTCTCCCCGAGGAGGCCGAGCATGTTGAGCATCGCCCGCGAGTCCTTGGGGACCGTCATCCCGGCATAGATCGTCATTTCGACGCGGGCCCGGCGGCCGTCGAGCCGGATATCCCGGATATGGCCGATGCGGACGCCGGCCATCTTCACGTCGGCCCTCTTGTCCAATCCCGCCGCCGTGTCGAAGGTCACCCGGATCGTCTCCCCGGGCTTGCGGAAGAGGACGGAAAAATCGCCGACGATGAAGACGAACGCGGCCAGGATGACGAAGGTCGCTCCGACGAAAATCCCGATCCGTACTTCGCGGCTCATGGTCCGTCCTCCCTTACCAGGACACGATCGGGCCCTCGGCCCGGCCGTGGATGAATTGCTGGACGATGCCGTCCGATGAATTCTTAATCTCGTCCGGCGTCCCCAGGGCGACGATCCGGCCCTCGTAGAGCAAGGCGATCCGGTCGGCGACCTTGGTCGCGCTGACCATGTCGTGGGTGATGACGACCGACGTCACCCTCATCTCTCTCTGGAGGAGGAGGATGAGCTCGTTGATCGCGTCGGCCCGGATCGGGTCGATTCCCGTCGACGGCTCGTCGTAGAGGATGATCTCGGGCTGGTAGGCGATCGCCCGGGCCAGGCCGACGCGCTTTTTCATCCCTCCCGAAAGCTCGTGGGGGCGGAGGTGTTCGATCCCCCGGAGGCCGACCTTGGCCAAGCTGTCACTGACGACACGGCGGATCTCGTCCGGACTCAAGTTCGTCTGCCGCTCCAGGCCGAAGGCGACGTTCTCGCCGACGGTCAGGGAGTCGAATAGGGCGGCGCCCTGGAAGAGCATCCCGAACTTGCGGGCCAGGGCCCGCCGGGCGCCGGCCGGCGCCCGGCTGACTTCCTGTCCCTCGATGAAGATCTCCCCCCCGTCCGGGGTGAGGATGCCGATGAGCAGCTTGAGGAGGACGCTTTTCCCCGAACCGCTCTGGCCGATGACGACCATCGTTTCCCCGGTCCGGACCTCGAGGTCGAGCCCGTCGAGGACCTTCTTCGGGCCGAAAGATTTCGACACGCCGACGAGCCGGATCATTGGCTCAAGCTCCCGGGGAGGAATTCGCTCAGGAAGAAATTCACGACGAGAATCGAGATGCTCTGGACGACCACGGCCCGGGTCGTCGCCCGGCCGACGCCCTCGGCCCCGCCCTCGGCCCGGAGCCCCTGGGAGCAGCCGACGAGGGCGATGATGATCCCGAAAATGGCCGACTTGATGAGGCCGCTCACGACGTCCCACATCTGGAGATAGAGGAGCGTGTTGCGGAGATAGAGGGTTCCGTTGACCCCCATGAGGACGACGTTGTAAAAGAGGCCGGCGATGATCCCGATGAGGTCGCCGAAAAGGGTTAGGCAGGGGAGCATGAGGAAGGCGGCCGCGGTCCGGGGGACGACGAGATACCGGACGGGGTCGGCCCCGAGGGTAATGAGGGCGTCGATCTGCTCCGTGATCCGCATCGTTCCGATCTCGGCGGCCATGGCCGACCCGACGCGGCCGGCGACCATGAGCCCCACGAGGATGGGGATGAGCTCCTTGGAGAGGCCGAGGGAGATGATCGGGCCGCCGTAGGCCTCCGAGCCCTGGCCGACGTAGCGGTGGAAGCCGATGTAGGTCTGGAGGCCGAAGACGAGCCCCCCGAAGGCCGCGGTCAGGGCGACGACGGGCAGGCTCCGGGCTCCGATCTCCTCGAGCTCGCGGATGAAAATCTTCCGCTCCCAAGGCCGGCGGAAGAGGCCTCGGAACGTCCGGCCGGCCAGGATGGCGATCTCGCCGAGCTCGTGAAAGAAGGTCCCCATTCAGGCCTCCGCCTCGGCATAGACGAATTCGAGGTCGGCGAAGCGGGCGTACTTGTCCTGAAAGGCCAGCTTGAGCGTGCCCGTCGGCCCGTTGCGCTGCTTGGCGACGATGACCTCGGCCACCCCCTGAAGGGCGATGTTCTGCTGGAGTTCCTCGGGGGAGAGATACTTCTCCGCCCGGTAGATGAAGATGACGACGTCGGCGTCCTGCTCGATGGCCCCCGACTCGCGGAGGTCGGAGAGCTGGGGCCGCGGCTCGCGCCGCATCTTCTCCGGGGCCCGGCTGAGCTGGGAGACGCCGACGACGGGGATGCCCAGCTCCTTGGCCAATTCCTTCAGGGAGCGGGAGATGAAGGACATCTCCTGGTTCCGGTTCTCGAACCGGCCCGTCGTCCGCATGAGCTGGATGTAGTCGATGAAGACGATGTCGAGGTGCCCCTCCATCTTGAGGCGGCGGCTCTTGGCCTTCATCTCCATGAGGGTCAGGGCGGGCGTTTCGTCGAGATAAATCCTGGCCCGGGAGAGGGTTTCGGCGCTGAGCCGGATCCGCTCGAGCTCCCGCTCGCTGACGAACCCCGTCCGGACGCTCCGGATGTCCACCTGGGCATCGGAGCAGAGCATCCGGATGACGAGGGATTCCTTCGACATCTCCATCGAAAAGAACCCTGCGGCGGCGTCCGTCCTCAGGCCGACGTGCTGGGCGATGTTGAGGCAGAGGGCCGTTTTGCCCATGGACGGCCGCGCGGCGACGATGACCAGCTCGGCGGGATGGAAGCCGGCGGTGTACTTGTTGAGGTCGCGGAAGCCCGTGTCGACGCCGGTCACGGCCTCGCGGCGGTCGGCCAGCCTCTCGATGAGGTCCATCGTCGTCGGGGCGACCTCGGACAGGGGGACGAATCCCTGCCGGGTTCGCTGCTCGGCGACGTCGACGATGGCCGCCTGGGCGGCGTTGAGGAGCTCGTCGGCCTCTTCCTTCTCCTCGTAACTCGCCGAGATGATCTTGGCCGAGGAGAGGATCAGGCGCCGGAGGAGGGCTTTTTCCTTGATGACCCGGGCGTAGTATTCGACGTTCAGGCTCCGGGGGACGCCGTCCATGAGGGAGGCCAGATAGGCCGCGCCGCCGACGTCCTCCAGGGCGCCCTCCCGCCGGAGCTCTTCGCTGAGGGACAGGAGTTCGAGGGGAAGGCCCTTGTCGACCATCCGGGCGATCGTCCGGAGGATCGTCCGGTTCGCGTCCCGGTAGAAGTCCTCGGGGGAGACGGCCGACAGGACGACGTTGAGGTTCTTGGGCTGGACGAGAATCCCCCCGAGGACGATCTTCTCCGCCTCGGGACTGTGCGGCGGCGTCTTCTTGAGAAAGAGAAGGTCCAATTCCACCGCTTCCCTCCTTCCGGACCGGCCGGTCCGGGGGGCCGCGCGGGCGGCTTACGCCTCGACGTTCGTCCCGTCCGCGGCCGGGGCCGCCTCGTCCTCTTCCTTGACGACGGCGACTTTGACCTCGGCCTTGTCGTCCTGGTAAACCTTGATCGGAACGGTATAGTTGCCCAGACGCCGGATCGGTTCCTCGAGAAGGATTTTCTTCTTGTCGAGCTCGAATCCCAGCCGGTCCAAGGCGTCCTTGATGTCCCCGGCGCTCACCGAGCCGAAGATATGGTCCTGTTCTCCGGCCTTGCGGGCGAAGGAGAGCGTCGTGGCGTTGAGTTTCTGGATGAGTGTCTGGAACGATTGGCGCTCGGCTTCGGCCTTTTTCTTGAGGGCCTTCTGCTCAAGCTCGATCATCTTCATGTTCGAGGCCGTGACGGCGAGGGCCAGCTTCCGGGGAAGGAGATAGTTGCGTCCGTGGCCGGGGGCGACGTTGACGACGTCGCCTTTGCGGCCGAGGTTCTCGACGTCCTGTTTGAGGATGATTTTCATCGCCGCCTCTCCGTCACTCGACGACGTAGGGGAGAATGGCCATGTGGCGGGCCCGCTTGATGGCCGCGGCCAGTTTCCGCTGATGGAAGGAGCACGTCCCGGTGACCCGGCGGGGGGAGATCTTCCCCCGGTCGGGGACGAATCGCTTCAGGATGTCGCCGTTCTTGTAGTCGATGAACTTGACGTTCCGCTGGCAGAACCGGCAGAACTTCTTCTTCGGAGGGAAGAACTTCTTGTAGGAACCCCGTTCGGGCCGTTCGCTTCTTTTCTCGTCCGCCATGGTCAGGCCTCCTCGGGAGATTTCGTTTCCCCGCCGGCCGCGGTCTCGTCCGGCTCGCCGCCTTCGCGCCCCTTGGCCTTTTTCTTCTTGCGGACGTTCGGCTGCGTCTCCTTGACCAGGGTCAGATAGCGGAGAATGGTGTCCATCTGGCGGAAGCGCCGGCCGAGCTCGGCCGGAATCTCGGCTCCGCCCTCGTAGTGGAAGAAGACGTAATAGGCCTCCTGGGCCTTCTTGATGGCGTAGGCCATCCGGCGCTTTCCCCACCGCTCGATCCGGATCATGCGCCCCTTTTTCTGGGCCACGACCTCGGCCATCTGCTGGACGACCGCTTCGGCCTCGTCTTCGGTCATCCCCGGGGCGACGAGAAACCCCGTCTCATAAAGTCGCATCGCGACCTCCTTATGGTTTATCCAGCTCCTTCTCTTTCGGAAGGAGCAAGGAGTCAATTGTAGACGTTCATCGCCTGGTCGAGCCGGCCGGCGAGGATGAGGTCCATGGCTTCCGCGGCCCTGGCCAGGCTCTCCCCGAAGCGGACCTTCTCGTCCTCCTCGAATGGCGAGAGAACGAAGTCGGCGATATCCTCGCCCTCGGCCACGGGACCGATCCCCAGGCGGATGCGCGGGAAGCTCGACGTCCCCGTTTCCGCCACGACCGAGGCCATTCCCCGGTGCGTTCCCGGACCCCCCTCGGGGCGGATCCGGATTTCGCCGAGCGGGAGGTCCGCGTCGTCGAAGACGACGAGGCACCGGCCGGCGGAAAGACCCAGCCCCTCGAGGAGGGCCCGGACGGCCCGCCCGCTCTCGTTCATGTACGTTTGGGGCAGGGCCAGGACGACGCGCTCGCCGTCGCGGACGGCCTCGGCCATCTTGGTGAGGAAGCGGCGCTTTTTCAGCCGGACATCCCAAGCCCGGGCGACGCGCCTGACGAGGAGGAAGCCGGCGTTGTGCCGCGTCGAGGCGTAGCGGAGCCCGGGATTTCCCAGGCCGACGACGGCCCACACGGCTTATTTCTCTCCCTCGGGCTCCTTCTCGGCCCGTTCCTTCTTGATGACCTCGGGTTCGGCCGGGGCGGCGGCTTCCACAGCCACCTCCTCGACCGGGGCGGGCGCTTTCTCCTCGTGCGGGACCTGGACGAGAACGATGACCGCGTTGGGGTCGGTGATCAGCCTCAACCCCTCGGGAAGAGGAACATCGCTCGCCTTGAGGGATTGGTGGAGGCGGAGGGCCGAAACGTCCGCGGCCAGGTGGTCGGGGATCTGGGCCGGCAGGCATTCGACCGTCAGCTCGCGGGTCATGAAGTCCAAGAATCCGCCCTCGGTTTTGACGCCGACGGCCTCCCCGACGAGCTCGACGGGGACGTCGACCCGGAGAACCTTGTCCATGGCGACGTGGATGAGGTCGGCGTGGAGGAGCTCGTCCGTGGTCGGGTTGACCTGGAGGTCCTTGATCATGACGTCCCGCTCCCCGCCGTCGACGGCGATCCGGAAGATCGTATTCAGTCCGGACTCCGACTTGAGGATCTTGACGATGTCGACTTTGGCCAAGACGAGGGGGACGTTGTCCCGCCCTTCCCCGTAGAGGATGGCCGGGATCTTTCCGGTCCGGCGAATCCGAAAGGACGCGTTCTTGCCGAACGCGTCTCGGCGCTGACTTTGAATGACGAGACTCATGGGCGGTCGTCCTCCTTAATCGAACAGCGAGCTCACGGAGCTTCGTTCGTTGATGCGGCGTATGGCCTCGCCGAAGAGCTCGGCGACGGATAAGGTCGCGATCTTCCGGCAGGCCCGGCTTTTTTCGTTGAGGGGAATGGAATTCGAAACGATGACCCTTTCCAGGGGCGAAGCTTCGATCTTGGCGATCGACTGGCCCGAGAGGACGGGGTGGGTCGCGCAGGCCAGGACGCGCTCGGCCCCGCTCCGCTTCAAGGCTTCGGCGGCCAGGCAGAGGGTCCCGGCCGTGTCGACCATGTCGTCGAAAAGGACGCAGTTCTGGCCGGCGACGTCGCCGATGACGTTGAAAACCCTGGCCACGTTCGGGGCGGGGCGCCGCTTGTCGATCACGGCCAGATTGGCGTCAAGCTTCTTGGCGAAATGCTTGGCCCGGCCGACGCCGCCGGCGTCGGGGGAGACGATGGTCAAGTTGTCGAGCTTCCAGGTCTCGACGAACCGGGCCAGGACGGGGACGCTCGTCAAGTTGTCGACGGGGATGGAGAAGAAGCCCTGGATCTGGGGCGAATGGAGGTCCATCGTCAGGATCCGGTCGGCCCCGGCCGTCTCGAGGAGGTCGGCGACGAGGCGGGCCGAGATGGGCACCCGGGGCCTGTCCTTCCAATCCTGGCGGGCGTAGGCGTAATAGGGTATGACGGCCGTGATCCTCTCGGCCGAGGCCCGCTTGAAGGCGTCGATCATCAGGAACAGCTCCATGAGGTGGGCGTTGGCCGGGTAGCTGCCGCTCTGGATGACGAAGACGTCCTCGCCCCGGACGTTCTCGTCGATGTAGTAGTGGATCTCTCCGTCGCTGAACCGCTCGAGGACGCTCCGGCCGAGTTCGGTATGGAGATAGGCCACGATCTCCCGGGCCAGCCCCGGATTGGAACTACCGGCAAAGACCTTCATCGTCCTGTCCTTTTATGCCTCGCGCTTGGCGCGTTTATATCCACTGGGGCGGGAGGATTCGAACCCCCGAATGGCGGGTCCAAAGCCCGCTGCCTTACCGCTTGGCGACACCCCAACCTCGATGGCCATCCAACCTTGCGCCCGGCCCATCGTCTCGACGAGGACGGCCTCGCCCCTCTCCCGGCAGGCGGCCCAGCATCGCTCGGCCGGACCGCGCTCCTCGAACAACCCGTAGACCGCCGAGCCCGATCCCGTGACCAGCGACAAGGCCGCTCCCTGCTCTCGAAAGAAGCTCTTGAACTCGCGGAGCTGAGGATAGAGGCGAAAGATCGTCTCTTCGAGCGCGTTCTCCAGGACCCCGGGGTCCCGGGCCCTGAGAAACCGCAATATTCTACTGTCTTCATCCCCGGAAGTCAACTCGGAGGGGGAACCCGCTTCGCGTTTCCCCCTTCCGACGGTCGCTTCGTTCGCCGCCTCCCTTTCTCGGGCGGGACGCGACTCCCGCCCTGCGACCAAGAGGGCGGCTTCCCCTTGGATCCCTCTACGAACGGCTTCCCGGGCTGAAACCCGGGGTTTATCGCCGTTCGTCAACCCGACCGCGTTGAGGCTCCGGTAGATCTCCGGCGTCGGGATGGGGAAGGGC
>Ga0208047_1000089_pt1 | contig 32532 bp, 30 predicted proteins | sample Kivu_220m_FD_184162 | JGI IMG/M metagenome (GOLD analysis project Ga0208047, IMG submission 184162) | Freshwater microbial communities from Lake Kivu, Western Province, Rwanda to study Microbial Dark Matter (Phase II) - Kivu_220m (SPAdes)... | ecosystem: Environmental > Aquatic > Freshwater >...
GCATTCCTCCAATCTAAAAAAGCCCGGTGCGATCGCTGTATGGCAGCTTGCGCCTCCTGCGGCGTCATCTCATCGTATTCCTTCAACACCTCCCCCGTGGCCGGATTTATCGACTGCATCTTCATGGGCTGCTCTCCTTAATCGGCAGATTTCGTGGTTAGTGCTAAAACTACCATTTCGGGCTATGCAATTGCAATACCCTGCACGCAGCCAGTCCCCTTCTCTGTAGACAACAAACCGGAATCATAATTATAATTGGAGCAGTTTCCGGCATGCACAGGCTACTCCGAAACGGCCGGAAATACGGCATAGCCGGTGGCTGATATGATCCTGAAAGAAAGGCAAAACTGATGAGTCTGTGAGGCAGTTCATGACAATAAAGGACAAGTACGCAATTGCCGGCCTGGGTTATACCCCGCAGGGACGGATCGCTGACAGAACCGCTTTGAGTTTTCATGCAGAGGCAATCAGTAACGCTATCAACGACGCCGGATTGAAGGCTCGAGACATCGACGGTTTGATTTGCTATCGCCATTTTCCCTCCTCCGGAGGTGAGCCCGATGTAACGCCCTATCTGGTGGCGCAGCAGGTCGGCCTGACGCCGGGGGTATTAAGCCAGGAAGCCAACTGTGCGCGGAGCCAGCTTTTGAATGCGCTGGGCTGGTTGGAGATGGGGCTGTGCAAGTATGTCGTTATCTCTTATGCGCACAACCCGCTGTCCGGCGGTGATTTCTTCGCACGGGCAGTAGACAATCTCACCAAAGCTGTCTTCGGGCAGTTCGGTGCGACAGCCGGATACGCCATGGCAGCCCGCAGGGCCATGCACACCTTTCACACCGGGCCTGAGACATGGAAACACATCGCTGTAGACCAGAGAAAGTGGGCTAACCTGAATCCCATAGCCCAGATGCAAAACCGCACACTGACTTTCGAAGACTACTACAAATCGAAGTGGGTCGTTGAGCCTCTGCGTGTCCCTGATAACTGCCTGATTACCGACGGCGGCAGGGCCTGCATTGTAACTACTGTCGAGCGAGCCCGCGACCTGAAGCATCCCGTCGTGGCTGTTATGGGAATTGGGCAGCATAATACAGCCTATGAAATAGAGCAGTCCCTGAATATGGCGGGACCAACGGGGGCCAGGCAATCAGGTGAGAAAGCCTTCGACATGGCCGGGATCACCCTCAGCGATATCGATGCCTGCGAGATATATGACTGCTTCACATATACAGTGGAAATCACGCTGCAGGACTACGGTTTCTTCAAGCCGGGCGAAGGGGAGGACTGGTTCAAAGGCGGCACAATCGGTCCGGGCGGCAGGATGCCCGTCAATACATCCGGTGGCTTGCTTTCAGAGGCTTACTTCATGGGGCTGACCCAGCTTACTGAGGCCGTAATGCAGTTGAGGGGCCGGTGCGGTAAGCGGCAGCTGGGACCTGAGACCGGCACCGGAACGCCTGAAATAATACTGTGCAGTGACAACGGCGCCATACTGCAGACCCACGCCACCGTCATTCTGAGGAGGCTGTAATCCGGCCATGACCTATTTGAAACCTTTACCACAGCCGAATGCCGACGATAAATTCTTTTGGGACGGTTGCAGGGAACACAGGCTATTATTTCAAAAATGTCGTAATTGCGGCCTTGTCCGCTGGCCGCCATCAATCATATGCCCGGGCTGTCAGTCCCGCGATACCAGAGTGATAGAAGCAACCGGCAACGGGAAAATATATACTTATGCGGTTTATCACCAGGCATACCATCCGGGATTTGAGCATGAAGTGCCGTATACCACCGCGGTCATCGAGCTTGGGGAAGGTCCCCATTTTCTCAGCAATATCGTCGGCTGCGAACCTGATAAAATTAAGTGCGATATGCCTGTGAAAGTAATCTGGGAAGATATTACTCCGGAATTCAGCCTTCCCAAATTCAGACCGATATTATAGTTGCCTGTTGTTGCCCTGAAAGGAGTTATCGTGAATAAAATCATGGTTGCATCCATCCTGCTGCTGTCGGTAGTCCTGTTCATCTCCATGGGAACGGGTTGCACTGCCCCGAAAGACGTTAATATGCCGGTGGTCCTGCTGACCGACTTCGGCATCGAGGATTACCGCGTCCTGCAGTTGAAGGGCATCATCTTCAGCAGCAATGCCGGGGCCAGGGTGATAGACGCCTGCCACAGCGTCCCGGCATTCGATATCCCCACCGGGGCATACATGCTGGACATAGCGGCGAAGGAGTTCCCGGAGAACGTGGTGTTCATCGCCATTATCGCGCCCTATACCCAGCCGGCGCCGGAATACCTGGTGCTGACAACCGCAAAAAATCAATACTTCGTGCTGCCGGATAACGGCCTGCTCACCTACGTGGTCAAGGACATGGGAGTAAAGGAGATTTTCAGGTTCAGCAACCAGGGGCTGTTCGACAGGCCGGTAAAGGAGCTGGTTGCCGAGCGTATCCAGGGCAGGTTGGGCGCGCTCATTGCTGCGGGTTACCAGCCGAAGGATATGGGAGTTCCCGTAACCGCCTATAAAACATTCGACGTCCAGGAACCTGCCATCTCAGGTTCCACTCTGCTGGGGACGGCCGTCTACATCGACCATTTCGGCAATGCCGTCACCAACATATCCAGGAAAGTGGCAGACGAATTCGGATTGAAGCCGGGAGACCCGGTGAAGATATCAACGCCCCGGGGCGAAGTCCCCGCCAGATTCGGCACAATCTATTCGGATGTCGCGCAGGGTGAAGAGATCGTCTTTGTCAGCAACAACCTCGATATGCTTCAGCTATCCATTAACCTGGGAGATTTTGCCGGAAAATACGGAGTTACCGCCGGGACTAAGATCAAGATACAAAAATAAGCTGAAAGCAGGTAATTTCAAAAAGCTCCGCAGTAAAGTTAGTTGGGGCTCTTTATTATTGCTTGCCAGAAACCACTATTATAGTTGTTCGATATTAGAAATAACTTGATTGAACCATTCCCACAAGAGACAGCTCCAAGCCACCTACAAAGGTTCACTGGGTCTATTTCCTTTTTGGCCTCACTTAAAAGTGTTAATTCTGGTGTTTCTGGATATGCGTCCCAGGGAGCAAACCAGGAAGGAAAGTTCATCTGCTTCCAGGACCCTCCATTATCTGCTGACAAAAACAATCGATAAACCCAATACATTTTCGTATTATGGGGTGGACTGTCAAAGGGGTGATAACATTCGCATACAAAGATGTTTTCCTGTTCTTTGCCGACCATCCAGGGGTAGGGATTACCGTAAATAACAAAGGGATCTAGTTGTTGTTTTACGACTTCCTCCTCATTCCGGAGAGGACCCGCAGGTCCGGCACTACAAGTCCCTCCCGATGGGAAAAATCCCAATTGGTCTGCTTCTTTTTGCGAATGGATGACTACCTCTTCCATTTCCTTCCATGTTTTAGCTCCATCTTCTGTTCTCCAAAGGCTATATTTACTTGCTTTTCCACCATCTGCCGGGCCCACTAATCTATAAACGGATATGGTGTTGCCATTGTTTTCAACGATAAAGCATTCGATGCCGTCATAGCCATATTTTAGTGGCGGAAGTTTAATTTCTTCCCATTTCACTTCAAGCACCGGCATGGGCTGAACGATCGGAGTCTGTGATTGGGTTGCTGCCGGCGTCTCGGCCGGTGTCGCTGTAGGTGTTGTTGCTTCTGTAGATTGTACTGTTGAAGACTTTACACCTTGTGACGTACAGTTTACAGCCAAGACAATTCCTCCACCAACGACAATAACAAATGCGGCTATTAAAATACCCCTGAGCAAGAGATTTCTTCTAATGCCGGGTGCTGGCTTCTGATGGTTGCTTTGGGACTGGTTATGCATTGGCTGCGCATGGTACCAGGTCACCGGATATTTACAATTGGGACAGGGATTTGTCCCATACGTAATTGCGAAATTACAGTTTGGACACTTGTACCGCTGCTGCATTTCAACCTCCTGTTAAATGTCCTATTATATCACGGCTACTAGGAAGTATTTATAAGATGATTAGTCTCCAATATACATTACTTAGCCGATATGGACTAAGAAGATACTATCGATTGTGTAATAGTAAACAGGATGGGAATCAGAATAGGTAAGAACAGATACAGGAACCGGGCTCTCCATTACCCTGGGAGATTTTGCCGACAAGTACGGAGTTACCGCCGGTACAAAAATCAAGATAGAAAAATAAGCCGGTTACCCTGAAGGGCCTCAAACCTTCGGCCTTTCTGGTATAATTAAGGCGCTTCCGTGACCAGATTCAATCCAACTATTAAATCCGGAAATGTCTAAACCATTCCCCCGGCCGCTGCGTTTTACCATGTGACCGGTTTGAAAAAAGGAGGATATACATGCCCCCCGCATGAAAAAGCCATTGTGATAACCATATTCACGGTTTTACTATTCAAACAAATTAAATACTTGGAGGAATTCACTGTGAAAAAGTCTGGTTTTTACCCTATCCTGGCACTGGTAATTCTCGTATCCCTGGCACTGCCGTTGGGCTGCAGCCCGGCTGCGCCCGTGTCAACGCCTTCAACGCCGTCGGCTCCGTCCGCGCCGGCAACAACCACGGTACCTGCGTCCACCGCACCGTCCGGGACGTCCGACCTGGTTGTCACCAGGGTCTGGCTGGAGGACCTGACGGTCAAATATACAATCAAAAATAACGGCGCCGGCGCCTCCCCGCAGACATACGCATATCTCTATGTGAGCAACCTGCAGCCTGCGATGGGCGCTACCAGCTTCGTCGACACATTAAAGCCCGGCGAGGAGAGGTCGCTTGCTTTCACCAATTACGCATGGCCGTTCACCAATAACATACATATAGGGCAGGTCAAGGTACAGTCGGAAGGTTATATAGACTTGCCCCTGGAAAATTACAAAGTGCAGGTATGCGCCGATGGCAAGAACGAGGCTGCTGAAGCGGTTGAGACCAACAACTGCAAGAGCACTATCATCGGCATTCCCTGGGAATTCGACCTGCTGTCCGTGTCCAATATGGCCCTGTGGAGGAACAACGACGGTGACTATCCCGAGGCCGGCAGCGATAACGAAGTCAAGGGCGCCCACTACAAGCTGACCAATTTCGATGCCGATTCACCGGTGCAGCTTGTGACCATTCCTCAGCAGGTGCCCAACGGCTGGATGCAGGGAATCTTCGGCTATTTTTATTCCGATGAATACGGCTCCAGCAGGATAGGCGCCATCAATATGCCCGCCAAGGTGCACTTCATAGCCAGGGTCGGCCTGATGCAGAATGCCACGGGCAGCGACGGCGTGACCTTCAAGTTCGGCCTCAAGGACCTGAATGACAAGGTGACCTGGCTGGACAGCAAGACAATAACGGCGCCCGGGGCCTCTGAAAAATGGGATATCGATCTGAGCAGCTACGAGGGGCAGAAATGCACATTCCTCATCCGCGTGGAATCCGGCGCCACCCCCGCCAAGGACTACGCCATCTGGTACATGGCCAGGATGCTACAGGTAAACGACTAACAGGTTTTTAACGAAATTCTGCGTAAGCTAAACAGAAGCGGGCCCGCTGGGCCCGCTTCTGTTTTTCCCTCGTGACTAGCAGGCTAAAAAGCTATTGACTTTACCCCAATCACTCCATATAATGAGCATATACTCCTTATATGGAGCATAACAAATGTTTGGTACTCAAATATTTTTTACGGTGAACCAGAGGGTTCTCTGCCTGCTTGCCAAATACTCGGATAAGGAATTTTATGAAAGGCAGATTGCCCGGAGGATCGGCATAGGTTATGGTTCCGCTCACCGCGCCGTAAACGAGCTATATTCAGCCGGCATAATCAGAAGGCGGCAGGAAGGGAAAATGTACTTCTATTCCATCGATGCCTCCAGCCCGATCGTCATCGAGCTCAAAAAACTGGTCAACCTGCTGCTGATTGAACCTCTTATAGAAGAGCTGAAAAACAGTTCCAGCCGGATTGTACTATTCGGCAGTTGCGCGCGGGGTACTGATACATCCGGTAGCGACCTGGACCTGTTCGTTATATCTTCTTACAGGGAAAAGGTTATGAACAAGATAGCAAATTTCAAATTTCCCCGGGGATTTGAAGATATTCACATTCAGGCCGTGATTAAAACGCCTGTGGAGTTATTGAAAATGAAAGAGCCTGAGCAGGCATTTATTAAAGAGGTGGAACAGGGTATAGTTTTATGGGAGAAGGTCGCCGGTGAATCCGGAATTTAAGCAATGCCTCGACAGCGGGAAAATCATTTCCTTCCCTAAAGGCATGGAGCTTGTCAGCAAAGAGCTGGCGGTTGCCCGAAGCGATCTGGAGGACGCCAGGGCAGGCTATGACGACGGGCGATATAAGTGGTCGACGATCCAGGCTTATTATGCCATGTTCCACGCCGCCAGGGCACTGATTTACTCCCGCGGTTATCGCGAAAAGAGCCACTACTGCCTTGCTGTGGCTCTGCGGGCGCTCTATGTTGAAGAAGGGCAATTGGAAGCTCAACTTGTGCGGGATTTATTGAACGCCATGAATCTCCGCTAGGCAGCTGATTATGAAGCCGAGTTTTCCATGGACGGCGCAAAGGCAGTAATCGCCGCCGCTGATAAATTCATAGAAAAGGCAGCGACAATCCTTAATATAAAGGAGTAATATCTATACGAGCTATCCGACATGAATATAAACGAGCCTCTATTTCAATCACGGCGACATCCACTCGTAGTCATAGATGATTTTTTCAGTGGGACACTCCAGCACTTTATAAAATTGGGCATTATCATAGGGTTTGATGATATCGGCAACCTTATAACTTGTGCCGTTAATGAGCAGCGTAGCATTCTTTATCGACCAGGTATCATGCCTGTTCCTAATCGTAATTTCATACTGGCAACCTATGGTGCTGTGTCTCGTATAGTGCCAAATTGATGATGATACCTCAATGTATTTGTCATCCGGATGGGCCGGTTTTTCAGGGACAGGCGCAGGCGTGGGTGCAGATACTGGCTCATCCTCGTCGACGGGTACGCTCACTTTTACTAAAACTGTTTTGATGCCGCTACCGGCGCTATTGGTTGCAGTCAAAGTATAGCTCGTTGATGCCGATAGATACACTATTTTACTGCCTTCGACATCTACCTTGCCTATTCCCTGGTCTATACTAACAGCCGTTGCTCCGGACACCCTCCATGTAAGAGTAGATTTGCCACCGGCATCGACAGTAGCGGGGCTGCATTTAAACTCGATAATTTCGGGCGGGGGTATTGGGGTAGTGGTACATGCTGAAATACCGGAAATGGAAATGATAAGCAATGCGGACATCAGATACAGTGATAATATTTTCGCCCCTGCAGCGCCGATGTTTTTAAATCTACTGCCCACACCCTATCTCCAATCAATTATGTTCGGATTGTAAAAATCTGGTGGACCTGAGGGGATTCGAACCCCTTACCTTCTGACTGCCAGTCAGACGCTCTCCCAATTGAGCTACAGGCCCATGACATACTATTCTGTTATCCCAAACCTTCCCGATTCCATCGGGACGCTCTCCCAATTGAGCTACAGGCCCATGACACACTATTCTGTTACCCTTCACCTTCCCGATTCCATCGGGACGCTCTCCCAATTGAGCTACAGGCCCATGACACACTATTCTGTTACCCTTCACCTTCCCGATTCCATCGGGACGCTCTCCCAATTGAGCTACAGCCCCATGATGACAACGTGTTAATTTAGCAAAAAGCCGGGAAAAACTCAAATCGAGCCCGTTATTTGGGGAACCATTCATGCGCCAGCGGCCTGTACCAGCGGTCCTTGCGGAATTCCGCAGCCAGTAAAACAAGGTCGAGCAGCCACCAGATGCCCAGCCCGCCGAACGTCAGCAGCTTGAGCCAGGCCCCCTTGTACCTGCAGATATAAAACCTGTCGGCGCCGAACCAGCCGAAAAAGAAAGCCAGCAGCAGCGCTATATACCAGCTGCGCGGCGGCGGTATCTTGTTTACCACGGGAAACGCCCGCCCAGCATGTCGAATATGATCTTGACGCCGAAATAACCCAGCGTGGCCACCATGATATTTTTGACCGTTTTGCCCGCCAGGCAGAGTAGCAAAAACCTCCACCAGCCGTAATGCATCATGCCCGCTATGGCCGTGAAGGGGAAGAACAACGGATTGAAGATGGCCGACATGGCAAATACGGAAACGGCGCCCTTCGTCCTGATCCAATCCCTGAACCGCAGCATAACCCCCTGGTCGAGCGCGTGCATGGCCCTGTTGCCGCTGTAACCCGTCACGTATATCACCATGCTGCCGACAGCCTCGCCCACACCGGCAATGATGCCCACGTAAAGCGGATTGAGCACGGCCCCCAGCGAGAAAACGATGAATACGCTGGGCACGGGCACCAGCACGGTAGCCCCGGCGAGGAAGCTTATAATCAGCGCTCCTATATAGCCGTACTTGGCGAACTGCACGAACTCCGACCAGTAAACGGCAACCAGTATGCACAGGGCTGCGGTGAGCGCTATGGAAAGCCCGCCCAGTATATAAGAGATATTGGCCCTGCGTGAGGGCCTGAGGTCGACGATTACTGAGGAGTCAGCCACTTATTTTGAAGTCTTAGCCTTTTTTTTCTTTTTGGTTCCCGGCGCCGCCTCTTCTTCGGTGGCAGCCTCCCCGGGTACCACGCTGAAGTCCAGCGCATCCTTGACGACCGATACCCTGACGCGGTCTCCGTCCTTGACTTCGCCCGCTATGATCTTACCCGAAAGCGGGTTCTCAATGTAACGCTGAATGGCTCTGCGCAGCGGACGCGCGCCGTATTCGGGATCGTATTCCTTGCGGAAGACCCAGTCACGGGCCTCATCGGTCAGCTCGAGCTCGATGTTGCGATCGGAAAGCAGCCTGCCCACGTCCCTGACCAGCAGGTCGATGATCTTCTTGAGGTTCTCCTCACTGAGCGGGTGGAAGATGATGATGTCATCGATCCTGTTAAGGAACTCCGGACGGAAGGCCTTCTTGAGGTCTCCCTGGAGGGTGGTCTTCAGCTTCTCCCACTCGTCCTTTTCCTCCTTGTCCTGGGGAACGTTAAAGCCGAACTGCTTCTTTGCCTGGCGGCGGAACTCCTGCATGCCCAGGTTGCTGGTCATGATGATGACGCACTCTTTGAAGTTGGCCACCCTGCCGTGGCCGTCGGTGAGCCGCCCGTCCTCAAGTAACTGCAATAACACGTTAAATACATCGGGATGCGCCTTCTCGATCTCGTCGAAAAGTATGACGCGGAAGGGGCGCCTGCGCACGGCCTCGGTAAGCTGCCCGGCCTCATCATAGCCCACGTAGCCCGGCGGCGCGCCGATAAGCCGCGATACCGTATGCTCCTGCTGGTACTCCGACATATCGATGCGGATGAGGGCATCCTCATCATCAAAAAGGAACTGCGCCAGGGCCCTGGCAAGCTCGGTCTTGCCCACACCGGTGGGGCCGAGGAAAATGAAGCTGCCGATGGGACGCCGCGGGTCCTTGAGCCCAGCGCGCCCGCGCCTGACTGCCTCGGAAATGGCGGCAACCGCCTCCTCCTGGTCGATGATCCTTTCGTGCAGCCTGTCCTCCATGTGGAGCAGCTTCTCCTGCTCGCCTTCCAGCATGCGGGAAACAGGTATGCCCGTCTGTTTGGCAATCAGCTGGGCAATGGTCTCGGCATCCACCTCGTTGTCCAGCTTCTTCTCGGCCATCCACTTGTCCCTGGCTGCCTTGTATTCATCTTCAGTGCGGATGATCTCAGCCTTGAGCTCGGCCGCCTTCTGATAGTCGCGGCGCTGTGAAGCAGCTTCCTCTTCGTCACGAAGCTGCTGTATCTTCTGGTCCATCTGCTTGACCTCGGGCGGCGCGCTCTCCATATCTATACGCAGCTTGCTGGCCGCCTCGTCTATCAGGTCGATGGCCTTATCCGGCAGGAACCTGTCGGAGATGTAACGTTTGCTCAATTGCGCTGCTGCCTCCAGCGCATCGTCGGTGATGGTCACGTTATGATGCGCCTCGTAGCGCGGCCTGAGCCCCTTGAGCATCTCAATGGTGGCTTCCACGCTGGGCTCGCCGATGAAAACCGGCTGCAGCCTGCGCTCCAGCGCTTTGTCGGTCTCGATGTGCTTCCTGTATTCGTCCGTCGTGGTGGCGCCCACGCACTGCAGCTCGCCGCGCGCCAGCGCGGGTTTAAGCATATTGCTGGCATCGATGGCGCCCTCGGCTGCGCCTGCGCCCACCACTGTATGCATCTCGTCGATGAAAAGGATCACCTCCCCCTTGGCCTGGCGCACCTCGTCCATTACGGCCTTGAGCCGTTCCTCGAACTCGCCGCGGAACTTGCTACCCGCCACCAGGGCGCCCATATCCAATGCAATTACCCTTCGGTTTTTCAGCGAGCTGGGGATGTCGCCGGCTACTATCTTCAGCGCCAGCCCCTCGGCAATGGCGGTCTTGCCCACGCCCGCCTCACCGATGAGCACCGGGTTGTTCTTGGTGCGCCGGATGAGCACCTGCATGACACGCTTGATTTCATCGTCGCGGCCGATCACAGGGTCCAGTTTGTTCTGTTTGGCCAGATCGGTGAGGTCGCGGCCGTATTTTTCCAGCGAGCGGTACTTGGTCTCCGCCCGGGGATCGTCAACGCGGTGGCTGCCGCGGATATCCTGCAATGCCTTGTAAATTTTCTCCTGGTCGATCTCGAATTCCTTCAGGATGCTCACGGCGATGCCGCCGGTCTCACCGGCGATGGCGATGAGCAGGTGCTCCACACCCACATAATCATCGTTCAGCCTGGTGGCCTCGGCGTCAGCCGCCTGGAACATCTGCTGGATGCGGGGGGTGATATATACATTGACGCCGCCGATGGCCGTCTTGGGCTGCTCGGCAACCTTGGGCAGCCTTTCCAGCTCGGCGCTTACACGCTTTTTCATGGCCGTGACATTCACACCCAGCCTTTTAAGAATGTCCACGGTCAGTCCCTTTTCCTGCTCCAGCAAAGCCAAAAAGACATGCTCCACATCCCAGATGCTGTTGCGGAAGCGGTTCATGACCTGCTGGGAGTTGGCAATTACTTCCTGCGCCTGTTCGGTAAATCTTTCCTGTCTCATATTATCTATTTCCCGGCAGCCTCTTCCTCCGCGATCAGCTTATCGCGGTAGTCGATGACATAGCTGCAGTCCGGCCCGCGGCACCCGCTGAGCTTGGCTTTGATCTCCTTATCAAACTTCTGCTTGGGGTTTTCCGCAGCAACCTTCTTGTACCTGTTGTACCACACACACCCGGCAGACCAGTCCCCGTGCACCATGATGGTGACCAGGTCGTCCACCATGCCGCACCTGACCGTGGTCGCCGTTACCTGCCAGCCCGCCTGTGCTATGTCTGTCCTGGCGTCAGCCACCGTTAACCTCCTGATTTAATTTTCTTGCCGCCAGCCTCTTTTCTCTGAAGCTTCTTCAGCTCCGCTTCCAGGCTGTCGATCCTGTGCTGCATCTCCGCCAGCTTCTCGCCCAGCCTCATGATGACTTCCACGCCCGCCATGTTGACGCCCATGTCGTCCATGAGCACCTTGACGTGGCGCAGCCGCTCCAGGTCTATCTCCGAATAATAGCGGATATTGCCCTCGGACCTGTAGGGTTGTATCAGTCCCAGCTTCTCATAATAGCGCAGCGTATGGATCTCGCAGCCGAGTATCCTCGCGGCGATGCTAATCACATATTTAGGTTCGTTTCCTTCGCGAGGCATTTTATCTTAGCACCTCATATATTCAACATCAATACTTTTTTAGTCCGGCCTGATATTTTTGAGCTGTTCAAACAGGCCGCGCTCTTTATCGCTTAGCCTGGACGGCAGGACAACGGCCACCCTGGCCAGCATATCTCCCCTGGTGGCGCTGTTGAGCCGGGGCATGCCCTGCTGTGAGAGCCTGAAAATCTTGCCGTTCTGCGTCTCAGGAGGTATCCTGAGAGCCAGCTTGCTGCCCTTGAGCGTAGGCACCTGGACCTCACCGCCCAGCACGGCCGTAACCAGGGGCACAGGCACGTCCACTTCCAGGTCGTCACCCTTGCGCTCGAACGCCGGATGCGGCAGCAGTTTTACGATCAGGTAAAGGTCGCCGCCGGGGCCTCCCATGCCGGGATTGCCCTCGCCAGCCACGCGAACGCGTGAGCCTTCTTTGACGCCGGCAGGAATCTTGACCTCCAGCCGGCGCGGCCTGATGATCCTGCCCGCTCCGCCGCACTGGCCGCAGGGGCCGCTCTTGGTCCTGCCCATTCCCTGGCAGGCGGGGCAGGCCTGCTCGGTCTGCAGCTCGAGGATGCGCTTGGTGCCGTTGAAGGCTTCCTCCAGCGTTACTTCAATGCCGTGCTCAACGTCCTGGCCTTTGCGGGGCCGCCTTCCCGCGGTACCCGTCCTGGCGCCTCCACTGCCGAACCCCTTGAAAAGGCTGTCGAAGATATCCCCCAGGTCGCCCATATCGCCGGTTTCATAGGTGGTATACTGGCCACCCGCCCCCGGCCTTCTGCCGTAACCCTGGTACTGCTGCTGCGCCTGCTGCCTGGCGCGGGCAAAGGCCTCGGCATTCTCGAAGTCCGCCCCGTACTGGTCGTACTTCTTGCGCTTGTCCGGCTCGGAGAGCACTTCGTAAGCCTGGTTGATCTCCTTGAATTTGGCCTCCGCCGTCTTATCGCCCGGGTTTACATCCGGGTGATACTTGCGCGCCAGCCTGCGGTAAGCGGACTTGATGTCCTTGTCGGGAGCGTTGCGCGGCACGCCTAATATACCGTAATAATCTTTTCCAGCCATTTCTTCACCCTGGCAAAAATTATAAATGTGTTCATTATTTTATGCAATAGTTGGCTAAATTTCCTTATGTGTTAATTTATATATCTTGACAAATTATTTTAGCTTTTTTACAATTAATTATGAGTGGAGCTCACAAAAAAGTCAAGGAGGTAAGAAAATTATGAACATTGTGAGATGGGAGCCATTAAGTGAACTGGTTACTTTGAGGCAGGCGATGGACAGGCTGTTTGAGGACAGCTTTGTGAAGGCGCCCGGCCCGGTGAAGTGGGGAAACGGCACGGCCGCGCCGGCGCTCGATATCGTCGAGACCGCCGACAGAGTGGACATCAAGGCTTCGATGCCCGGCGTAAAAGCCGAGGACATCGAGATCAATCTCAGCCCGGATGCCGTTACCATCAAAGGCGAGACGAAATCCGAGAACGAGGTGCAAGAAGAAAATTACGTCCGCAGGGAATGCTACTCCGGCACATTCGCGCGTTCCATTGCGCTTCCGCCGGGCTTAAAGATAGATAAGGCGGAGGCAACCATGGAGAACGGAATCCTCACGCTGGAAATCCCCAAGGCCGAAGAGGTCAAGCCGCGCGCGGTTAAGATCAAGGCAAAGGCCGAACCCGGGAAACTGGAAGCCAAAGAAAACAAAGAAGCTAAAGAGGTTAAAAGCTAATTCCGACGGTGGGCTCCACTCTTCTCCACTTTGTGCAGTATTTCCAGAAACTGGTTTAAGATCCAGGCTGTAGCGCCCCAGATGACCCGACCGTCCAATTCATAGGTATAAACCTTGACTATTTTGTCGCCGTAAACGGCTTTCTCTTCCTTCTGGGCCGCCTTGTGCATGAGGTCTTCCAGAGGAAGTGCAAAAATTTCCTCTACTTCGAACTTGTCACGTTTGAATTTATAGGGATAGGGTATAACCCCAACAAAGGGCGTAATGCGGAAAAGGGAGGTAACGGTGGCCGCGTCGTCCAGCTCGCCCAGTATCTCCACGTCGGATTCCTTGAGGCCGATCTCCTCGCGGCTCTCCCTGAGGGCCGTCTGCAGCAGGGATTCATCGTCAGAGTGGCGGCCGCCGCCGGGGAAGGATATCTGCCCGCTGTGATGGTGAAGGTGCTCGGTGCGCCTGGTAAAAACGATATGGCACCTGCCGTCCTTGACAAATACGGGCAGCAGCACCGCCGCATCAGTAAGGCTGCTGTCGACGATGATCAGTTTCTTGCGCGAAGCAAGCGCCTTTTTGATCTGTTCCTTGCCGAGCATAAGCGCTTTAATCATACAACTAATATGAAAAACGTGACAACAAAGGGAGGAAAATTACAAGTTCCAACGGCCAAATTCCAAACAAATGAAGAAAATCCCAAACTCTAAACCCTAAACAAACACAAAGCCCAAACGCCCAAACAACCCGTCATAGGGAGGAGTTTTTTAACGTCATTGCGGGGAACGAAGTGACGAAGCAATCCCATGGCTTGACATCGGGCCGGGAGATTGCCGCGCCCCGTTGCAATCGGGGCTCGCAATGACATGGAGATGCCACGCCCCCTTTGCCCCACCGCTGAATCTAAAATTTGATAATGTATTCTTCATTCGGTTATACTGAAAAATTGAGGTTTTTTACTGATGGCGACGACAAATGATTATTACAGCGTGCTGGGACTGCCGCGGGGCGCTACGGACGAGCAGATAAAAAAGGCTTTCCGCAAGCTGGCTTTCGAGCACCACCCGGACCGCAACAGCAACCCGGAAGCCGAGGCCAAGTTCAAGGAGATTAACGAGGCCTACGAGGTGCTCTCCGATGCGCAGAAGCGGGCTTATTACGACCGCTACGGTAGGGTGCCCGGCAACGGCGAGCCGTTCGGGTTCGATACCTTCGAGTTCGGCGGGCTGGGGGATATCTTCGAAGCGTTCTTCGGCGGCGCCACAGGCACGGTTCACAAACGCACGCCGCACAAAGGCGCAGACGTTGTAACCAAGGTAACGCTTACCTTCGAGGAGGCGTTTTCCGGAGTAAGCAAAGAGCTGGAGATCGCCCGCGTGGAGCTGTGCTCCGTGTGTAAAGGAGTGGGCAGCCAGCCCGGCACCAATCCCGAAAAATGTCCCGAATGCAACGGCGTCGGGCAGGTGCGGCGCACGGCGCAGAGCATCTTCGGCCGCTTTACACAGACATCCGTCTGCCCGGCCTGCCAGGGCCAGGGCACGATTATCACCCATCCCTGCACACACTGCCACGGCAAGGGCAGGGAAAAGGTGAAGAAAAAGATCAGCGTGACCATCCCCGCAGGAGTGGACGCGGATAACCAGATGCGCCTGTCACACGAAGGCGAGGCCGGCCTTTACGGCGGATCGGCAGGCGACCTTTACATCCAGTTTCAGATCAAACCGCACAAGTTCTTCGTGCGCAGGGGTTCCGATATCATCATGGCGCTGCCGCTCAATTTCGCGCAGGCTGCGCTGGGATGCGCCGTGGATTTACCCACCATGGACGGCAAATTCACACTGAAAATCTCCCCGGGCGTGCAGCACGGCAAGGTCTTCCACATCAAGGAGCGGGGCTTCCCCAAGCTCAACGGCAGGGGCAGGGGAGACCAGGTGGTCATCGTGAAGCTGATAACGCCGGACAATCTAGATCCGCAGCAGAAAAAGTTGCTGGAAGAGCTTTTACACAGCCTGCCCACCGCAAAAGACTTTGCGCAGCCCGGCGAAGACCTGCTGCACAAGCTGAATAATCCGGGCGAATAAAGCCAGGTAGCGAAGCAACCTGCTGTCCCGATGCAAAGCCATGAGATTGCTTCGTCACTTCGTTCCTCGCAATGACATGGTTATTAATTGACTTCGCAATGACATTCTTATTCATGTGTCATTGCGAGCGTAGCGAAGCAATCTACTGCATGGTATTACGGGAAAACAGGGGATTGCCGTGGGTTATGTCCCGCGCAATGACAGCGTGAGAAAGGCTAAATATCTATCTTTGCGCCCTTGGCGCCCAGCTTTAGCTCCGTGCCCGCCTGCAACCGCTGGATATTGGTGCGGTGCTGGAAGATTATGAAGCCTACCGCAATCAGCGCATAGACTATATAGATGGGCGCTACAAAGCAGAGCACTGCGAAGGCAGTGATCATGAGCAGGATAACCAGCGAACCCAGTATCGAGCCCAGCGAGACATATTTGGTCACCAGTGCGATTACCACGCCGGTTATGCCGCCCACCAGGGCGATCAACGGGTTAATGACGAAAAGGCCGCCCATGAAGGTGGCGACACCCTTGCCGCCCTTGAACTTGAGGAAGACCGACCAGTTGTGCCCGGCAATGGCTGCCAGGGCGGCCAGCACCTGCGCCGCCTGCATGTGGATATCATAGCCAAACACGATAACAGGATCGTTTCCTATGATCAGCATACCAAGACCCACGGCCAGCGCCGCCTTGCCCAGGTCGAGTATGGCCACGATGACGGCCAGTTTCGCACCCAGTGTACGAAAGACGTTAGTGGCGCCTATGTTACCGCTGCCGAATTTCCTGATATCGACATGTGCTACGCTCCTGCTGATGATGAGTCCGAAGGGAATGGAGCCCAGCAAATAGCCTATTACTGCTATTACTACCAGCTTGAGGGCAATGATCACGAGATGTCACCTCCAATCTTTTTAGAACGTCTGTTTGCCTTTTTAAACAGCAGCTTCAGCGATGTGCCTGAAAAGCCGAAGGTCTGCCGCAGTTTGTTTTCCAGATACCTTTCGTACGAAAAATGCACCAGCGCGGGATCGTTCACCACGAAGGTGAAGGAAGGCGGGTTGACGGCTCCCTGGTAGGCCCTGATTACCTGCAGCCTCCTCGTGCCTTTGGGAGGCGGGGCATGCGACGCTACCGCGTCCTTGATAAGCCTGTCTATCACTGTAGCGGGAAGCTGTTTCTGCCTCTCCCGCCAGGCTTCCATGGCAGTGGGGATTACGTCTTTAACACCCTTGCCCGTCAGAGCCGAGATGAACATCACGGGAGCGTGAGCAATGAATTTCATACGCCTGTCGACCTCGCCCAGATAACTTTCTTTCATTGTATTATCTATCAAATCCCATTTATTAATCAAAAGCACGATGCCCTTGCAGGCATCCTTGATATAGCCCGCGATATGTGTATCCTGCGCGGCAATGAAATCGGTTGCGTCCAGCACCAGCAGTGCAACATCACAGCGGTTGATAGCCCGCAGCGTGCGCACCAGGCTGTAATAGTCTATGCCCGTCCCGGCCTTGCCGCGGCGCTTGATGCCGGCAGTATCTATCAACACTATTTCCCTGTCCCTGTGCTGAAAAACCGTGTCCGTGGCGTCACGGGTGGTGCCCGCCGTCCGGTCCACTATGGACCGTTCCTGTCCCACGATGGCATTGAGCAGCATGGACTTGCCCACGTTGGGCCTTCCCACTATAGCCAGCTTGGGCTTCTCCGGGTCAGCGGCTTCCTCTACGGCAGCCGGCAGTGTTTCCGCCAGTTTTTCAATCAGCTCGTAGACGCCTTTGCCGTGATGCGCGCTCAGTGGCACCGGGTCGCCCAGGCCGACCTGGTAAAAATCGGCCGATGCATCCCTGAGTTGAGGGTTGTCCGCTTTATTGGCGGCCAGGACCACCGGTTTGCCCAGCCTGCGCAGTTTATCGGCAATCTCGCGGTCGGCCTCGATCAGCCCGTCCTGCAAGTCCACCACAAAAATAATCGCGTCGGCTTCGGCGATGGCCTTCTCAACCTGTGTTTTCACTTTTTTACTCAGTTCCGTTCCCGGTTTGGGTTCCAGCCCTCCGGTATCGATAAGCGTCATCTCGCGGCCCGCCAGTTCCACATCCGCAAAAATGCGGTCGCGGGTCGTTCCCGGCAGATCTTCCACGATGGCAATCTGGGAACCGGCAAGCCTGTTAAACAGAGTGGACTTGCCCACGTTGGGCCTGCCCACTATGGCGACGATAGGATTCATCTGTTCACAACCATTTTAACAGTTTCAATAGGGAAAAATTAATACGTAGTAATACGGATATTTTTTAGAATCGGAGTAAGTATTATTTGTAAAGCTCGGCCAGCAGGGTTCTCTGGAAATGAAGCCGGTTCTCCGCCTGGTCGAAAATCACGGAGCGGAAGCGGTCGATAATGCCTACCTCCACCTCCTCGCCGTGGTGCGCCGGAAGCGGGTGCATCAGGATGGCATCCTTTTTGGCATACGAGATCAGCTTATCGTCGACCTGGTATCTGGCAAAGGCGATACAGCGTTGCTCATGCTCGGCTTCCTGCCCCATGCTGGTCCAGACATCGGTATAGACCACATCGGCGTCCTTGGCAGCCATGGCGGGCTCCTCCAGCAGCATGATCTGGCTGCCGCTCTGCTCGGCATACTTATTAGCCACTTTCAACACGGGGTCCTTGAGGCTGTAGTCCTCGGGCGACGCGATGAGGAAGTTGATGCCAACCATGGAACAGGCCAGCAGGAGGCTGTTGGCCACGTTGTTGCCGTCGCCTATATAAGCCATCGTGAGCCCCTTGAATTTCCCCTTCTTTTCAAAGATGGTCACCAGGTCGGAAAGCGCCTGGCAGGGGTGCTCATGATCGGAGAGCGCGTTAATTACGGGTATGGTTGAATAAGCGGCCAGCGTCTCCAGCGATTTATGCGCGTACGTGCGGGCTACGATTCCCTGCACATAGCGGCTGAGCACATGGGCCACGTCCGGCACTGCCTCACGCGTGCCCAGGCCCACCTCGTCGGGCGACATATAGATGGCATAGCCTCCGAGCTGGCGCACGGCCAGGTCGAAGCTCATCTTGGTGCGCAGGGACGGCTTCTCAAAGAGCAGGGCGATATTCTTGCCCGCCAGCACCTGCGGCCATTTGTCCTTTTTCGTTTTTATGGTCTGCTGAACCAGGCGTTCCACTTCGTCCGGCGTAAAATCAGCAACCGAAAGTATATCCCGTTTAGCCATTGCATTTTTCCTCGCTTTACAAGCTATCAGTATAACATAATCAGACATGTCAAGGTGCGCAAGATATAGCTAAAATGCCGTTGATCTTATTTAACTTTCAATGACAAACAGGTAAAATAAGGATTGAGTTGCCGCTTTCTCGGCGGATTTTTTCTATGTGTGTTCGATGATAGCAGATTGGGATTAAAAGTTGCTTTCGCAGGGCAAGGTTGCAGAGTTCGTATATAGGGGGTAAGCAGTGAAAAAAGTCAGATTTATCTCATTCATGATCGTGTTTTTCATAGCAGGTTCGTTACCGGCTTATAATCCGATTGCCTGCAATATGCCGCCCTTTATAAAATCCCTTCTCTCAAAAAAACCGGCTCAAACTGTTCAGGTCGCGGATGCCAAGGAGCTCAATCCCTTCACCTTCGACTACGAGCTGAACGCCGGCAATATGGACTTTTTCGGCGACGGTGATACCATCACCACATTGATTTGCACCACACCCTTTTACGCGGGCGCACACCGTCTGCCATCGCAAAAAACTTATGAGTACGAAGATGCGCGTGATAAAAAGGTAGCCGAGATCTGTCAGGAAGGAGCCAAGATCGAGCAGGCGGTTAACAGGGTCAAACCGCGCCTGACCAGCATGCGGGACTATTATTCAGCATATCTCAGCGCAGTACTGGCGCTGGAACCCTCGCTGCAGGAGTTCGTCACCGAGGCGTTAAGCAAAATGTCCACTTCCGCAGCCGAGGAGATGTACGTTGAAGCGGAATATAAGAGCTTCAGCACTTCCGACATCTCCAACCCCTATACAAAGTCTACGTTCGACTATATCAAGGCCATGAAGGCCATGGAGCTGGGCGACCTTTACCTGAGAGACGTGGAAAATATCATGACGGGCGCAGGCGCACTGCTGACAACGCTGGAAAAACATCCCAACACCGACATCCAGTACGTCGGGGACGAGCTGGATAAAAATATGAAAAAGCTGGATCCACTTAAGGAAGACCTGTTTGCCATACAGGCATCCATGGAAAAAATGGACTACGGCCTGAAGCAGATCAATACAGGCGAATATTATTTTGCTCTGGCAGCCAATGATTTCATTATGTCCTCCATGCCCGACCTCGAAGCCCGGCTTGCAGCTATGACGCCCAATGAAGACCTCGATCAGGAGGACATCGACTTCATAAAGACCTACCTTACCACGGTAAAGCAGTGGCAGACCGATATGAAGGAACACATAGATGCGGCGGACAAGAGCCAGATGATCGCGTTGGAAGACCTGCCGGAAGATATATGTGAAGGTATCTCACCCGTTTATGCCAGGGGCGACCGTAGCGACTATTCGAGCGCCTACAAGTCCGTGGCCGCGCCAGCCAAGTCTACCTCGTCGCAGGATGCGCCCGGCTATCTGTCCACCGGCTGGGAGTATGTGAAAAGCGGCTTCCACAGCGCCCAGCAGGCAGTGGGCAAGGTGGTAACCGTGGGCGGTGAGGTCTGGGGAACAGGCACTTACGGCATCTACCGCGTCTGGCAGGGCAAGGCTTACGGCAACAGCGCCAAGGAGATATGGAACGATATTAAAGACCGCGTAAAAGACGGCGTTAGCAACGTTGCTAACGGGACCGGCAGTATGAAGGCGCCCGAAATCTACAAAGGCGCCGGGGAGATTCTTGAGGGTGCCGAAAGCGCGGCTGGCCAGGCTGCCGATACAGGCACGCAGATCGCCGTGCAGACGGTGATACAAAAAATCACCGGCTCCAAGGAAGGCGGCGACCTGGGCGGATGGCCCGGCTGGGTGGTGGGCGGACTGGTAAAGAACACGGTCGGCCTCTTTACAGGGCTGGGCAAGGGGATATGCAAGGTAGCCAATCCAGAGTCCTCCAAGGGAGACTATGCTACGGGCGCGCTGGACATCATCGCCGCGTTCACCGGCGGCAGTAAAACAATTATCAAAGGGACGGAGATACCTGCCGTATCCAAGGGCGCAGCCGAAGGCGGCGCGATCCTTACCAAGATGGGAGCCAATTTCCTGGAAAAGATGGGATTGAAATTCCCCCAGCTTGGACCTGCCGGCATGTCGCAATTGCAGAAGACAGCCGATAAATATGAAAAAGGCGTCATGGAGAGCTTGATCAACGGACTTACCAAGCAAAACGATGCGCTTAAGAACGAGTTCAAGGAGCTGATGAAAAAGGGCGGCACGGAACTGGGCAAGAATTTTAAAAAGACCGTCGGGGAAGCCTGGGACGATATGTGGTCAAATTTCACCCGGGACCTGCCGGGCATCAAGCAGGCAATCGGCAAGGTGCTGGGGCCTTCTCCAAAAGATTACCTGGATAATGTTTTCGGCAACATGTTGGATGATTTTATAAAGGACAAGGCCAAGTCCCATTTCGACGGCAACCCGCCCAAAGGGGTTGCCCCTGTTGTACCGGCCAAATCCACGACCACAACAGCTTCGACCAAGTCAGACAGCTCACCCTCCGGCTCTGCCAAGCAGAATGTTTCCAGAGTGGGCACGGTTACGCTGGAGCTGACCTACCCGGCAGGCCAGAGCCCCAGGGTCTTCACAAGGGGCTGGGTATTCGGAGCCAAGGCAATAGTTAATCCGGGGAAATCCTCCCAGAAAGACATCTCGGACCAGGTGCGCTGGAGTGGGAGCGGCACATTTGACCCTGATACCGGCAAGGTCAGCCACCCGACGTTCAAGGGAGAGGGATCCAATAAGATCGTGCTGACCGTAACGGTCGGCGAAAACAAGACCGTTACAAAGGAATTCAGCGTTCAGGCGGTATCGCCTGATAAATACGCGAGGGTTGGCTGGATAGCCCTGTGCCCGGCCGATACCCATGGATGCCCCGGCGATCCCAAAACAGTCCTCGGCCCCATCACAAAAGGCAGTCCCACAGTGTCTATCGACGGGGCGGCAGCCGCCCGCGTCGGCGATCCGGGTATACACAGAGGCTGCTGCGGGCCTAATACATTCGTGATAGACCAGGGCGATCCCACCGTGCTCATAGACGGCAAGCCGGCGGCGCAGCTGGGCGACAGAACCAAGCACTGCGGAGGCATGGGCTCGATAATAGGCCCCGGCTTTTCCATCCTTCTCACAGGCGGTCAAGTAACCGGCGGCTCGGGCACGTGCTTTTTGGAATCTGATAATCCCAGCGAATTCGGCACTACCCTGCTTCAACCCATATTTTCCAAGCTGGACATACCTATCGAGGGCAATGCCGTGAACGTGGATGAGTCGATACCGGTTGAAATCAGCTCCGAAGGGTCGAGTGCGTCTGGGACAGCCAAAGTGAAAATGAAAGGCATGGTTGACAAGGGAGTACTGTCCGGCACTTATTCCGTAGATGCCCTCTTTAACGTACAGTGGGGGGATGATGTATTCCCCATCGATATAAGGTATGCGGGCACTTTCAAGTCCACACCGATACCCTCCAATCCTTCCGGCGGGAATGTGGAATTGACCTACACCGGGCCGATAAAAAGCAAGGCATTTATCCAGATGATCTACGCAATCATGCAGGGAGTCGGCGGCGCCCTGTCCTGCGGTAAAGGGGGCGCGGGTAGCACGACAACACAGTTGCCGCCGCCCGATTCCGATACGCTCTGTGACAGCTACTCGGCCAGGGTGCAATATACTCTAGAAACACCAAAAACACTGAGTGAGAAGTAATACGGTAGTGTACTGATAGCCGGGGGATTCAGGGAAAGAAATGATCGCAGGTAAACCGCTCTTCATCCTTTTCGACGGCAACGCGCTGGTGCACCGCGCCTTCCATGCGCTGCCGCCGCTGACCGTAACTAAAACCGGTGAGATGATCAACGCCGTGCAGGGCTTTGCCAGCACGCTGCTGAAGCTGTTGCGTGAAAACAAGCCGGACTACTGGGCCATTGCCTTCGACCGTCATGCGCCCACCTTCCGCCACGACATGTTCGACCAATACAAAGCCCAGCGGCCGCCCACACCCCAGGAGCTGGTCACGCAGATCAACCGTGTACATGAGCTGGCAGCAGCCTTCAATCTGCCCATCTTTGAAATGGACGGCTACGAGGCCGACGATATCATCGGCACCCTGAGCAAGCAGGCCGCTGCCAGAGATATCGACACATTGATCGTAACTGGTGATAACGACATGCTCCAGGTGGTGCAGCCCGGCATCCGCGTCATGTCGCCGAGGAAAGGGTTTGCCGATACGGTGATCTACGACGAGCCGGCCGTCTTGGAGAAGTACAGCCTCAACCCCACCCAGCTTATCAGCTACAAGGCGCTGGTAGGCGATGCCTCCGACAATATCCCCGGAGTCAAGGGCATCGGCGATAAAACAGCGGTTAAGCTGCTGCAGCAATTCAACGACCTCGACGGCATCTATGCACACATAGATGAGGTGGAGCCGGAAAGGATCCGCTCGCTGCTTCAGGCAGGCAAAGACCAGGTGGCGCAGAACCGTGAGCTGGCTGCCATTGTCACCGACGTCCCCGTCCCCTTCGACATAGATTCCTGCGCGGTCAGCTCCTACGACCGCACTAAAGTGGTTGAGCTTTTCCGCGAGCTGGGATTTTCCTCCATGCTGGCACGGCTTCCCGAGGAGATCGGCGCCGCGCCCGCTGCCAAACCCAAACAGGATTATTCCAGAGAGAACTATCACATCGTCAGTACACTTGAGGCGCTGGACAGCCTGGCTCTGAGGCTCTCCTACGCAGGAACATTTGCGATATCGGTTATACCCGGCGGGGACAACGCCATGCGGGACAGCCTGGTGGGCATCTCCATAGCCCCGGCGCCGGGTGAAGCCTACTACCTGCCGGTGGGGCACGGCAGGCTGGACAAGGAAGGGCAGCTGCCGCTGGATAGAACGCTCAACGTGCTTAAACCACTATTTGCGCAGGATAAGTTCAGCAAAATAGCCTATGACGGCAAGTTCGACATCATGTTGCTGGCGCAGAACGGCGTAAAGCTGTCCAATATTACCTTCGATGCGCTGATAGCAGCCTACCTGTTGGGAGAAAAATCGCTCAAGCTGAAGGCGCTGGCCTTTAACAAGCTGGGGCTTGAGATACCCTCCATATCGGATATTATCGGGACCGGGGCTAAACAGGTCTCACCCGCCATAGCAGATATCCAGCAGGTCGGCGACCTTGCCTGCACCGAGGCGGATGTTACATTCAGGCTGAGGGAGGCACTGGATAAGGAGCTGCGCTCCGAGGAGCTGTGGAGCCTTTTCAAAGATGTGGAGATGCCGCTGGTCCCGCTGCTGGCTGAGATGGAGATGAACGGTGTATTGCTGGACCGGCAATTGCTTAACGAGATGTCCGCCGGCCTCGCCACGGACATGCTGCGTCTGGAGATGGAGATTTTCAGCGCCGTGGGGCACCAGTTCAATATCAACAGCCCCCAGCAGCTTTCAGGTGTGCTCTACGGCGATTTAAAGCTGGACAAGGGGCGCAAAACCAAGAGCGGGTACTCTACGGATGCCTCCGCGCTGGAGGAGCTCAAGGGTATACATCCGGTGATCGAGCATATACTGCAGTACCGCCAGGTCTCCAAGCTGAAATCAACCTATACAGACACGCTTCCGGCGATGATAAATCCTAAAACAGGCAGGGTGCATACCAGCTTCAACCAGACAGGCACCACCACCGGCAGGCTGTCCTCCAGCGAGCCCAACCTGCAAAACCTCCCCGTGCGCGGCGACCTCGGCGGGAAAATCAGGCAGTCCATCATAGCTCAACCGGGATGGTCGCTGCTTTCCGCAGATTACTCGCAGATAGACCTGCGCGCGCTGGCGCACCTTTCGCAGGATGCCGAGCTGATCGCCACCTTCCTGCGCGACGAGGACATCCACACGCACACGGCGTCGGAGGTCTTTGCGGTACCAGACGACAAGGTCACCGCGGAGATGCGCCGCGTCGCCAAGACAATCAATTTCGGTGTGATCTACGGGATGAGCGGCTACGGGCTGGAGAAGGCCACCGACCTTTCACGCGGAGGCGCGGAGATGTTTATCACGAGGTATTTCCAGCGTTATCCCGGTGTGAAAACGTATATCGAGAACACAAAGAAAAAGGCGCTGGAGCAGGGATACGTCCAGACCGTGCTGGGCAGGAGGCGTTACATTCCCGAAATAAAGTCGCCCAACCGCATTGCCCGCGAGGCCGCCGAGCGTATGGCCATAAATATGCCCGTGCAGGGCACTTCGGCAGATATTATCAAGATAGCGATGATTGATCTGCACAGGCAGATGCAGCAGCAGGGAATGAAGGCCTTCACGACGCTCCAGGTTCACGACGAGCTGATTTTCGAGGTACCACCCGATGAAATTGAAGCGCTGCGAACGTTGGTGGAAAAGGTCATGCCCAACGCCATGAAGCTCGTCGTGCCGTTGAAAATCGATATCAAGACCGGTAAAAACTGGGGTGAGATGAGCTGAGTTTTTAAAACAGACTGCGCAGATTACCCAGCAGACCTGACCAGTTGATAAACCAGAAGAAAATCCACCAGATAAACGTAAAAATAATACCCCAGATCAGCATGTACCGCGCGCCTGCCGGATCCCTGTCTTTGTTCACAAGCCATACGATCAATCCACCCACCCAGGTTAAAAATATAGGAAGCAACCACCAGGCGCCGCCTATCCTGGAATAAGAAACGGCAGCCTTTACCTGGTTATCAGGCTTTTTACCGGCGAATATCAAATCCGCGCACGGCTGGCAATATATTTTTCCGCCCACCATGCTCCTGCATTCCAAGCAGATCATTTTCCCGCAGTTTACACAGGCCCCTACAGCATCCCTGCCCGTATGATAAAAACAATCCGCCATCTATAACCTCCTAAAAATATATAAATCTATGTTTTCACGCAGGCCCGGCTATTTGACAATCTCACTCGTTTCGTGGGCCAGCTTCACTATGGGTTGCGCTTTCAAGTACCCTACCAAAGCTTCTTTCTCTTCCTCACCGGCCAGCAGAAGTTGCAGCCTGACTTTTTCCAGCTCCTGTCGCCTTGTCGCTACCTCCACACCCTCCCCCAGGGTCAACAGCACACAGCAATTTTTATTACCGTTCCACAGGCCGCAAAGAGACTCCTCGCATTCACAGGTAAATTTTTTCACGACACCATCTTCGGAAAGCGTTTTACCGTTGAACTTGAACGGGCAGTAGGGGACAGCCCTCTTCGGCATGACAACCTCCTTCACTCCAGTAAATATTGGTTAATGACTTTGCCCGTATTATACACCGTGTGATTTGAGAAGTGAATAGCCTGCAAACCACGGCTGATTGAACGTTGACCGGTTGGCTGGTAAAATTAAATTACAGTTAACACCGGTAAATAAACGTTTCATTCCGCACATTTACACCGGTAGCACGGAGGGGGTGGCAGTATGCGATATCTACGTACAGCGGTTTTTGCTTTCATAATCATCCTGGTCCTCATTATAGTATCCTCACCAATCGCCAGCTGTGCCGAGGGCCCTTTAACCCAGGGCCCTTATAAAATCGCCTATCAATCTCAGGTAGAAAGCAGGGATTTCGATATCTTTATTACCGGCATCACAGGCGATAACTCGACCAGGCTTACATCCAATCCGAAATGGGATGAATCTCCGTCATGGTCACCCGACGGTAAGCTGATTGTTTTCACTTCCAACCGTGATATGAACGGTGAAATCTACGTCATGAATGCCGACGGCAGCAACCAGGTGAGGCTGACAAGAAACCTGGCCACCGACTGTCTGCCGGTCTGGTCGCCCGACGGTAAAAAGATTGCCTTCGTGAGCAACCGCGAGGGCAACAAAGAGGTTTACGTTATGAACGCCGACGGCGGCAGCCCGGTGAGACTGACGGTCTCCACAGGCTACAGCGACCACCCGGCATGGTCGGCAGACGGCAGTAAAATAGCATTCGTTTCCAATCGCAAAGGTGAAAGCGGAATTTATGTCATGGATGCGGACGGTAAAAACCAGAACCACATTGCACAGAATATTATTGATGCCAAGTCCCCCTGCTGGTGCCGGGACGGCAACAGGATCATTTTTGAGTATCAAAACAAAATATGCAGCATCAATGCGGACGGATCGGATTACAAAGAGATCATCAGTGATGGAGGTAAAAACTGCTTTCCTGCATCCTCTCCGGACGGCAAAAAGCTGGCCTACTGCTCCGATGCCGATGGCGATTTTGAAATTTATATAGCCAATTCAGACGGCAGCAACAGGGTGAAGGTTACCAGTAACAATATGGATGACCTGGAGCCTGCATGGTCCCCGCCTGTATCCGCAACCGTGAAGCAGGAAACTGCTGCTGTCACGACCGGGACGCCGGGATACGCCGCGAAGAAAATCGCCTATTCGTTCAAGGAGCAATATTACTACAACGTTTACACAATCGATGACGACGGCCTCAGCGAGCCCTTCCAGGTAACCACAAATCCGATGAACAACGATAGCTATGAAGCCGCCTGGTCCCCGGACGGGCAGAAAATCGCTTATTACACCAGCAGAATCGGCAGGCTTTCCATTATAAATGCAGACGGCACCGGGGAGATACCGGATGTTACCGCAAAAGCGCTGTACGCCTCCACAAGAATACCCGGGCGTATGCAGCACAGCTCTGCTTCACCCTCATGGTCGCCAGACGGCACAAAAATAGCCTTTGCTACCAATTTTTACGGTGGCTGGGAAATCTGCTATATGGACGCGCAGGGTAAAAAGGCTGTCCGCCTCACTGAAAATTCGGCCGAGGATTTTCACCCGGCGTGGTCGCCCGACGGGCAGAAGATCGCGTTTATAACCAGCCGCGACGGTGACCGCGAAATCTATGTCATGAATGCCGACGGAGGCAATCCGGTCAACCTGACCAACAAACCATCGTCTAAAGAGGAAAATCCCTGCTGGTCGCCGGACGGCAAGAAAATAGCCTTCCAGTCCGACCGCGCGAGTAACTTCGATATTTTCGTTATGAACAGCGACGGCAGCGATCAGAAAAATATTACTTCCAGTGCCTCCACAGATGTCGATCCTTCCTGGTCCTCCGACGGAAAAAGGATTGTATTTATCTCCAACCGCGATGGCTTAAGCGATCTGTATGTCATGAACTCGGACGGGTCAAATTTGATCAGGATAACCAATAAATCCAAGGAATGCAGGAACCCGACATGCCAACCGTGAACTGGTTCGACTCAATTTAACCGGAGAAATGATAGATAATAAGGGAGTGACAGGATGAAGAAGTCAGCGCTTGCAGCATTTTCAATACTGGCAGTGATAGCTTGCCTGTTAATTACCAATGTGAGTTGCACACAGCCTTCGCAACCGTCAAATAGCGGGCAAAACACCACAGGGGTGGCGGCTCCGGGGAGCAAAGCCTCCGGCATGCAATTGATTGTCTACCAGTCCAAGTGGTCAGGGGCGTATGACATCTATTCAGTAGATGTCACCGACCTGACAAAGAAAACCCGGCTCACGGATACCTCTAAAAATGATATGGAGCCGGACGTTTCACCCAACGGAAGGTTGATAGCCTTCAGCAGCAACCGGGACGGCAATTACGAAATATATCTCATGAATGCCGATGGGACGGCCCAGACCAACCTAACCAATTACCCCGGATCAAGCGAAGGGAATCCTGCGTGGTCACCCGACGGGAAATGGATAGCATTTGTGTCCAATCGCGACGGCAACTGGGAGATTTACTCCATGGCTGCCGACGGCACCAACCAAACGAGATTGACAAATAATAACGCTGAGGACGGCTGGCCGGACTGGTCCCCCGACGGCAGCAAAATAGCTTTCCACTCCAACCGCGACGGCAATTTCGAGATATTCGTGATGAACAGCGATGGCACAGACCAGGCAAGGATTACGAAAAATGACGCTCGCGATATGGCGCCCGAGTGGTCTCCCGACGGTACTAAGATTGCCTTCTTTTCCGATAGGGATAAGAACGGTGAAATTTATTTAATATCGGCGGACGGACGGGGAGAAACCAACGTCACCAGTAATCCGGGCTGGGATAAAGATCCATCCTGGTGCCCGGACGGCAAAAGGATCGCATTCTGTTCAAACCGCGAAGGCTACTACAAAATCTATGTAATGAACCTGGACGGTACGGATGCAACCAATGTGACCGGCAAACTAATAACCTACGAAGATGAGCATCCCTCATGGGCGCCGTAATCCTGCTTTATAGCAGTGGTGATCGTGGTATTTGAAAAACCCGGTAATCTGGTAAACTAATATAAATCCGCATAAGCAGTGTATCATGCCAGAACTGCCCGAAGTTGAAACCATTAAAAACCAGCTCATACCCCATTTAACCGGGCGTACCTTTAAAAGCATCAAAATTTACGATACGAGACCCCTGGGGAATCTTTCTGAAAAGGAATTCAGCAGGAGGCTCGTCGGGCAGAAAATAACAGGCCTTTCCCGCAGAGGCAAGTATATATTGATCCACCTTTCCGGCGGTAGCACGCTGGTTATACACCTGCGCATGACGGGCTCCCTGCTCTGGAACCCAGTTGATACCGAACCCTTCACACGGGCAGAGTTCTTCTTTGAGAATAAGGACAGACTGGTCTTCACCGATATCCGCCGTTTCGGCACGCTGTCATTTGTAAAAGAGACCAGCGATATTACCAACAGGCTGGGGATCGATCCGCTCAACCCCAAATTCACGCCGCAGGCGTTACAAAAGCTGCTGTCGACACGCAAATCGCCCGTCAAGGCCGTGCTGCTGCAACAGGAACTGATCGCCGGTATCGGTAACATGTACGCCGATGAAGCACTCTTCGCGTCCCGCATTCATCCGGCCAAACCTGCGCAAACGCTGTCGGCCTGTGAAATAAAAAGGCTGCACAGGGCAATACAGGATGTGTTACACAAGGCGATACGCAATAAAGGGGCCAGTGTCAGGAACTATCGTTCTCCCGACGGGCGGGCAGGCAGGGCTCACGAGGAATTTTGCGTGGCTCACCGCGGCGGAAAACCGTGCCCGAGATGCGGCACTTCTGTTTCGCGAATAGTTATCCGGCAGCGCGGGACATACTACTGCCCTACATGCCAGAACATATGATAATATATTACACAGAGAGGGGTTTAACGTGAAATTATATACATGGTGGATGATAGGCGGCGTAGCCCTGTTCGTGGTCAGCTTCACCTTCCATTTCCTCGTCAGCACCTACACAGGAAAGCAGGAAGCTTTTATCATCAGCCTGGGGATGTTCCTCAGCCCCCTGATTATCCTGATAGGCATCGCCCTGTTTATCATGGCGAACAAAAAAAGAAATAAAGGAGGTTAGCAATGGCGGAATCTGCCGAGAAAGCCCTGGCGCTGCTGCGTGACGGCAGCCATTTCCAGTGGTATGTCATTCCCCTGTTTGCACTGGTAGTCTACGTTTATGCCAGCGAAGTGGAGCGTAAAAACTGGAGCCTGATCATGGCTGGTCTGGCCTTCTGGGGCATGGACTGGTTCAACGAGATCTGGAACGGCCTGGTTTTCCATTTCACGGGCTTTGCTCCGGTCTGGGGCACGCCGGGCAACGGCAGCGCCCTCGTATTGCTCATCGGGCTTAATATCGAGATCACCTTTATGTTCGCCATCGCGGGCATAGCTTTTTCCAAGATGCTTCCCGCTGATAAAAAGCTGAAGATCCTGGGCATACCTAACCGCCTTCTTATCGCTGTAGTGGGTGCGGCATTCTGCGTCTTCGTGGAATGCCTGCTCAACTGGGTGGGCGCCCTCACCTGGGAGTACCCGTGGTGGAGTATGGGAGCCCCCTGGCTTATCTTCCTTTTCGGCTACCTCACTTTCTTCCTCGTCGCCTTCTGGGTCTTCGACATGGAGAAGCTGAAGAGCAAGATTATCACCGTGGGCATTATCCTCGGCTTCGATGTTCTCTGCCTCATCGTCTTCATGTGCATACTGAAGTGGATTTGATCCCTCAATAATTTAACAGCTCATGCGCAAGGCCATTACCCCCGGTCGGGGGTAATGGCCTTTTATTATCCCCAGCTTCCGATTTATGTAAACATCCCCCAAAAGTATGACTGCCCGTCGGATTAAAGGACGACCATTTTTTCAATGCCACATGCGGTCAAAATCAGCCCGACAGCCGATTACACGCTATCATCCGGCAGGTTAAACTTAGTGCAGTCAATCGGATAAAGGGAGTTATATTAACATTATGTACCCGACCACCTTGATAAATGACACTTCAAACCTTGAAATACGGGAAAAACCCATCGCTTTCGGCAGCCACGGCCTGATACTTACAGGCATGATGCTGTTGCCCGCCGGGGCAAGCAAGCATAACCGCGTACCCGGCGTTGTATTCTGCCACGGCTACGGCAACGACCAGGCAGCCTTTGAAAGCAGCGCCAGGATACTGGCCGCCGAAGGCATTGCTACACTGGTTTTTGATTTTCGCGGGCACGGCAACAGCGAAGGCCTGCTCGATGGGCAGATGGTTGAAGACGTTGTGGACGCCTGGAACTTTTTACGTGACCAGCCTGAGATAGACCACAAGCGCATGGGGCTCATCGGCCACAGCATGGGCGCCATGTCCGCCATCATGGCCGCCGGCAAGCTTAAGAAAGCCAGGGTGCTGATCGGACTGGCCTGCCCGGGTGAAGTCCACCATGCCATCGCCGGCCATCCCGAGCACATTGCCTACCCCTGGTTCAGACGCTTGATCGAATATATTTTCAGGCTCTGCACGCACTTCAACAAGGATATGAAAGCCCGCGTGGACTGGAAGAAATTCCTCGATTCTTTTGCGAACATGAAAACCGCCAGGGTGCTGGCAGACCTCGAGGATTGCTCCAAGCTCTTCGTATTCTGCCTGGGAGACCCGGCCACGCCCTATAACAGGTTCCTGTATTCATATGTCGTGGCCAGCGAGCCCAAGCAGGTGATGGTGACCACGGGAAACCATAATACGCCGCTTGAGAATGAGCAGTTGCGCACCCAGTGGACGAAGTGGGCTATCGGCGCCCTTCATGGCGGGCGCGATTACAAAGGGTAAACAGGAGTTGACTGACTATGAAAGTATTGATTACCGGCGGAGCAGGCCGGTTAGGCATAACGATAACCAGGCACTTCCTCGCGCAGGGTTTCAGCGTTAGAATCCTTGACCTGGATACACCGCGCAATCACAAGGCGGCTAAAGAACTCGGCGGCAAAGCCGAATTTCACTGGGGAGATGTCACCGATCCCGAATCCGTAAAATCAGCCCTGGAAGGCGTGGACACGGTGGTGCACATGGCGGCCATCCTGCCGCCCGTTGCCGATCAGAAGCCCGACCTGGCAAGGATGGTCAATGTGGAGGGCACCAGGCTGCTGGTAGACCAGTTGAAAAGCACAGGCAGGCACATCCCCCTGGTTTACACTTCATCGGTAGCCGTACACGGACCCACGCCGCTGGCGACAGATCCCATCTGCGCTGACAACCACAGCTGTATGCCCATGGGGGGCTACGCCAAAACCAAGTACGAAGCGGAAAATATAATTAAAGAGTCCGGACTTGATTATGTAATCCTGCGGCTCTCAGTCAACATGTATTTCAACTTCGAGATGAGCGACATCAGGCGTATGTTCAGCATCCCCCTGAAGAACAGGATCGAGTTCTGTCACCCTGATAACACTGCTGTCGCTATCATCAATGCCGTGATTAAATTCGCGCAAATCAAGAATAACACGTTCATTATCAGCGGGGGACCGGACCAGAGGATGCTGTACCGCGACCTCATCGGATCGCTGTTGAAGGTCA
>Ga0208047_1000090_pt1 | contig 32403 bp, 35 predicted proteins | sample Kivu_220m_FD_184162 | JGI IMG/M metagenome (GOLD analysis project Ga0208047, IMG submission 184162) | Freshwater microbial communities from Lake Kivu, Western Province, Rwanda to study Microbial Dark Matter (Phase II) - Kivu_220m (SPAdes)... | ecosystem: Environmental > Aquatic > Freshwater >...
TTGTTATATAGTAATATACCGAATCAGGTGAAATTATGAATAAGCTTACCAGGATTCTAAAGGCGTTATCCGATGAGACAAGGTTGCGGATACTGAATATGCTTTTTGAGCGCGAGTGCTGTGTCTGTGAACTGCTGCAGGTACTGGAGATTTCGCAGCCCCGAGCTTCACATCACCTTTCTATTTTATATGCTGCAGGCCTGCTTAAGCTCAGGCGGCAGGGATTATTTTCCAATTACTCGATTGATTGGGAAAACATGGATGATTACGCTGTGGACCTGGTTAAGGCGGCACACAAAGGCCTGGCAGGGAACCTGTTGGCTCAGGATGACCTTAAGAAGCTGGCCAGTGCCGAACGTATATTGCCGCAGTGTGCGCAGCCTGTTTAGGCGCGTTTATTTTCAATAAATATACAGATACGAGGCTTCAATGGAATTTGTTTTACTGCTGCTTAAATCCGGGTGGGACACCCTGCTTGATTATTTATCGCTGCATGTTTTAACCTGCCTGATACCTGCTTTATTCATAGCAGGCGCCATATCTGGTTTTGTTTCACAGGCCGCGGTATTGAAATATTTCGGGCCTAAAGCCAACAAGTTTCTGGCTTACGGTGTCGGCGCCGTCTCGGGTACCATACTGGCTGTTTGCTCCTGCACGGTGCTGCCGCTGTTCAGCGGAATTTATATAGCAGGCGCAGGCCTCGGGCCTGCCATTGCATTTTTATATTCGGGCCCTGCCATCAACGTGCTTGCCATAGTTTATTCCTCCAGGCTGTTGGGTTGGGATATCGGGCTGGCGCGCGTTATAGGAGCTGTATTTTTCTCAGTAATCATTGGCCTTAGCATGGCCTTTATTTTCCGCAAAGAGGAAAAAAGCAGGAGCGATGGGCGTTTCGATACACTGGACGGCGCTGAGCAGGGCAAACCATGGTGGCAGGAGATAATTTACTTCGCCATCCTGGTGGGCATCCTGCTGGCGGCATCTTCCAAATTGTGGATTATCCTGGGTGTTTTAATTATTGCGCTGGTCATTGTAATGTGGCGCTGGTTTACCCTGGACGAGTTCAAACTCTGGATGAAAGAGACGTGGCGCTTTCTGTTGCTCATAGTGCCCTGGCTGTTGGTGGGCGTCTTTATCGCCGGCATCCTGAAGGCCATCATCCCCCAATCGGCGGTCGCGGCGCTCGTCGGCGGCAATACCGTCCTGGGCAACTTCGTTGCATCGCTTTTCGGCGCCCTGATGTACTTTGCTACATTGACAGAGGTGCCCATTGTGAAGGCTTTCCTTGATATGGGTATGGGCAAGGGACCCGCCCTGGCGTTGCTACTGGCAGGTCCGGTACTTTCCCTGCCCAGCATGCTGGCCTTGGGAAAAATAATGGGCTGGAAAAAGACACTGGTTTACTGCTCGCTGGTTGTAATAACGGCTACTATTACCGGTTATATTTTCGGCCTGATCGTTAAATAAGCATATGGAGGTGTTCTGATGAATATCAAGATACTGGGACCCGGGTGCGCCAAGTGTCAGAGCCTGGAAAAAACGGTGAAGGAAGTAGTGTCTATCCTGCAACTTGATATCACGGTAGAAGAGGTGAAGGATATGAAAAAAATCATGCAGTATCCCATCCTGATGACGCCCGGGCTGGTTATCAATGAGAAGGTTGTCATGAGTGGCAAGGTACCTACCAGGGCTGAGGTTGAGCAATTGATCATGAATGCGCTTGCTATGGAAGACGCAGAAAAAGAAAAATAAATTAAGGAAGAGATCAATGACGACTGATAAACCGGCTAGAACAGCTATATTTCCTTGTTCCGGAGGATCTAATTGCGGCCAGATTGCAAATGAAGTCGGCATTAAGTTAACTGAAATGAAGTTGGGTAATATGGGATGCCTGGGAGGAATCGGCGCTCACGATGAAAAAATGATCGGCGGAGCGAAAACGGCTGACAGGGTGCTGGCTATTGATGGCTGTGCTGTTGCCTGTGCGAAAAAGACGTTGGAGCACGCTGGTATATCCGTCACGCGATGGGTTGATGTTACGGATTACGGCATAAAGAAGACTCCCAATAAATTTGAGGTAAAACAAGAAGAAATAGAAATTGTATTAGATAAGACCATAGAGAAACTGTTCTGGATATGAAGGAGACTAAATTACTAATGACAAGGTATAACCACGATCTGCTGATTTTTTTTGTTCTATTGATAAGTGCCATTGCTCTGTTTTCCGGATGCAGCAGTTCTTCATCTGCTATTAACAATCCGCCAGCGGCATCCCAGATACCCCCTGCCGCAGTGATAACTCCGCCTCCGGTAAAACCTCCGAGTACGACGGATACGGAACAGTCCCCGCAAACTACCACCCCATCATTAAAGACCGAAGTTATTTATTCCCATACGAAACTGCGCTGTGTGACCTGCCTCTGTTTCGAATCGCGAATTAAATGGGTCATCGATAAGTATTACACGGATGAGATCGAGGCTGGGAAGCTGACCTTCCGTATCATCAATGCGCAGGACGCAAAAAATGCCGACCTGGTAAAAAAATACGGGATAGTAGGATCGCAGCTGTTCGTTAATACCGTTGTTGACGGTAAAGGCCACATTAAAGACATCAGTGAAATATGGAATTGGAACTGTAATGATGACCCACCCGGTTTCTGTGAAAAGGTGCAGGACGTGATCGACCGGAGTCTGGAGGGGAAATACTGATGGATCTATCGAGTCTGGCGAGCAGCACCAACATCCCTGCAATCTCGGCATTCGTGCTGGGGCTGATGGCAACACTGGGGCCCTGTACTATGGCCACCAACATTGCCGCTCTGGCATATGTCAGTCGCAACCTGACCAACCGCAGATACTCTGTGATAACAGCAACCCTGTATACGCTGGGACGTATGATCACCTATACGGCGCTGGGCGCCATTATTATATACGCGGGTCTCAGTATTCCGGGAGTATCCATATTTCTGCAAGATATGGGAGGAAAAGCTCTAGGCCCTTTCATGATTATAATCGGGTTGCTGATGCTATTTATAGATAAAATCTCCTTCGGCAGTGGCGGGAATCAACTTTCCGACCTGGGAGGCAAGGTTGCCGACTGGGGCATGATCGGCGGGCTGCCATTGGGAGCAATTTTTGCCCTGGCTTTCTGCCCCTACAGCGCCGTCCTATTTTTTGCGCTGTTGCTGCCGCTGGCTTTGAAAACAGCCGGAGGGGTGACATTACCTGCATTTTTCGCCGTAGGCACGGGATTGCCGGTTCTGCTTTTCGGCATCCTGCTATCATTCGGCGCGGCCGGCATTTCGAAGTGGGTCGAAGCCATTTCACGCAGTGAAAAAATTATACGTATCATAATTGCCGTTATATTCATCGGCATAGGCATTTATTATTTAGCGGCGTGGCTCAGTACTTTGCTCATATCAGGCTGATATCTTGGAGTGATACACTGTGAACCAACCAAATCTATTACATAAATTAGCAATAATTTTGATAATGGCAATGCTTTCTGTGCAGTCAGCGTGTGGCGCTCCTCAAATTCCCGCGCCATCATCCGCAGTTACACAACAAAATCATCCGCCGGTCATCGAAAGCTTGCTCTATGCCAAGGATGCTTTTTCAGGAAATGACTCGCAGATAAATTGTGTAGCCAGCGATGCCGACGGCGATAACCTGACATATCAATGGTCTGCCCAGTCCGGTACTATCAGCGGTTCGGGTGGCAATATATCGTGGGGTCCTCCGGGAGTTGTTGGTACCTACCCGATAAACCTGATAATTGCGGACGGTAAGGGTGGGGAGGTCAGGGAAACAATAAATATTAGGGTCGTTACCAATGCGGATGGCACCCCAAATCCCATAATCGAGATTCGGATGAAGCTTGGAGAAGAGCAACCTGCGGTGATTGACAAGCAGCGAGCTCGTATATGGACAACTGCAGATATATTGTGCACTGTAGAAAATGCCTCAGGAAAGGACCTGGTATATACGTGGTCAGCCAGTGAAGGCAGAATACAGGGAAAAAATGTCCAGGAAGGAAAAGCTGACAGAATTAGCTGGATAGCTCCCGGTGTGCAAACAGATTGTACGATTAGTGTAACAGTCACGGACAGCCACGGACGGCAGGCTCAAGGGCAGGTTAATATTCATGTCTTTTGCTGTGGCAACTGATGGTTCAAAACAGTAATTTGTGAAGGAATTTGAGGAAATGCTATTAACTGAATTTATCCAGATGTCCAGGAAGGTATTGTTTCTTGCGTTAGCTGTATTTCTGGTATTCAATACCGGTTGTTCCAGTGGGGCTGATACATATGTTGAAAAGGATCTGACCAAAATACCACTTGAGCAGTCGTTGCACAATGGTAAGCCCACGCTGGCGGATTTTGGTTGGCGGAATTGCATTCCGTGTAAGAAAATGAAACCTGTCCTGGAAGAATTGGCCGAGAAACAACGGGGACGGTTGAATGTACTGATAGTAGAGGTATATGAACATGAAGACCTTAGCAATCAGTATGGAATAAAAGCCATTCCGACACAGATATTATTCGATAGCCAGGGAAAGGAATTGGTGCGCCATCTGGGTTACTGGCCGCCGGAGGAAATGGCCTTAGAGCTAATTAAGATCGGGATAAATTGACACGTGTATATGAAATTCGACTGAAAGGAGATAAACGAAATGGCGGAAGAACAACAGTGGCAGGCTGGAATAAACACCCATGAAAATGCAATATTTTCTTGTTTCGGAGGAGCGTCCAATACTGGCATAACCAGTGGACTGGCCTGCTTGGACGCGGTTAAAGAACTGGGATTACAGAAGGCGGCCATCATGTGCCTGGGGGGGATTGCCAACCAGTGTGAAGCCGGTTTCAGGCAAAACCGCAGCAGCAAAAAAGATTATCACTGTGGATGGCTGTCCTTTTGAATGCAGCCGGAAAATAGTTGGGCAGGCAGGATTCGAGCCAATCAGCATTGTGCTCACCCGGGATATTGGCATGAAAAAGAAGGGGCTCAGCGAGGACATCGGCAAGAAGATTAAAGGTGTCATGGAATATATCTCCGACGACGAGGTAAAGAAAGCCAAGGAGCTGATCATAAGCACGATTATGAAAGAGTAGTTGCCGACAATTTAAGATAAGGAAAGGAGGAATCAAAATGAATATGGTACCTGAATGGGCATGGGAGTTTCACGGGCATCGCTGTCCCTTCATGCCGCTGGGCTACCGCATGGGCAAGCTTGCCATGAAGGAATTAGGGGCCGAGCATGAAAAAGACCACGGATTTTTCGTTATACCTGAGCTGGGCATCGGCCATCCCCAGACCTGCCTGATGGACGGCATCCAGATAGCAACCGGCGCGACTTACGGCAAATCACTGATGGAGAGGACCTTCTGGGGAAAGCTGGCTGCTGTGTTTTATCATCCCCAGTATCTCGGAAAGGGTGCAATCCGCTTGTACGTCAGCAATGAGTTTCAAGATGAGTTCGGCAAACATGAATTTTTCGCCTACAGAAAGAAAAAGATCGAACCTTCTCAGATCCCGGCCAATGTTGCCAAAGATGCTATAGACTGGGTGTATGCCCAGCCGGATGACAAGGTCTTTAAAATCGATTGGATACAGGACTACAAATTTGCGCCTGCCAGGGGGTCGTTCAACAAAGTAAAATGCGCTAAATGCGGTGAATATGTTTTCGAGAGGTATGTGCGACTGGTCGATAATGCACCTCACTGCATACCATGCTCCGGTTACAAATAATAATCCGGCGATGAGCAAACGGGACCCAGGGATTGCTGCCCTCGAGGACGTTAAATGTCTGTAATTACTGCAATTTTAGCCTGCGTGGCTGTGTTCGCACTTGCCGTGCCATTCTCAATGGTAGGGCAGGGTGGAGGATCCACTTATGTGCCTATCCTGCTCATGACGGGCATGGGAATGCATGAGTCTTCCACTACCAGCCTATTCATGATCATGCTCGCGAGCATAGCATCCACCCTGGTTTTTGGTCGTAAGAAAACGGTAGACTGGAAACTATTATTTGCCATTGTTCCCTTTGCTATTGTCAGTTCTTTCGCTGGCGGATATGTCGCACAATGGGTAAGCTCTATAGTACTGAAGGTTATTTTTATCGCGGTGCTTGGCATTGCTGCATTTTTCATGCTACGACCAGCCACCGAAGGAAGGCGGCCTGACTTTATGCCCTCGTGGTATTGCTGGGATAGGACTTGTGGGGAGCATCAATACCAGATTTCAATGGGGCTTCTTATCCCGTCAATCATACTGGTCGGATTTATTGCAGGTCTGATCGGTGTGGGTGGCGGGTTATTCCTTCTGCCGATGCTGATATTGCTGTTCGGATGTCCTACCCGCATCGCCATAGGTATTTCCTCAACATACGTCGGTATAACCGCCTTGCCGGGTTTTTTGGGGCATTTGCTGGGTAGCGACCCTTTTGACTTATGGATAGCATTGCCTTTAGCGGCAGCGGCATTTATCGGAGCAAGTCTGGGTCCGGTCATATCGCTCAGGACCGGAGTGCCAAAGCTGCGAATAATATTAGCCACAGTGCTTGTTGCCCTTGCGGCCTGGATGATGGTTAAGCTGTTTATATAATTGATATAAATACCGTTGATAGAAACAGATTTATGTTAAGATTAAATGCTCAAGAAATACTAGATTAGATTGGATAGTCTTGACCCAACTGACAGTGATTAATTTTAGCAGTAATATATCTATGAGCAGCCAGGAGAATAAAATACTGACCAGGTTCGAAGATTTCAGAGCTGAATGAAGTATGAGCAATGAAATGTATTAACTGCGCAATTATGACCATTTCTGCCATTGTGGCCATCTTGACCACGGTCGCATGTGAAAATTCGCCGCAGGCGCAAACCGGACCAGACAACGGTTACATAACCGTGGAGAATGCCACATCCTATACTCTAACACTTGAGGAAATTGCGTCCAAACCCGATAAAGTTGAATTGATCTATTTCCATACCAAGAATCCATGCCATTGTATGGCTGTCGTTGGGGAAAACATCAGGTATGCGGTGGAAAACAATTTCAAGGAAGATCTGGCAAGCGGAAAAGTAAAACTGACGATGATAGTCTCGGATGACCCCGCCAATGCCGGCCTGGTAGAGAAATATAATGCCATGCTTTTCACGCTTTTCATCAAGGAAATACGTGGTAACGCTGAAAGAATCTATCCCGTGAGTGATATCTGGAACATGACCGGTGATGATAACCGGGATAAGCTGATTAATTTTATTAAATTGAAATTGACCGATATTCTCGAAGGTAAGAGCTTTTAGTGGATTTACCGAATTTAGCCAGCATCTTGAATTTACCGGGAATTTCGGCTTTTACGTTGGGGGTGATGGCGGCAATAAGCCCATGTACCATGGCCACCAATATTGCAACCCTTGCCTATATCAGCCGTAAGTTAACCGACCGAAAATTTGCCATTACCAACGCGGCATTGTATACGGCAGGCAGGATGATCACCTATACAATCCTCGGCATGCTGATTATCTATGCGGGTTTAAACATACCGGCGGTGGCCAATTTTTTACAGCAGTTCGGTGAAGTGGCCGTTGGGCCGTTCCTGATTGTCGTGGGGATTATCATGCTTTTCCTGGACAGGATTCATTTTGGCGAGGGAGATAACAGGCTGGCCGAGGCCGCCAGAAAGTTCGCCGATATGGGACTGATCGGGGCGCTGCCTCTGGGGATGATCCTGGCTCTGGCCTTCTGTCCCTATAGCGCAGTGCTATTCTTTATGGTGCTCATCCCATTAGCTCTTAAAACGACAGGCGGCGCGGGTTTACCGGCTGTATTCGCAGTGGGCACAGGTTTGCCGGTGCTGCTTTTCGGCATGTTGCTGTCGCTCGGCGTGGCGGGCGCTGCCAGATGGATGAACGCTATCGGAAATGCGGAAAAATACATCAGGATGGCTGTGGCAGTGCTGTTTATCCTCATCGGATTGGTTTGCATAGCGCTGTGGCTGAAGATGTTTTAATCACAGAAGGCCGATAAACAATTTTATTTCTGAGACTATTTTGAAGGAGGCATCATATGGCGGATAGCTCAGCTAAAGGCACGTTTGGCAGGCTGTCTTTTGTTGACCGTTTTCTCACATTATGGATATTCCTGGCGATGGCGCTGGGTGTAGCACTGGGCTATTTCGTTCCCGGCGTGACCAATTTCATTACCTCCTTCCAGGTGGGGACTACATCCATACCCATAGCCATAGGCCTGATATTGATGATGTACCCGCCCCTGGCCAAGGTCAAATATGAGGACATGGGCAAGGTCTTCAAGGACGTCAAGTTCCTTGTCTTTTCACTGACACAGAACTGGATTATCGGTCCCATAATCATGTTCGTGCTGGCCATTACTTTCCTGCGCGGCTACCCCGACTACATGATGGGAGTGATCATGGTGGGGCTGGCAAGGTGCATCGCCATGGTGATCGTATGGAACGAGCTGGCGCAGGGCGACCGCGAATACGCCGTTGGTCTGGTGGCTTTCAACGCCATCTTCCAGGTGCTGCTTTACTCGGTCTACATTTTCTTTTTCATCACCATACTGTTAAGCCGGCTGGGGCTTGTGGAGGGTGTGAAAGCTGAGATATCCATCGTCGAGGCGGCTAAAACTGTATTTATCTACCTGGGAATACCTTTTATACTTGGGCTTATTACCCGCTATGGCAGCATCGCTGCTAAAGGAAAGGAGTGGTTCGAAAAAAAACTCCTGCCGAAACTAAGCCTGGTCACTCCCATTGCTCTATTGTTTACCATCATCGTGATGTTTTCGCTGAAGGGTGAATATATTATCCAGTTGCCGCTTGATGTAGTGAGAATTGCCATTCCTCTAATCATCTACTTCTTCTTCATGTGGTTTATCACCTTCTTTATCAGCTATAAAATGAAGGCGAATTATGCTAAAACCACCGCGGTATCGTTTACGGCGGCATCCAATGATTTCGAGCTTGCCATAGCAGTTGCCATTGCCATCTTCGGCATAAACTCGGGGCAGGCCTTTGCCACTGTAATAGGGCCGCTGGTTGAGGTTCCGGTATTGATCATTCTGGTCAACGTGGCTTTATATTTCAAACGTAAATTCTTCGACCGTGAACCGGCAGTCAGAATGGAGGAAACTGCATGAAAAAGCCGGAGTCAATAAGCCTAAAGTTATTATTGAGGCAATACCAATCGTTGTTTCTGCCGGGATGTCTTTTTTGTTTTCTCATCATGGATAATGCATGTTCCGGTATAGCCGAACCGGTGCAGAAACAGAATAATACTCCCGTGATCGGGCAGGTTATATACAGCAAGGATAGCATGGCGTCAGCCGATAACACGATCATCTGCCAGGCATCCGATGCTGACGGTGATGAACTGCAATATAAATGGTCCACCGATAGCGGGAGAATCGACGGTGTTGGGGCAAGTGTTACATGGATTTCCCCCGATGTTATGGGAAATTATATAGTTACTGTTTCAGTAACGGATGGCAAAGGGGGAGAGGTAGCCCAGGACGCGAACATACGTGTACTGAACAATGCGGATGGCACCACCATGCCACCTATAACTTTAAACATGATCTTGCCGTCGGAAGATGTTGTATCGGAAAAAGTAACGGTCAAAGTGGGCACGGCCACCAGGATCATCTGTGCAACGGAGGTTTCTGCGGATGGCAAATTAACATATGAATGGTCGGCAGATGGTGGAAAGCTTCAGATACAGGGCCAGGATGAAAGAATGTCTGCAACTGCCTGCTGGACAGCGCCAGCAAATACAAAAGAATATCTGGTAACGGTAACCGTGAGCGATGAAAAGGGTAACCAGGCGAAAGGGCACATAATATTTGATGTATTCTGTTGCCCGAGGAATTAGTCAGCGAAGGGGAATAGCGAATGTCAGAATATTTCAGATTTTCCAGCTTATGCCTTTTAAGCTTTTTATTGATCGGTATCGGCCTGTTGTCGTGCTCTCCACAGCATGATCAAGCTCCGGTTATCAGGGAGATAATGTATTCGCGTGAGGTGCCCGCATCTTTTGAAACAGTATTGATTTGCAGAACCATAAATTCGGGTCAGGAGCCACTCAGTGTTAAATGGACGGCAGATAACGGGACAATCTCGGGCGATGGTGAAAGTATCCGCTGGACAGCTCCCTCTGATCCGGGAGAATATGGCATCAGCGTAAAAGTAGTAGATGCTAACGATGGAGGAGCCAGTAACAAAGCAAATGTAAAAGTTATCCCGCGGAGTAATTCACCTGTGGATATGAGCCCGGAGCTGGTTTTGCAGATTCCGATCTGGGGGAATAGTACAGCCTGCGAGGTAGAAGCAGTCAGGCCGGCGACAACTGCAGTAATTAACTGTGTGGCGCCGCTGACGATGATCAATGAGTACAAATATACCTGGTCGAGCAACGGCGGGAAATTTCAGGGCACCGGGGTTAAGGATGGGACGGCGTCACAGGTTGGCTGGGTAGCTCCCGGCATACCCGGTTTTTATACAGTCATGGTGGAAATCGAAGGCAGCAATGGGAATTTATATGCCGGCTTTGCATATTTTAATGTAATAAACCCGTCCTGTTGTGGAGAGGATATCTGCGAAATCGAGTAATTTACCTGAAATGTGTTTATAGCCGGGCCCGATTACCATGATCAGCCCCCTGATTCTACTGGTGAACGTGATATTCTAATTTAATCGTAATGTTTTGGCTGTGGATTTGTTACTTAAGCATAGTATTGATCGAACTAAAAAAATAAGGAGCCTCGATATCGAGGCTCCTTTACCTATCCCCGGTTTATCCTCCCTACTCTCCCCTTAAGTTAAGGCTTAAACCTTTGCTCATTATCTTTTTGCAGCCTGTTTGCTACATCACGGGGAGCTCGGGAGTTTTGATTTGCTCTCCCTTATGCACCGTGGGGAACTACCCCGTTCCCTCCGGCAAAGGAGAGCCTGTATAAGGAAATTTTAACTCATTAAATATGGTCCGGTTTCTGACCATATTCCACCTCCTTGGAGGGTTGTTTGGCCGTTTCCACCCTCTAAATTCATCTTAGCAAAGACCTCCAATCCGGTCAAACAAATCTAAAACGGCTTGCAGTATATCTGCGGATATTACATAATGAGTTTCCGGAAATGAAAAAAAATTTGTTGGGCATGACTGCAGCCGACCTGTGCCAGGTAGTTGTGGAACTGGGTGAAAAAGAATTCCGCGGGAGGCAGATAGCCCGCTGGATTTACTGTAACGGAGTGAAGGAAATCGGGCAGATGGCTAACCTGCCGGCGCAGTTCAGGGAGAAGCTGGCCTCCGGGTATACGGTCGGGCGCGCATCCATATTGAACTTGAGTCAAAGCAAAGACCGGACCTTCAAGCTTCTGCTGGAGTTAGCTGACGGTGAGAGTGTGGAAAGTGTGGGCATGCTTTACAGCGACCGTTTTTCGTGCTGTGTTTCCACCCAGGCAGGCTGTCCCGTAGGCTGTGTTTTCTGCGCCACAGGCGCAGGGGGCTATCAACGCAACCTTGCTGCGGGAGAGATTGCGGGGCAGGTTCTTGCCGTTCAAGAAGCAGGGCACAAAGAAAGCCTGGCGGAAGTTAACGGCAGGGTGAGCCACGTCGTGTTTATGGGCATGGGCGAACCCCTGCTGAACTATGAAGCTACTCTAAAAGCGGTTCATTTGATTAACTCGGAGATGGGCATAGGCATGCGCAACATAACCATAAGCACAATAGGCTATGTGCCCGGCATTTACAGGCTGGCTGAAGAACACCTGCAATTGACGCTGGCGGTATCGTTACATGCCGCCGATGAAGCGTTGCGCAGGAAGCTTGTGCCCGGGATGACACGTTACAGCCTGAAGGATATTATCCAGGCTTGCCGGGACTACATTAAAACCACCGGGCGCAGGGTGACGTTCGAATACTGCCTGCTGAACAGGATTAACGACAGCCGGGAAGACGCGGAAAGACTGGTGGCACTATTAAAAGGTTTGAATTGCCATGTCAATTTGATCCCTTACAACTCTTTCCCCGGCAATGTCTACAAGAAGCCGGAGAAAGTGAAGATTGATGAGTTCAGACAGATACTTGAAGAAGTGGGGATCAATGTGACCCGGAGGGCGCAAAAAGGAGCCGGCATACAGGCGGCCTGCGGTCAGTTGCGCGGGCAACGCAACCTGTAATATAGCCCAAATACCGCATCTTCGCTGAAACCGGCCGAATGGTTTGAAAGATTAGCCTGCCGTGCTAAAATTCGACCGGTCAATCAATAAATATCAAATATTGTAATCAGCCCTCTTGAAAAACGGAGGCTGTAGGCGTTAATATTTAGGCTTAGCTGTACGCAGGGTTTTTGAGTGAGGCAGGTATATCTCGGGATGAATAACCTTTTAGCAGAAATGCCCGGACCGGCGCAACCATATGCCGGGAGGATGATGGCAGATGCGGTTGAGCAATCCGCCGCGAGCAGGCCTTATCGCGGCATGCTCTATTACAACGGGGACAAAATTAGTTACGATGATTTCATCGCGCTGAGCAACGCTTTATCCGACGGGCTTATGTCCCTTGGTGTACGTCCCGGTGACCATGTGGCTGTGATGTTACCCAATTCTCCCCAGATGATACTCTCCATCCATGCCATTTGGAAGGCAGGGGCCGTTGTTCTTCCTATTGACATAAAGTGCACGGAAGAAGGCCTGGTACAGGCAGTTAACGGCGTATTTGCTTCCGTGATAATTGTGGCAGGCAATTCCTATGTCATGGTTAAGCGTATACAACAGCGGACGGGAATACGGGTCATAATGGTGACAAATATGGAAGAATTCGTTACATTCCCGCAAAAAATCTTAGGCGGGCATTCAGACAAGGCAGGCAATGGATTCAATCCCGCTGTAAAAACCGGTGACCTGTGGTTTGAACGCCTGCTGAATATGTATCGGGATGCGAAAAGACCGTTGATTAATATTTGGCCCTCACACCCGGCGGCAACTTTTTTCAACGCGGGAAATGCAGGTTATGGCGGCTTTGTGCGCATAGTACACCAGGATTTAGTGAACACAGCACAGCAGATGCGTGTCTGGTTGGGGCCGGTGCTGGATGAATGGGAAGACAGGTTTTTATTATCTGCTCCTCTGTCCAGCGTCTTTGGATTTGTTAATGCCTGGGGAACCGCCATGATAAATCATTCCACATGCGTGGTTGTTTCCAGCACCGATGATATAACCGAAGTCCTGAAAAACATACACAAGTATAGAGTCGCCTTTATCCTGGATAACGCCGAGTTCTTCAAGACTATAATCAATCACCCGCTGGTCCGATCGGGCCGTATGAAGTTCAAGGGCCTGGGGGCCGGTATCGTGAGCTCTCCCGGACTAACAATTGAGGAAAGAACGTGCTTTGAAAGTCTTACAGGCGCCCGTCTAATGGAATGCTATTAAATCACTAAAGAAAATAGATGTGGACAAACTAGATTCTTCGTATTACCGGAAATTACTGCAGGGGGAGGCACTGAATTGACTGAGTACAGATGGTTGAAAAGCTACGATAAGGACGTACCGGCATCTCTGGAGCCTTATCCGCAGAAGACCCATATCGATTATCTTGATGAGGCGGTCAAAGAAAGGCCCGATGCAACCATGATTTTCTTTGAAAAGAGAAAAATGACCTATGCTGAAATTCAGAGGCTCAGCGATGAGTTTGCCGCCGCCCTGCATGGCAGGGGAGTAAAGAAGGGAGACCGTGTAGCCCTGATCATGCCGAACTGCCCGCAGGCCATAATCTGCCGCTGGGGAGCATGGAAAGCGGGCGCCAGCGTGGTGCATTTGAATCCGCTGTACACGGAAGCGGAGATGGAATATGCCTTTAAAGACTGCCTGGCAGAGACGGTAGTCGTACTCAGCCCTTATTACAACCTGGTTAAAAAAATTCAACCCCGCACCTGCCTGAAGCTTGTTATATGTACGGGCATAAAGGAATATCTACCCACACTGCTCGGGCTGCTGTTTACACTGGCCAAAGAGAAGAAAGAGGGCCACTACGTTGAGATAGAGAAAGGCGATATCTGGCTGCAGGATCTGCTTAAAAAGTACAGAGGGGCGAAAAGGCCGGATGTTAAGGTGCTGCCGGAAGATCATGCTTTGATACTCTTCAGCGGAGGGACCACGGGATTGCCCAAAGGAGTGATCGGTACCCACCATTCCCAGGTTATCACAGGGCTGCAATTCTACCACTGGTTTAAAAAATATATTGAGCCGTACTGGGATGCCGTGGCGGCGGTTTTACCTTTTTTCCATGCCTTCGGAACCTATGCAGTGCTGGCAACATCGGTTGTGGCGCATCTCCCCATATCGCTGATACCCAACCCCCGCGATCTTAATGATGTAATCGCAACTATTCATCGGGATAAGCCGGCATTTTTCCCTGCCGTGCCGGCTATGTATATCAGCCTGCTGGAGCATCCCGCGGTAAAAGAGGGCAAAGTCGATTTCAAGTCGATGAAGATGTGTGTTTCAGGGGCCGCGCCGCTGCTTGCAGAGACGAAAAGACGTTTTGAAGAGCTTACGGGCGGACGCATAGTGGAAGGATACGGCATTACCGAGGCAACCATGGCGGGAATTGTTTCACCGTATGAAGGGAAATACAAGGAAAAATCGATCGGCCTGCCCCTGCCAGATGTTGTGGTACGTATCGGGGACCTGCAGACAGGTGAAGGCGATCTGCCGTCCGGTAAGGAAGGCGAGATCATTATGAAAGCGCCGCAGCTAATGGCGGGCTACTTCAACAGGACTGAGGAGACCAAAGAGATGCTGCGGGAAGGCTGGCTGTATACCGGCGATGTGGGTTATATGGATGATGACGGCTATGTTTTCATCACGTCGCGTAAAAAAGACCTGATCAAAACGAGCGGCTTCCAGGTCTGGCCGCGCGAGATAGAAGAGGTGATCAGTTCACATCCTGCGGTAGCCGAAGTCAGCGTGGCAGGTATACCGGATGCCAGGCAGGGCGAAGCTGTAAAAGCATGGGTAGTGCTTGAGCCCGGCCAGACAGCCACTCCTGCAGAAATTAAGGCGTGGAGCCGGGAGAAACTGGCGGCGTATAAAGTGCCGAGGTTCGTTGAATTCCGGGACAAGCTTCCCAAAACCATGGTAGGCAAGGTGTTAAGGCGTGTCCTTGTGGAAGAAGAGTCTCCCCATAAATAACGGGCAGTAGACGTTCTCTTTGCAGATGCAGAGCTAACAGTTTACAGAATGGGCTTGCCGCATACTTCATCGCACCAGCAGGTCAGGCTGCCTTCCATGAATTTAACGTCTTTAAACCCGGCGCCCTTAAGTGTGTAGCATGCCTGATAGGCGCGGCTTCCTCTGAGGCACATTACCACTATCTCCTTGTCTTTAGAAAGCTTATCCATCTCTTCGGGCAATTTGGGCTGCGACAGAAGCAGTGTCTGCGGCGCCTCGATCCTGGTAGATTCCCACTCGCGACGGCTCCGTACATCGAGCAGAACGAAATCCTCATTCTTATCCAGCTTTTGCTTGACTTCTGCGGGCATGACGCCCACGGTTCTCCCTGCCCGCTTGTTGCGCACCAGGTTGGCGAGATGATGCAGCACATCAAGCGCTGAATTATACGGGGGCGCATAGGCCAGGTCGAGGTCGCTCAGTGCATCCACGGTCATTCCCATGGTGATGGCCGCGGCAAGTACGTCTATACGTTTGATGACATCGCCGGGCCCTGTGCCCTGCCCACCCAGTATACGCCCGGTTTTGGCGTCTACGATCAGCTTGAGTATTATTTCTTTGCTTCCCGGGTAGTAGTCAGGTTTGTCCGGGCCGGGTATCATGGCGGTAACCACTTCATATCCGGCTTCCCTTGCCTGTTTTTCGCCAAGCCCCACGCGGCCTGTATTGAACTCGAAGACCTTGACACAGGCGGTGCCGATTACGCCGGGGAACTTTTCCCTGCCGCCGGTGATATTGGCGGCAATTACATGCCCGTGTTTGTTGGCTGTAGAGCCCATGGGCACGAAAACTTTTTGCCCTGTGATAAGGTTAACGTTAGCTATACAGTCACCGCCCGCATAGATATCGGGATCGCTCGTCTGAAGGTATTCATTAACCAGGATATCTCCCTGCGGGCTGACATCCAACCCGGAATCTTTAGCCAGTTTTGAATTGGGGCGAACACCTATGGAGAAAATTACCACGTCGCCCTCGATACTTTCTTTATCGGTAACGGCTCGCTGAACCCTGCCGTTTCCGCCCTCGAAGGCTACAATTTTCTGCCCGAGTTTAAGTGTTACACCTTTGTTTTTCATATGGCTGGCAACCAGGTCTGCTATTTCAGCATCGAGCACGGCCGGCAGCACTCTCTCCAGCGCCTCGACTATGGTGACTTCGAGTCCCCTGGCGACCAGCGCTTCGGCCATCTCCATACCGATGAGCCCCGCGCCGACGATTACCGCTTTTTTCGATACTGACGCAGAGATTAATGTAATGATTTCATCGGCATCAGGGACACTCTTAAGTATATGTATCCCCTGCAGATTGATGCCTGTAATTGGAGGCACAACCGGACTGGCGCCGGTGGCTATAACAAGTTTATCGAAATCCAGAGTGTACTGCTTTGCATCTGACAGGCTGGTGACATGTATTTTACGGGCGCCCCTGTCGATGCTGTCCACCCTTGTGCCTACCAGCACGTCCACGTTGCTTATTTTTTTAAAGGCGGCCGCATTGCGTACCATTAATTCATTTCTTGATGCAACGGCTCCAGAGACATAGTAGGGCAATCCGCAGGCGGCATAAGAGATCAGAAGCTCATCCTGAACCATTGTTATCTGCGTGTATGCATCCAGCCTACGAGCCCTGGCTGCTGTTTTGGGACCGCATGCGCCTCCGCCAATGATGACTATTCTGTTCTTTTTGTCCATATTTCACAGTTCTCCGGTTAATTAACAAAATATCGGGCATTGACTGTCCGGCTGCCATAATAAGGGTATTGCTAGAATTATTGTAAAAATCTGTTATAATTGCAAAATAAAATCTGGTGAAGGAGAAAAGCATAGTATAAATAGGTTGATTCATATGGATCATTCCTCTATAATGAGAAATTAGCTGATATTTATATATCTAAATAAACGGAGGATCAACTATTCTTATTAAGGGCATACTTGGTGACCTCAAAGGTGGGCACGGCGATAATTAGATCGCGATGTGCCCATTTTTTATTTTCCTATTGATACTTGTTATTAAGCCTGATGAAAGAACAGTTTACTTCGAAAAAACGCATTAAAAATGCCAGGTCGAAAGACGTAACTATTCTGCCTGATGATTCCAAGCTTTCCACTGCCGATCCAAAGATAATCTTACCGCTTTTCTTTAAGGCGGTTGTCAATCATTCTGCCGATCTGATTTACCTCGTTGACGCCGATGCGTCCATATTATTTGTAAATGAAGCTGTATGCAAGCTGCTGGGATATTCCAGGGAAGAGCTTCATTCTATGAAGCTTCTGGATATCGATGTGCTTGATGACGAAGGGGCCTGGGACAAAGGGTTTAAGAACCTGCGCAAGCAGGGCTCCTGCAAGTTTGAAACTATGCACCGCGCCAGCGACGGCAGCGTGATACCGCTGGAGATAACGGCGAACTACCTGATGCAAAACGGTAAAGAATACTGCCTGGGCATTGGCCGGGATATAACCGAGCGAAGAAAGACGGAAAGGGCGCTCAAGGAAAATGAGGCCAAGTACCGCAACCTGATCGACCACGCGGGAGCAGGGGTTATTACAATAAATATGGGAGGATATATAAACTTCGTCAATGATACCATCTGCCAGATGCTGGGGTATTCCCGCGATGAGCTTATGGACAGGCAATTTACCGACTATATTTATAAAGATGATGTAGTCCCCATAATAGAAATTTTCAGCGAGGCAGTCAACGGGAGAAGGATCAAGCCTACACTGGAATTCAGGGCCTTGCACAAGAGCGGCAATACTATCTGGTGCTATACAAAGCCCACTGACCTGATATATGAAAACACGGTGACAGGCTTCAGCGCCATCATACATGATATTACAGAGCGCAAGAGGCTCGAGGAAGCCCTCAAAGCCAGCGAAAAGAGATATAAAGCTGTTGTAGAAGACCAGATGGAATTAATCTGCCGGTTCCTGCCGGACGGTACGATAACCTTTGTCAATAACGCATTCTGCCAGTTCTACGATAAATCCAGCGATGAGCTGGTGGGTAGAAGCTATATATCACTGCTGTCGGAACCACAATACCCTGCATTTACAGCGGCTATCGAAGAGCTTGTCGCATTCCCGGGCGATGTTATCTATGATATCCAGCCATTCAATAAGGGTGGGGATACAAAATGGCTGGAGCGGACAATGAGGGCGCTGGCGGATGAAAACAGTCAGGTTAAAAAATTCCAGGTTGTGCTTCGCGATATTACCGACCGGCGCAGGGCGGAGCAGGCCCTCAGGGCGAGTGAGGAACAGGCGAGGCTGGTGTTCAACAGCATGCTCGACGGATTCGTTATCTTTGAAACCGTTTATGACGATAATGAAGATGTTTCAGACGCCAGGTTTTTAGAAGTAAATCCCGCCTTTGAGAAAATCGTCGGTTTGAAAGCTAATGATGTCATAGGTAAAACCATGTGGGAAGTATTTCCTACCATGAGGTTGTCCACTGTCGATATCTGGAAGAAGATGCTGAGGGAAAGAAAAGCCATCCATTATGAAGAATACTACCTGCGGACCATGGATAAATATTTTCGTATAACAGGCTTCTGTCCCAAGAGGGGCCGCTACGCCATCATGTTCTCCGATGTCACAGAGCGGAAAAAGGTGACGGAAAGGCTGATCAGCGCTGACCGGCTTTCCTCGCTGGGTGAAATGGCTGCAGGCCTGGCGCATGAGATCAACAATCCTTTGACCGGTGTCATCGGTTTATCTCAACTGATAGCGGAAAGAGACGACCTCCCGGGGGTAGTCAGGGAAGACGTCAGAAATATATGCCGTGAAGCAAACAGGGCTGCCGGCATCGTCAAGGACTTCCTGACCTTTGCCAGGGGGCATAAACCACAAAAGGAGACCGCCGACATAAATGCGCTGCTGGAAAGTGTGATTAAGCTCCGCAGCACGCATATGAAGAATTCGAATATAGAAATCGGCATGGATTTTGCTGCCGATTTGCCTGCTCTGGTGGTGGATATATCTCAGATCAGGCAGGTTTTCCTTAATATCATTTTGAATGCGGAATACTTTATGTATGAAGAACATAAAAAGGGAAAATTGAACATCACTACCAGCAACTTGGGGAGCACAATTCGCATAGTCTTCAAAGACGACGGACCCGGCATCGCCCCTGAAACAGTAACGCGCATATTTGATCCCTTTTTCACTACAAAAGATATCGGAAGGGGCACCGGGCTTGGTTTGAGTATCAGTTACGGCATTGTCCGGGAACATGGCGGACACATCTATGCCGAAAGCAAATACGGCCACGGCGCAAGTTTTATTATTGAGCTGCCGACTGCAGTTCAATGACCGAAGTAACCACCAGTACTGATAAACAGCCTCCGCTTTTTGCCCCGAAGGTAAACTGCCGATATACTAATATATTGGTCCTATCAATATTGATAACAGGGGATTATGAAGGTATTCATTGCCTGCCTGGCTATATTGGGCACTCTGGCGTTTTCCGCCTGCGCTGTGAACCTGCCGTGGCAGGCGCCGGCGGTAACTAGCAGACCGCAGATTGTGAATTTTGTCGCCACTCCATCGAAAATCGAAAACGGTCAATCCGTCTTGCTTACCTGGGAAGTTAAGGATGCGGAAAAAGTCAGCATTGATCATGGAATCGGGGAAGTCCCGTTAACAGGGAGCAAAGAGGTAAAGCCGGATGCTATTATTGCCTACAATCTTACTGCTACCAATGCCGGCGGGGTAGCAGGCAGCGCCGTCATAGTCAATGTCGTGCGTGTAACACACACCGGCAGCCCGGCTGCTCCACCGGAAATTGTTCGTGATATTACACCAGCGGGCGTGGAACCTGATACGCCTTATGTGATCTTAAATGGAGCTGTACTGGTCGGGGCAGATGGCCACTATGTAACATTGCGCAATAATCCTGCCGCGAAGAATCCCACCTGGGCGGAATTGAAAGCTTTCCTGCAACAGGATGATACGGATAAAAAAGTATACGATTCGAAAAGCTTCACATGCGGTGACTTTGCCGAGATGCTGCATAATAATGCCGAGGCTGCAGGCATACGCGCTGCGCTTATGGGATTGCTCCTGAAGCCGGCTTCACTGCAGGGTGAGGAAGTTAAACATTCGCTGAACTGCTTTGAGACTACTGACAGCGGCATGGTTTATATCGATGCTACGTCATCCTCGCAGGGTATATTCGCTGATAAGATAGTAGATGTTACAATTGGTAAAGATTATATCCCTGTGGCTGTCTTCCCGCAGGCAGGGTATTCACAGACGTGGTCGAATATGGGTAAAATTGAGTCTATAGAAATTATAAAGTGGTAGCAACAGGAAAGTGATCTGATTGTATCTGTAAGGTACCCGGGATTCCCGTGGTGCTTGCTTGAGGAGGGATATAACTGAGCCATGAGCAAATTTATTGACAAATTACATAATCTGAATAAAGACGCTACGCCCCCTATGGGTTTTAAAAAAGCCGAGGCGGAAACAAGGCAGCTATCCATGCTGGTGATAGCAGAGTTAAGCGGGAAGACGGAAGCCGATATCAAAGAAATAGCGGATAGCGGTGTTACTGCCGGAATTCTCAAGGCATCAGGCTTGAGCGCGACTGCGCTGTCCAAATCTTTAAAAAGCTGCGGAAATCTGCCGTTGGGATTGATGCTTGATAGTGATAAGATTGCCGGCGCAGGCAAGTTGATCGGCGACGAAATTGATTTTGTGATCTTCGATACACGGATGCCGGTGACGGCAATGGAAGAAAAAATACTGGGGAAAGCGGGCAAGGTGCTGAGAGTTAACCAGGATATGGAGATCAGCTTACTGCGAGCGGTGAACAACGTTTTTCCCCTGATAGACGCCGTGCTTATAGATTTGCAAAATGCGCATTTGACCGTGGATAACCTCTTGAATTGCCAGCGCACGTCGGATATTGCCGGGCAGCCGCTTGTGGCGTATACAAGCAAATCCCTGGATGTGACTGAACTTACCGGGCTGAGGGATTCCGGAGTCAAATGTATCGTGATGGGGGAAGATGCTTCAGCTTCTGAGATCAAGACCATGGTGGAAACCATCGGCGCGCTTTCCCGGCCTGCGAAAAGAAAAGAAAGGGGCGGTACTGCATTACTGCCGAGGATCAGCGTTGCTCCGGCTAAAGAGGATGAAGGTGGCGAAGATGATGACGATTAGGTACATAGAAGCAATAATTTACGGGGCCGGGTGTAATCTATAACACCATGACACAAAACCTGTGGATTTTCTTGCTGACTGCAGTTGGTATTTCACTTTCCGGCGTGATGCTTCCGGGCCCGTTGACCGCGGCTACCATAGCGAGGGGATATAACGATAAGAACGCGGGCGCCCTTATCGGCGTGGGTCACGGCGTTATCGAACTGCCCATCATAGCACTGATATATTTCGGCTTTGCCGGGTTTTTAACCAATCCGCTTGTCAGGCAGGTTACAGGTGTGGCGGGCGGTGTACTTTTGATTGTGATGGGTATTATGATTTTTTTTACATTTAAGAAACCTATAGCCGAGGCGGTTGTCCTGCCATATAATTCTCTCGTCACCGGGGTTGTGATGACCGGCGGCAATCCTTACTTTTTTCTCTGGTGGGCGACCATCGGAGTAGCGCTGGTCGCCAGTGCGGCGAGTTTTGGCCTTTATGCCCTGCTGCTTTTTATCGTAGTCCACTGGTCATGTGATATTGTCTGGGAGCAAGTGATATCCATGACCGTGTTCAAGACCAAGCATCTCTGGACGCCGCAGGTGCAGAAAATAATCTTCGGGATATGTGCGGCTATGTTGATAGGCTTCGGGATTTATTTCGGAGTTTCTGTTTTCCTGTAAGGATGCTGACAGGAATTAGCAGCTTTGCTGCAGGGCCTGAAAGTATTTTCCTTCGGTTTTGATAGCTGGCGCTATCACCATTTTAACCCTCTGGAAATCGCGGATGGTTGCCGCTCCGCAGACGCCCATTGCCGTGCGCAGGGCGCCCACGAAATTTTCGCTGCCATCTGTTACTGAGGTCGGACCGAAAAGTAATTTTTCCAGGGGTCCCTTGATACCGGTCCTGATGCGTGTTCCGCGAGGGAGAGTAGCCGAAGGTTGCGACATGCCCCAGTGGTAACCTTTGCCGGGAGCTTCCTCCGCCCTGGTCAGTATTGAGCCGAAAACAACGGCGTCTGCGCCGGATGCAAATGCTTTGCACATATCACTTCCGATACGGATACCGCCATCGGTAATTAACGAAACATAGCGGCCCGATTCCTTGAAATAGCTGTCCCTGGCGGCGGCGCAGTCGATCGTCGCCGTTACCTGCGGGACTCCGACTCCGAGCACTTCACGGGTAGTGCAGGCTGCTCCAGGTCCGATGCCAACCAGGATACCGTCGATGCCTGTGCGCATCAGCTCGAGCGCCGAGCTGTAGGTAACACAGTTGCCCACTATCACGGGAATTTTCACCTGCTTGCACAACTCGGTGAAACTCAGTCCCTGATAGCTCTTGGAAATATGGCGGGCTGTAGTCACGGTTGATTGCACCACAAGGATATCAGCGCCGGCTTCCTTAACTACGGGGCCCAGCTTTTTGGTATTGGCGGGTATCAGCGATACGGTACAGGTCGCTCCGGCCTTCTTTATCTTCCGTACCCGTTGAGCAATCAGGTCTTCTTTAATGGGAGAGCTGTAAATTTTCTGCAGCAGGGATGTCACATCTTTATCGGGGGCACTCAGGATCTCATCCAGGATTGCCCTGGGATTATCATATCTTGCCTGGATGCCGTCGCAGTTCAGCATGGCAAGGCCGCCGAACTTATTAAACAGTATGGCAAAATCCGGATCAACTGCGGCGTCCATGGCCGCAGCTACGATGGGAATGGAGAAAGTGATATCGCGAACCTTAAAATCTATGCTGGTCTGTTCAGGGTTGATGGTAACGTCACCGGGCACAATAGCCACTTCATCGAAACCATAAGCTCTTTCCAGTTCCTTGAATTTAGGTATGGACATATCAGCTTCCTGAAGGTGATTGTTGCAGACTATATCAAAATTATATGTTGCGCGTCAAGCCTGCAAACATCTTAAATGAATTGCAGTATCACGTATCTAAGGCATATAATATCCTTTACTCTTTATCGGGCAGGTAATGAGATGAAGCAAGCTATTACAGAATCAGAATTATTGAGGCTGGCAGATTTAAACCTGGCGGAGTTCTACTGTGAAAGTGCGCATTGGATACCCGGCTCAGAAGTTGTGCAGCGGCAGGATGCTGTTTATATTTATTCTGCCCAGGATTTTCCGGGCTGTAACCTGGTAGTGAATCTAGCTCTTGAGTCGAGCGAGGCGCCTGAGGACTTCATTTCACGGGCTACTGCCTTTTTCAAAGGGCGGAGGCAGATGTTTGTTTGCCATCTCAGGGGCCATCTGGATCAGGCCATTATCCAATATTGCAGAGATAATAAAATGTTTATTCCAAGGGAGCCGCCGGGAATGGTGCTTGACGAGCCGATAAAAGATAAATCGATACCATTGGCAGCGGAGCTACACTGGGTGGATAACGAGAGTGAATTGCAGGCTTACAGGGAAGTCATAGGTGAGGCTTTCGAAAGCCTGGCTTTTCCCAGGCAGGCATCTGAGGGCTATTTTACTCACTTGCAGCGTGTCATCAGCCCTCATGTGATAATAGCTGTTGTATATCTCAACAAAGAGCCTGCATCAGTGGCGCTGGCCATGCTGACGCACACCATTGGGGGTATTTACTGGGTGGGCACAACTAAAAAAGCGCGGGGAATGGGGCTGGCGGGATACTGCACGCGTGAAGTAAGCAATCGCGCGTTCGAGCTGGGTGCGCGTAAGGTCGTTTTGCAGGCCAGCAAATTCGGCAGGCCCGTTTATCTGAGATTGGGCTACCGGGAATTTACCAGTTATCCGTTCATCCTGTGTTCGAACCGCTAGACAACCCATCACGAATTAGACCCTTCTGCGTGTATTGAGCTATAATTAGCGGGCAAAATCGTGCCTGTTTTGTATATCGTTGCTACTCCGATAGGGAACCTTGAAGATATCACCCTGAGGGCTCTGCGTGTATTGAATGAGGTGCATTTGATAGCAGCGGAAGATACACGCACGGCGCGTAAATTGCTCAACAGGTATGATATTAAAACACGTCTAACCAGCTATTTCGAACACAATAAGAAAACCAAGCTGCAATTTTTACTCGATACACTGGAAAGCAATGATATCGCGCTGATTTCCGAAGCAGGTACACCCGGTATCAGCGATCCCGGGTATGAGCTGATAAAAGAGGCGATAAAACAAAGAATTGAAGTCGTGGCGGTGCCGGGCAGCTCTGCTGTTATAACGGCAGTTGCTGTTTCGGGTCTGCCTACCGACCAGTTTGTTTATGTGGGATTCCTGTCGCGCAAGAAAAGCGAACGAAAATTATTATTACGGTCACTTGTCACGGAGCCCAGAACCATAGTGTGTTTCGAATCGCCGTACAGGGTACTGCAGAGCTTAAATGAAATGCGGGAGATATTAGGGGAAAGGAAAATTGCAGTTTGCCGTGAGCTAACCAAGATGCATGAAGAAGTATTCAGGGATACAATTGGAAACGCAATAGAACATTTTAAAAGGCCCCGTGGTGAGTTTACACTGGTTATCGAGGGAACGGGTGATATAAAAAAGAGTTTGCGTAGAGCAACGAAAAAGACTATATCAGGAGATTGAATCATGCAACAACGATTTCGTAGAGGTGTCATTGCAGTGGACCGCATCAAATGTGACGGTTGTGAAATATTTATTCAGCCCGGCCAAATGTATCTTTCTATCGATGAAAAACCGTCCGACAGGGTTAAAGAGGAGACGGTTTTTGCGGATAATGTAAACTGCGATGAATGCGGCAAGCCGCTGGAAGACGGTGACCGGTTCCTTTTGATGCTGGACGGCGACATGGAAAAATGCTACTGCAGTTCCTGTTTAAAGAAAAAAGGCGGAGAGACATACGCCAGGAAAAATCTGGGCAAGATATTGCGGTATGAAAAGACCGGGGAGCAAAGCCAGACCATTCGCTTTTGCCAGGAATGTTGTGAAAAACGTAAAGCAGGCATGGTAAAGAAAGAGAAGGGTGAAAAAATATTCACCCTTTTTACAACGAAAGTCACACGTTGATTCAATCTATTTTTGGGGGTAGCTAATTGCCGGAAAATATCCTTGTAGCGGTTGCCTGGCCTTATGCCAACGGTTCACTTCACCTGGGGCACATAGCAGGCGCTTACCTGCCGGCTGATATTTTTGCCCGTTATCACCGTCTCAAGGGTAACCGCGTGCTAATGGTATCCGGAAGCGACCAGCATGGAACGCCGATAACGCTACGCGCCGAGCAGGAAGGTATATCTCCCGCCGCAGTAGCGGCGAAATATCACAAGGAATTCCTGGAATGCTGGCAAAAGCTGGGAATTACATTTGACCTTTTCACCAATACCGGCACGGCTAATCATGCAGCGGTCACGCATGATATATTCCTGCGGCTTCTGGAGAGAGGATATATTTATAAAGACACTATGCCCCAGGCATATTGCCCCCGGTGTAAAAGGTTTTTACCCGATAGATACATAGAGGGAACCTGCCCGTTCTGCCAGTATAGTTCGGCTCGCGGAGACCAGTGCGACCAGTGCGGGAGAACACTGAATCCCAGCGATCTGATCGGGCTGCGCTGCCGCACCTGCGGTAGCGTACCCAGATTCGAAACTTCCGAGCATTTTTTCTTTAAATTATCAGCTTTCGAAGAAAAATTACGTGAATGGGTAGGCGGGCAGAAATTATGGCGGCTGAACGTGCAAAATTTCACCCTGGGATTTCTGGAAGGCGGATTGAAGGACAGGGCCATCACCCGGGACATAGAATGGGGTGTTTCAGTGCCTCAACCGGGTTTTGAAAAGAAGCGTATCTATGTATGGTTCGAAGCCGTAATCGGCTATCTATCGGCAAGCAAGGAATGGGCAAAAATGCAGGGGGATGAGAATGCCTGGAAACCGTTCTGGACAGGTGATAACAAGGCATTTTATTTCATCGGCAAGGATAATATCCCGTTTCATACCATCATCTGGCCCGCCATGCTGATGGGATACGGCGGCCTCAGCCTGCCGTATGATGTGCCGGCTAATGAATTTCTGACTATCGAGGGCAAGAAACTGTCCACCAGCCGCAACTGGGCAGTCTGGCTGCCTGACTATCTGCAAAGGTATGCCCCGGACCCGCTGCGGTATTACCTGTCATCGAACATGCCGGACACAGGGGACACCGATTTTTCGTGGCATGAATACGTGCGCAGAAACAATGATGAGCTGGTAGCCACATACGGCAACCTGGCGCACAGGGTGCTTACTTTTGCCAATCGCAATTTCAACGGCGCCGTGCCTGATCCGGGCGAACTTGATTCGGCAAGCCGGGAGCTCATCCGGAAGGGGCGTGCTACGCTCGACGAAGTGGATAAGCTGCTGTACCTTTGCCGCTTTAAAGAAAGCTTGAAGATGATCATGTCCCTGGCACAGGACGTTAACCGATACCTGGACGATACGGCGCCATGGAAGGTTATCAAGCAGGACAGGCAGGCGGCAGGCAGGTCGGTTTATACCGCCATTGCACTCATCTCCGCCCTAAAAACGTTGTTTTACCCGTTTCTGCCGTTCAGCTCGCAGAAGCTTCATGAGTTTTTAGGTTTTGCAGGAGAAATACAGGGCGCCGGCTGGGAGCTGCAACTTCCGGAGGCGGGACAGAAGCTGCCGTTGCCGCAGCCCCTGTTTTCCAAGCTGGAAGATGAAATCATTGCTGAGGAGACAGCTAGGCTGGGCAGCGGGGAGGCCCCATGACGCTTGACGAGATTTATGCGCCGGTAAAAGATGACCTTGTACTGGTTGAAAATAAGCTGGCGGTAATTGCGCGTCACGATATCCCCCTGCTCAGTAAATTACTGGAATATGCACTGATAAACGGCGGCAAGAGAGTGAGGCCTGCACTGACCCTGCTGTGCGGGAAATTCTATAGGTATGATCTGGACGTCCTGATTCCCATGGCGGTATCTGTTGAGCTGCTGCATATAGGCACCCTGGTCCATGACGATATTATCGATAACTCGCCGTTAAGACATGGCAAATCAACCGTCAGCCGTACCTGGGGTTCCAACAGCGCCTTATTGCTGGGAGATTACCTTTTTGCCAGGGCCGGCAAACTGGCAGCCACGACCGAAAACATGAGGGTAATCAGGGGTTTTGCCGAGACTCTGATGACAATTTCCGGCGGCGAATTGCGCGAGGCCGGCACCAGCTTTGATATGACCGATGCCAAAGAAAATTATTACAAATGGATCAACGATAAAACCGCCAGCCTCTTTATGATGGCGGCGGAATGCGGGTCAACGCTGAGCGGATGTCCCGAGGAACAGATTCAGGCGCTGAAAGAGTATGCCAGGAATTTCGGCCTGGCTTTCCAGGTTATTGACGATATCCTTGATTTTGTGGGCGATTCTTCAAAGATGGGCAAGCCTGTCGGCTCGGACCTGAGCGAAGGGGCCATCACGCTGCCTTCCATCATTTTTGCCGAAAAATATCCTGGCAACAGGATTATACAGAGGATCATACTCGAAAAGGACAAAAGCCTGGTTGCCGAAGCTGTGGAAAAAATACGTTCATCATCAGTAATAGATGAGTGCAGGGACATCGCCAGGAATTATTATGACAATGCGTACCTCTCACTGAAGAAGCTCCCCGATTGTGAAGCGCGAAAATCACTCGAAGCTCTGGTTGACTTTGTCATCAAACGGAATAGATAACTGAGGCCGCACGTTAGGATGCAGGCGCAGCCTGCAGATAGGATGAAGGGATGGGGTCCTTCAATAGCGCTTCGAATGTAGGCTCATCCAGTGTTTCCTTGACTATCAACTGCTCGGCTATATATTTCAGCCTGGCTTTATATTCGGTGATTATCTCAAGCGCCCTGGTATAGGCGTTTTTAACCAGGTGTTCAACCTCGGAGTCAATTTCTTCTGCAACCTTATCGCTGTAATTTTGCTGTTCATGGATTTCTTTGCCCAGGAAGACCAGCTCTTCCCGTTTGCCGAATGTCCTTGGTCCCAGCTTCTCGCTCATGCCGAACTCGGTAATCATCCTGCGGGCAATCTGTGTCACCTTTTCCAGGTCGTTCTGCGCGCCGGTAGTCAATTCGCCGAAGGCAACCTGCTCGGCAGCGCGTCCGGCAAGGCTTACTATCATCATGTCCTTGAATCTCTCGTATGTCTCCAGATGCCGTTCTTCGGTGGGCAAGAACCTGGTCCAGCCTCCCATCATGCCTCTGGCAACGATGGATACCTTGTGGACAGGATCGGCGTTGGGCAGCATTTTGGCTGCCAGGGCGTGACCGGTTTCATGATAAGCGATCAGTTCCTTTTCTTTCTTGGTGATCACCCTGCCTTTTTTCTCCGGGCCGGCGATGACACGGTCGATGGAATCTTCCAGCTCCTTGTGGCCGACATCTTTGCGGTTGCGCCGCGCAGCCAGTATGGCCGCTTCATTAATCAAATTGGAAAGATCGGCGCCGCTGAAACCGGGAGTCTGGCGGGCGATAACCTCCAGGTCAGCATCCTTGGACAGCGGTTTACCCTTGGCATGGACAGCCAGGATCGCTTTACGGCCGACGATATCCGGCTGGTCTATCACAATATGCCGGTCGAAGCGTCCCGGACGAAGCAGCGCCGGATCAAGAATATCAGGCCTGTTGGTGGCTGCCAGGACTATGACATTGGTATTGCTGTCGAAGCCGTCCATCTCGACGAGTATCTGGTTGAGCGTCTGTTCACGTTCATCATGACCGCCCCCGAGGCCGGCGCCGCGGTGTCTGCCGACGGCGTCGATTTCGTCTACGAAAACGATGCAGGGAGCGCTTCGCTTGGCCTGGTCGAAAAGGTCACGCACGCGGGAAGCGCCGACGCCGACGAACATTTCGACGAATTCACTGCCGCTGATGGAGAAAAACGGCACGCTGGCTTCTCCGGCCGTCGCCTTGGCAATCAGGGTCTTTCCGCATCCCGGCGGACCGACCAGAAGCATGCCGCGAGGTATCCTTGCGCCGAGCACAAGGAACTTCTGCGGAGTTTTGAGAAATTCGACAACCTCCTGCAGTTCCCCTTTGGCTTCATCTACACCGGCAACGTCCGCAAATGTAACGGAAGGCTTATCACCGGAGACAAGACGGGCACGGCTTTTGCCGAAATTGAATGCCTGCGTATTAGCGCCGCGCGCTGAACGGAAAAGAAACAACAGGAGCGCGCCAAACAATAAAAGAGGCAGGAAGCTGAGCATGAGGTTGCCCCAGTCAATTCCGCCGGTCCTGACATCGAATTTAATGCCGCTGTCACCGAGGTTGACGCCTGCATCCTTAAGGCTGTCGATCAGTTCCTTGGTGCTGCCGACGAAAGATGCTTTCACTACAGGCTTTTCGTTTTTTACCCCGATAATGGTAGTGCCGTCCTGTTGAATCGTATCGATAAGGCCTGTCTTGGCACTCTCGATAAAGGTATTCAGGTCGACTTCCTTGGGGCCTTTGTTAACCGGGAAAAAGCTGAAGGCCAGAGCCAGTAAAGCTACCAGCACCAGTAGATAAAGCAGGCTTCCCTGCCACCATTTAGCTTTCATTGTTTATCCTGTACAAAATGATTCTTTAATTATAGCAAATGTGAAGCCGAGGAAAAAAGAAACCGGTTTTGCGGACGTCCGGTTATTATATATTGTTTGAAGCAGGAAATATATAGACGCCCGCTTCGCCCGAATTAAAGGTCGGCGGCGCAAGCGGGCGTCATTGTTATAAAAACTATGCCGATTACGGCCAGGGAAGTGCGCGGGGTCCGAGGTTAAGCTCCTTCAAGCCCGCCTCTTTGAGCGTGGACAGGGAGCTCTTCAATTGCTTGCGCTGCTCCTCGGTCAGCTTGGATAAAATATGTTTTACGCCTTCTTTCTTCATGGACAGCTTTAATGCCTGTTCGCCTTTTGCCGTCAGGGTCACCCTGATCAGGTTCTTGCGCTCCATGTTCTTGGTCCTCTTGAGAAGGCCCTGTTTTTCCATCCTCATCAGGATGCCGGAAACGGAATGCGGTTCACGCAGGAGCATCCGGGATATCTTGGCCGGCGTCACATCCTTTCCCATGGCTTCTACGAGGAAAAGGATCGCCGCCGAGGTCGCTGATAAATTCTGATTGAGAAGTTCCCTTTCCCTGACTTTTACGAAAATGTCGGCCACCTGAAGCAATACAGTGAGTAAAGTATAATCTCTGTCCGCCTTAATAGCTTGAGCCATATCTATACCTCCAAGGTAATTTTTTAACTTAAATTCAATTAAATCCAGGTCCGCTATTCCCAGCCAATATTACTCGCATATGCTTTCGTATTGACACTACATCTGGTTGTTCTTATGTACCTGTTAATATTATGACACATTTTTTTAATATGTCAAAATGGAAGGTCGCTGGGACTGTAGCGCATATGCTCATTATCAGCGTTTATGAAGCTGATATTGAGTAACCCGTCAATCATTTTATTTTTTGTACGCCGGAGGACGGAGACAGCTGTAGAAGGTCATATTGATGTTTAATTCATTATGATATAATGAGTTTAAAGGGGCCGTATATAGCTGACAAGAAAGGAATGCAACCCGTAGAAATTGCCCGCCGCGCTGTGGAAATGGCATCGGAGAAACAGGCGGAGGATATTGTTCTGCTTGATGTGCGGCAGGCCTGTTCCTTTACCGACTATGTGGTTATCTGCCAGGGAGAATCAGACCGGCAGCTCGACGCCATCCGCAAAGAAATCGTTGACAACCTTAAAAGCAGCGCCGTCGTCCCGCATAAAAGCGAAGGCAATTCCGATTCGGGGTGGATTGTGCTGGACTATGCAGGGGTCATAGTCCACATTTTTTCCAGGGAGCTGCGGAATTACTACAGCCTTGACAGCGTCTACGAGAAAGCGCCGCAGCTTGTCAGGATCCAGTGATCCATTTATCTATGTCTCTTGTATAGGTCAGCAGCTCTTCGGGCTTAAAGAAAATCTCGATTTCTTTTGCGGCGTTTTCCAGGGAGTCCGACCCGTGTATCATGTTTTGCTCCATGCTTAGGCCGAGGTCGGCCCTTATCGTGCCCGGGGCAGCCTTTTTGGGATCGGTGGCGCCCATCATCTGCCGGATAACTTCCACGGCATTTTCGCCCTCGAAGACGGCTGCGATGATAGGACCCGAAGTAATGAATTTCACCAGGTCGGCGAAAAACGGCTTATCCTTGTGGACCGCGTAGTGCCTTTCCGCGAGAGCCTTATCCATCCGCAGCATTTTCATGGCTACAATTTTCAGGCCCCGCTTTTCCAGGCGTGCAAGGATTTCCGCGGCAATACCTATCTGCACGGCATCGGGTTTTATTAAAATAAGGCTTCTTTCCATCTGAACTCCCTTTTTAAATTATTAACGACAGCCATTGATTTTAACTTGAAAGAGATAATTTTTCCACAATCATGTTTGATGGATACACAATCGTATCAATTTCAATGTATATACAGATTGCGAAGGTTTAAATACTAAACTGATGTCAGGATGAAGATTATATCAGACCGGTTACTGTCGGCAAATACCTTATTTGTCTTCCAAAATACGTCATTGGCAGAATTTTCTCCGTTAGTCTCAGACGGATCACTAGTTGATGTTGCTATTGTTTTAACTTTATTTTCAGTATCCGAGAGGTTGGACATGACGGGTTGCTCAGATTCGGCCAGTTGCGCTGGACCCCAGCCTGCTATACCTATATAGCCGGTCATCGAGTATAACCCGCTCAGCGTGCCGGGAAATGATGAGTCAAAGGAATACGGCATGTAGCTTATTTGAAAGGTTCAAAGTATGCGCAGATTGGTGGGGTAAACTAGTATATGGAATGTTGTCATTTATTAAACGCCGCTTTAATACGGATGTCTTTCTAACTTAACTATTAAATGCTAAAAAGAAAAAAATATTCCACTCCCTGAGGTAAGATGGAAAAAATGGACACCAAAGTCAGATAAAATAGAATGACGGAGGTGTCTTAGTGAATAGGATTCCAAAAGCCAGGTATACAAGGGAATTTCGAATTGAGGCCGTGCGCCTGGTA
>Ga0208047_1000092_pt1 | contig 32251 bp, 29 predicted proteins | sample Kivu_220m_FD_184162 | JGI IMG/M metagenome (GOLD analysis project Ga0208047, IMG submission 184162) | Freshwater microbial communities from Lake Kivu, Western Province, Rwanda to study Microbial Dark Matter (Phase II) - Kivu_220m (SPAdes)... | ecosystem: Environmental > Aquatic > Freshwater >...
CCCAAACCGCGCAAATTCCCGGCGGCGGTCGTCGCGGCCGCGGTCGTTTTCCTCCTCATCCGGAAGGGATCGCCCCCGGAAAGCCTGCCGGCCGGCGATTCGGAAGCGGCCCAGGCGACTCTCCAACCCTCCGGGAGTGAGCTTATCAAGCCCTCTCCGGAAGCGGTAAAATCCAAGGAAAGTGCGGCGGCGACGGCGCAACCTCGGTCCGGAAAGCCGTCCGGACCGGCTCCGGCGCCGTCCAAGGGCGCCGCTCCGCCGGCCTCCAAGGCCTTGCCCCAGACATCCGAGGCGGCCGAGGCCGGCCCGAAGGAGGAGGAATTGCGCCCGGTCCGGGCTCTCGGCGGCATCAGGCCGCCCAGGCTTCTCAAGAAAGTTGAGGCCGTGTATCCGGCCGAAGCCCGCAAGGCGGGCATCGAGGGCTACGTCATCCTGGAAGTCACGACGGATAGCCGGGGGCGGGTGGTGAACGTCAAGGTCCTCCGTTCCCTCCAGGGATGTGACGAGGCCGCCATGGACGCCGTCCGCCAATACCTCTACGAACCGGTCCTCGTCAGGGGCAAAGCCCGGGGCGTCATCTTCTCGACGACCGTCTTTTTCAAGAAAACCTAGAATCGCCCTCCGGAGCTACGAGCCGGCCAGATAGCCCGACCGGTGGAGGACTTTCACGTCCCGGCCTTTGACCTTGACCGCGAGGTCGATGAAGGTTCCTGGCGCGGCGGCCGTCGCGGGCGAATACGTCAGAAGGTAATACGCCTCCGCGGCTTTCATCGTCGATTTCAGGGATGCGGCGGGATTTTGGGACGTGTTCGAATCGCCGCCCGTCGCCTCGGCGGCGGAGGTGAGGGCCTTGAAGATGTCCTCGGACTGCTCCCGCATGACGATGCCCGAAATGCGCTCGGGAGAGCGGTTCATGAACAGGAAGTGGAAGCTCATCCCCGAATCGGCGAACGCTTCGCGGATCTTCCGGGGATCGAGATAAATCGCCCGGTGGTACATCTGGAAGAGGGACTGGACGCTGGCCTGGATATCCGGCCGGTCCTGGTTTTCGATGACGAGGAAGTCGAGCTTCTGGGAGTTGATTTCGGGCCGGAATTCGCGCTGATAAACATAGAAGACCGACGTCCTGCCGGGAGCGGCCTTCATCGTCCGGGCGAATCCGATGAGCTTTTGCCCGTCGACGGCCCGCAGGGCCTCCATTTTTTCGAGGTTTTCGGCGTATTGGGTTAGGAGATGCTCGAGGCTCAGGCCGTCGTCGAATTCCCCTTCGGTGTCCCCCAGCCCGGTCTGCCCGACGCCGCCGATCTGGAGGACGAACCGCCGGAGATGGCGGAGGACGCTGTTGTAGGCCATCCCTCCCCGGATGATGTCTTTCTTGACGATCTCGGTGAGCTCTTTGGCCAGCTCCGCCCGGGGTCTCGTGGCCAGGGCTTCGGAGGTGAGCCTGTAGTTGCGCATCGGCGTCTGGATTTCCAGGGTGTCGCCGGGGACGAGCTCCTCCCGAAATAGGAAATCGAGGGCTTCCGGAATCTTGCTGTGATACTCCTGGAGCTGGAAGAGAAGGAGGATCGTCCGCGAGACGTCCGGCGGCGCTTCCGCCCCGCCCTCCTGTCGCTCGATGCGGTCCTTGCGGACGAGGTAAAGGGCTTCCGGAGAGACCGTCATCCCCCCCTCCAGGACCTCGAAGTCCTTGAGGGTGAGGTCGGAGACGAACCTTCCGCCGTCGAAGACGCGGACGGCGAGCGACATCGGCCCCGGCCTTCCCGTGGAGGCGCGGCCGGCGCCCTCCTCCGGCGCGGCGAGCGAGGCCAAGAGGATTCCGGCGCAGGCGATGAGAAGACGGAAGGGCGTTCGGGTTATCATGGAGTTTTCCCTTTGACCTAATAATACGAAGATCCCGGCGGGATTATTTCTCCCCCGGCACGATCTCGACCCAGTAGCCGTCGGGGTCCTCGAGGAAGTAGATCCCCATCTTTTCGTTCTCGTAGCAGACGGCCCCCATCTCCTTGTGCCGGGCCCGGGCGCCCTCGAAGTCGTCGACCATGAAGGCGAGATGGAACTCGTTGTCGCCGAGGTTGTAGGGCTCCTTCCGGTCGCGGAGCCAGGTCAATTCGAGCTGGTGGGGGGTGATGCCGTCGCTCAGGAAGACGAGGATGAAGCTCCCGTCGTCGGCGGTTTTCCGGCGGGCTTCCCGGAGCCCCAGGGCCTCCCCGTAGAAGGCCACGCTCCGCTCGAGGTCGAGGACGTTGATGTTGTTGTGGGCGAAGGCGAACATCATCGCCGGCCTCCTCACCACAGGCCGCGCCGCCACTGGAAATCGCGGGTGGCCTTGTCGGCGAGGGAATAGACGAGATCCCCGTAGGCCTCCTTGGGGTCGCGGGCGTCGAAGAAGATCCCCCCGTCCTTGAAGACGCTGACCTGGCCGACGGATTGGCGGTCGCGGGCCGAGCCGGCCCAGAGCGTCGTCCCCTCCCGGCAGTCGAGGAGCCTCGTCGAGAGGATGGCCTCGACATCGGCCGAGGCCGTGGCGTTGGTGATGATCGAGGCGATGTTAATCCGGGGCCTGACGTCGGACATCTGGAGCGCGCCGAAGAAGACGACGTCGACGCCGTATTTCCGGCCGATGGCGGCCGCGGCTTCGGGCGTCGGGCGGTCGGCCTTGACCTCCGCCAGCAAGGCCTCCTCCGGCCCGAGCTCCTTGATCCGGACGCCGGGCTGGGATTTGATCATGACCTCGAGAAAGACCTGGGTGGCGAAGGCGCCGATCGTCCCCTTGGCCGTCGTCCGGAACTCCACGAGGCCGACCGTGCCGAAGGGCTCGAGGCTGACCCGGGGCGGCCGGAGAGCGCAGGCCGCCAGGAAGATGAGCGAAGCTGTCAGCAAGCAGGCTGTTTTTTTCATTCTTGGACTCCGTTTTGGGGGAATGACGTCATTATAGTGGACGCGACCGCCTTTGGCTAGTCGAACCTTAACCTTCGTTCGATGCCGAACTCATCGATTCCAAAAAGGAGGCCGTCTGCGGCCTGAACCGGGACGTCTCTCCGGCCCTCGGACTCCGGATGGAGATTCGACGGACGCTCGTCTTGGCCGATCCGGATGCCGTCCGGGCGCTATTTGAGCTTTTTGTCCCTCGAACGACCGGTAAGGCGAGAGGAGGGCCAGTCTTGACAGCCCTAAAACGCCGATTTATGCTCGTCCACGAGTGGAGGATGGGATTTCGAGACGAGAGCGGACCCCGAGACGTCCCTAGCGGACGGAGATACCATGAGAACCAGCCGGAGGGGAGTCCTCTATGAGAAATAGACTCTTTTTTTTACTTGTTGTTTCGTGTCCATTTATTTTGTCGTCTTGCCAGCGGCAGCCCGGGGAAACGGAAGCGACACTTCTTTTTACCCACGTGACCATTGTCAACACAGCCGGCGGGCCGCATCTCACGGATATGGCGGTATTCATCGACGGTGATCGTATTACAGATGTCAAGAAGGCTCGGCACGTTCGCGCGCCCAAAGGGATTCAGGAGGTTGACGCGACGGGCAAATACTTGATCCCCGGACTGTGGGATATGCACGTCCATTGGTATGATGAGCGATTTCTGGGGCTCTTTATTGCCAATGGAGTCACCGGCGTGCGCCAGATGTACGGCTTTCCATTTCATCTAGACTGGCGCGATAAGGCGTCAAAAGGCGAGTTGCTCGCTCCGCGCCAAGTCGTTGCCAGTCCGATTATCGACGGGCCGGGAGCCACTTGGGTGGGCTCGATCGAAGTCGGCCATGAGCAAGAAGCGCGGGATGCCGTTCGAAAGATCAAGGAATCCGGCTTCGATTTCGTCAAGATCTATAACGGCATTCCGAGGGACGCTTTTCTGGCTCTTGCGGACGAGGCGGCGAAACAAGGCCTGCCCTTTGTTGGACACGTCCCTCACTCCGTGAGCGCGCTGGAGGCCTCCGACGCCGGGCAAAAGTGTATCGAGCACCTGAACGGTGTCCTGGAAGCATGTTCGCCTGATGGGCACGAGATCACCCGCGGCTATTTGAAATACACGGCCGGGGTGAACAATATCAAGGGGACGGATCCGGCAAGGCGGCAGGCCTTGCGAGTTCTCTTTGAGAAGGCGCTGGCGACCTATGAGGCGGAGAGGGCAAACGCGTTGTTCGCGCGATTCGCCCAAAACGGGACCTGGCAATGTCCAACGCTTGTCGTTAATCGCGTCGTCGCCTTCATTGATCAACGCGATTTCAGGAATGATCCTCGACTCAAGTATTTTCCCGCGGCCTTTAGAGCCCGCTGGCAACCCGAAAGAAATCCCCTTTGGGCATCCCGATCCGCCGAGGACTATGCGGTGTCCAAGCGTCGTTTCCGGATGGAAATGAAGATCGTCTCGGAGATGCGTCGTGCGGGCGTTAGGTTCCTCGCGGGAACAGATACCGGGAACCCTTATTGTTTTCCAGGATTCAGCCTTCACGATGAGCTGTCCCTGCTGGTCGAAGCGGGATTTACCCCCCTGGAGGCTCTTCAAACGGCGACATGGAATCCCGCGATCTTTCTCGGCGAGGCCGAATCGTATGGCACAGTCGAGAAAGGCAAGATCGCCGACTTGTTGCTTCTCGAGGCCGATCCCCTTGACAAGATCGATAACACGAAAAGAATCGCCGCTGTTGTGCTAGGCGGCAAACTGTTTGGCAAGCCGCAGATCGACGAGATGCTTGCCAACTTCGAGAAGATCGCCAACCAGAAGCCAATTTCAGAACTTCTTATGAAAACCATAGAGGAACAGGACGTTGCGGCCGCCATCAAGCAATATTATGACCTTAAAGCCCAAGATCCGGAGGCTTATAACTTCAACGAATCGGAGCTCTGCACCTTAGGCTATGATCTGTGGAAGGCCCAAAGGATCAAGGACGCGATTGAGATCTTCAAGCTGAACGTCGTCGCTTATCCTCGATCGGGCGATGCTCATAATTGTTTGGGGGAAGCCTATTTGGAAGCCGGCGATAAAGAGAACGCTAGGGTGAGTTTCAAAAGGTCCTTGGAGCTGGATCCGCAGAATCAATATGCGGCCGAGATGGTGAAAAAACTCGGCAAGGCGCCGTATTCCTGAAGAGCGGCCAGAAGATTGCCATTTCACTTGCTTGTCTCCGGTCTTTTACCTATCCCCCCTCCCTTTTGCCCTTTTTCATTCACCCGCCCGGCCACCGGTCTCTCCAGCCCCTCGACGACTACCCTTGATGAAAAAAATCATTCTCTTAAAGGATTTTTGCTCTCTTTCCCGAGACGACTTGCCCATCGACAGCGGGTGACTAGATCGACTCTCATAGTGACAAAGGCCGATGAAAGGGTTATTCTATAGACATCAACGTTAAGGCGTTTGTTTCGAGGAGGGAAAAATGATTACGTATCCGATGATCGTTGTCGGCCTTTTCATTCTCTATGTGCTGAGTTCCATAAAAATCCTGAGGGAATATGAGCGCGGCGTCATTTTCCGGCTAGGCCGCGTCCTGCCGAAGCCCAAAGGGCCGGGCATCATCTTGGTCTTCGCCCCGATCGATCGTATGGTGAGAATCAGCCTGCGGCTCATCACGATGGACGTTCCGCCCCAGGACATCATCACCAAGGACAACGTCACGGTGAAGGTCAACGCCGTTCTCTACTTCAGGGTTATAGACCCGCTGAAGTGCGTCATTGATGTCCAAGATTACCTCTACGCCACCTCACAACTGGCCCAGACGACCCTGCGGAGCGTCCTCGGCCAGGTTCCGCTCGACGACCTCCTCTCGGAGCGGGATAAGCTGAACGCGCGCCTCCAGGAAATCATCGAGCAGCACACCGACCCCTGGGGCATCAAGGTTCAGCTCGTGGAGATGAAACAGGTGGACTTGCCGGAGAACATGATCCGGGCCATCGCCAAGCAGGCCGAAGCTGAACGGGAACGTCGGGCTAAGGTCATCCACGCCGATGGCGAATTCCAGGCCGCTGATAAGCTCCTCCAGGCCGCAAATACCATTTCTGAAAATCCGCAGGCTCTTCAGCTCCGATTCCTCGGGACCTTGACGGAAATTGCCGCGGAAAAAAATTCGACGATCGTCTTTCCTCTCCCCCTGGAGCTCTTGAAAGCCTTCACCTACGAAAAAAAACAGGAAAATAAATAAGGCCCCCGCCGCTTTTTTCCCCATTAGAAGAGCTGGCCGGGATGTTGAACGTCGTCTGGCGATAAGGGATCCTGTCAAGATTCATCGATAATCGATACGAACGCAAAACAATAGTATTTGAGAAAAGAAACAGCCGGGGGTTACCACCTGAAATCCGCACGATTTATAACTAGGCCACGGGCAGGGGGACGTCGAACTTTTGGAACAGCGTCCTTTGTTTCTTGGTGATTTCCGTCATCATCGTCCGGCCGCTCGTCAGCGTCACGAGCCGAAGCTTCTTCAGTTCGGATATCACTTCCGCGAGGGTGTAGGTTTTGAACAGATCCTGCTCTTTCATGATCCGGCTCAAGGCCGAATGGATGATCAGCGACAAATACGTCAAGAACAGCCGCCCTTCCATCGCCTCTCGGGAACTGACCCGAAGCTTCCCGTTATCGAGTTCGTTCTTGATCACGTCGAACAGCTTCTCGACGACGTCTTTTCGCCGATAGAACATCAGGATGTCGTCCCGGCCCAAGGTTTTATCGTTCGTCAGGAGGATGGTCTTGCCCATCCGGTTCATCAGCCGGGAGATGGCCTTCGGCCGGCGGCTCAGCCGAAAGCGGGGCCTCTGGCCTTCGATCTCGTACAGACTCCGGCTCCCCCGGAAGACCGATTCCAGATGTTCCTCCACGGCCGCAACGTTCCAGAACTCCTTCGCCTCGACCTGGGATTCGATCTCCACCATCCGGCGCATGAGATGGTCCATTTCGTCGGCTTTCCGCCGCTCATCATGAAAAAGATGGGCTTCGACTTCGACCTCGCCCACCGGGACGGTTCGCCGGACATAGAACATGGGCCTTCCCTTGGAGTAGAAGGCCGAAAGCGGAGAGTGGAGGTCCCGGAGGCTTTCGGCCAGGAGGCCGGAGGCGATTTTCGTCGCAAACGACAGAGGGATAATGAAATGCAGGTTGTCGGCGGCCATCTCCCGGAGGTTGGCGGCGCTGTAGAAGCCCCGGTCCAGGACGACGGTCACATCCTTGACCCCCCACTCCGCCATCAGCCGCAGGATGTTCTTGAGGGTCGTCACGTCGGCGACGCTTCCGGGATAGATCCGGTAAGCCAGGGGAAGCTCGGAGGGCTGGCCGACGATCATCCCGAGGTTGATCTGCGGGAGGTTGTCCCCGTCCCGGTTGTACCCCCACTCGATCTCCTCGATGAGTTTGGAAGAGGAGGACAGCGAGGTGATGTCGAAGAAGATGCCCCGGAGGTCTCCCTGGTGTTCGACCCAGGAGCCGAGAAAGCGGAGCCTCCGCTCCTCGTCTCGTCCAAGGTCTTCCATAAGCCGGCTGATCCTCTGGGAAGAAAGATCCAAGAGAGGATCGACGTCGGCGCTTTCGGCCCACGGCCGAGCCAGATAAAGAGGCCTGGCTTCGAGAACTTGGTAGATGGCCAGGAAGAGGATCTCCGCGGCCTTCTCCGGCCAGACGGTGCGGACAAGCGGCCCGAGGCCGAGACGCTCCACGATCTTATGGACCAAATAAAGATGGCCGAAGTCGCGGGCCGCGCGGGGGACAAGGCCGCGGAAGGGAGAGCGAATCTCTCCCGTATCGGGGTCTTTCCTGCCGAGATAGCGGCGCCGTTGGCGGGGCTGTTTCTTTTCGGGATCCCAGAAGCTTTCGATCTCATAGACGTAGACATGGCCGCGGATGGTCTGTTCGAATCTATAAGACATAGTAATAATTATAACTATTATTCTTCTCATGTCAACTGAAAACAATAGAGATGCGGGCCTAGTTATAAAAATGCGGGGATTTTAGGTTACCAAACGCCGGGCAACAATCGAAAACGAGTTTTTTGAACGTATTCCTTGTAGCCGGGCAGCTCCTCTTTTAGGGTTTTATCTTCGAGCAAGGTACGAACGATAAAAAGGCCGATAATCAGAGCAGCCGGGATGAATGAATAAAGGGAGCCAAGCGATAGAGGAAAACATAAAAAGCTCAGAATGATGCCCGCATACATTGGGTGGCGGATGTATTTATAGGGGCCTGTCGTGCAGACCGTATGCCCCCGGTCTTCTTGGATCCGGACCACATTTGAGAGATAGGCATTCTCCTTCATCGCCCAGAACAATAAACCTGAGGCTGGAATATATCCAATAAAACCGAGCCCTTTCACCATCAACGAAACTTCTGACCAGCGATAGCGGACAGCGTCGAGGCCAGGAACCGCGAGAATGACTATGAGCAGGAAAGAATAGGCCATTATTATTTTTTTATCCCATTCTTTGGCGTCTTTTTTGCTTGACGTTCTTTCTTTGAGAAGTCCGGGAGCATTTTTCTTCCACCAAATCAATGCCGATAACACAACGACAAAGGTGAAAAAGAGAAAAATCATATCACCATCGCCGCCGACTTGACGGCCATTTTGATTTTGGAAGAATGACGGCTTTGCATAGGATTCTTCATTTACGTTTCTGCCGGAATTATCGAGCAAAGGCAAGAATACCGAATATTCGATGATAGGACGATTTCTTTTTCTGGTGCGCAGTGACCCCTCCCCTCCCAAGCCGCTGGGCCACGGGACTTTTTAGGAATTTTCTTTTCGCGTCGCATGTTCTTCCGTCCGGCTCAGCTCGGAATCGGGGCCGCCCTTCACAAAAAAAGAAGCGAAAACGGCCGCGAAGGAGGCCGTCCGGGAGCTATTTGAGCTTTTCCTGCCCCTCGAACGACCGGTAGGGCGAGAGGAGGTCCAAGATCTTGCGGTCCTCGGCCGAAAGGCGGTCCGTAACCATTTGGGCCAGCATCTCGCCCAAACCCGGTCCGATCATGAATCCCTGGCCGCACATCCCCACGGCCTGGAGGAATCCCTTGACTTCGCGCGCCCAGCCGACGATCGGCGCCCCGTCGGGCGTCATGGGATAGAGCCCCCTCCAGGTCCGCCGGACGCGGATATGGCGAAGGCGGGGCATGAGGTTGACGAGGCGCCGGGCGACCAGAGGGAGGAACGAGCTCGTTTCCCGCATGTCCAGACCCCAGATGCTGGGGCTGGGGGTGATGCAGAAGATGACCTGGCCCGTTTTATGCTGATAAAAGTAGTAATTGGCCGACATGGCGAGGGGGCGGATGTCGACGACGAGGGGTTCGAGGAAGCGGGCCACGGGCTCGGTCACGGCCCCCTCGTGGGAGTCGGGCTTGACCGGGAGCTCGAGGCCGGCCATCCGGCCGATTTCGGCGGCCCAGCCGCCGGCGGCGTTGACGACGACCTCGGCCCCGTATTCGCCGGCGTCCGTCCGGACGCCGCGGACGGCCCCGTTCGCCAGGATGAGGTCCCGGACCGGCTCCCGGAAGCGGAACTCCGCTCCCGCTCTCCGGGCGGCGGCGGAAAAGGCATGGGCGGCGAGGAGGGGGGAGGCGTTCCCGTCGCCGGGGGCGAAGGTCCCGCCGAGAAGCCCTTCCCGGTTCAAGTCGGGAACGACGTCGAGCAGGGCCGTTTTATCCAGCCAGTCGATGTCGAGGCCGTAGGCTTTCTGGGTGACGAGGAGCTCGCGGAGCGACTTCTCCTCGTTTTCGGCATAGGCGACGAAACAATATCCCCCCCGGTGCCACTCGAGGTCGTCGCCGCGGCGTTCTTTCCAGGTCGAGAAGATTTCGATGCTCCGCAGGCAAATCCGGATCTTGGCCGGGTCGGAGTGGGTCGCCCGGATTCCGCCGATGGCCGCCTTGTTCGACCCCTGCCCGGCGCTGGCCCCCGGATCGAGGACCAGGGTCCGCAGGCCCGCTTCGGCCATGGACAGGGCGGCCGGCGCGCCGATGCTCCCCGCGCCGGCGATGATGACGTCGTAGGCGCGCTTAGGCCCCATGGCCGTCTCCTCCGCTCTCGTCCGTCCCGGCGAAGACGCCGAGGGGGACTTCCAGGAACAGCGGACGCTTCGGCTGGTCCACGACCTCGCTCTCGGCGACGCCCTCCTCGCGGAAGAGGCGGTGGACGAGGGGGGTGCAGGTCTTCGCCCCGCACGGACCCATCCCGGCCCGGGTCACGGCCTTGATTTCGCTGACGTCGCGGGCGCCGGCGCGGATGAGGGCCCGGATTTGGCCGGCCGTGACCCGCTCGCAGCGGCAGACGATCGTGTCGTCCGCCGTCCTCCCGATATAGCGGTCGAGGGGTTTGACGACATCGTCCTTCTGAACCCGGATGCCGGCGATTCGCTTGGCCACGGCTTTCGGGGCGCGGACCTTGACCAGGATCGTCCGGTCGTTCGCCTTGACGGCCCGGACGCCCGTGACCTCGACCTCGCCGAGGTCGGCGCCTTCGGTGTCGAGGACGGTCACCCTGTCGCCCGTTTCGATCGTCTGGCGGAGGAATTCATAGGGGATCGTGACCGTCGGATTCGCCGCGTCTTTCCGGTAATCGACCAGGGTCACGGCCAGGCCGGGACAGACGGTGACGCATTTCTCGCAGCCCGTGCAGGATTTTTCGGGGTCCGGCGCCTCGTAGACGGGCAGGTCGCGGATGTCGTCGGAGAGGAGGTGGATGAGGCCCCGCGGGCAGACCGTCGTGCACGGGTCGCACGGAATTTCCTGGACGCAGTGGAGAACGGGGAAGACGCCGGAGTCTCCGGCCGGAATCTCCTCGGGAACGGTTTTCCCCGGACGGGATTTCAGGATCTCGGCGGTCTCATACCAAGACGGAGAGATCTCCCCGGCCTCGCGCCCCAGGGACCGGGCGATTTCCAAGCCTCGGATTTTCCCCGTGAAGATCGCCGCCGAGGCCTCGGCGATTTCCTCGGCGTCTCCGGCGGCGAAGGCCCGGAGGCCGAAGTCCCGGGCTTTCTCGTAGAACTCGTCGACCGGGTCGAGGCCGATGGCCATGAGGATCGTGTCGCAGGCGAAGGTCCGCTCCGAGCCGGGGACGGGCCTCCATTTTTCGTCCAGGCGGGCGATGGTCGCGGACTCGACGGAGTCCCGTCCGTTGGCCGAGAGAATCGTGTGCGAAGTGTAGATCGGAACCCCGAATCGCCGGAGCTTGTCCTTGTGGACCTTGTAACCGCTGCATTTGGGCAGGGCCTCGACCAGGCCGACGACGGGGATGCCGGCCTGGAGGGCGTGATAGCCGGCGATCAGGCCGACGTTCCCCCCCCCGACGATGAAAAGCCTCTCCGACGACCGGACCAGGTCGCGGTTGACGATCGTCTGGAAGGCCCCGGCCCCGTAGACGCCGGGGAGGGTGTTGCCCGGGAAGGCGAGGGATTTCTCCCTGGCGCCGGCGGCGACGAGGAGGACCTCCGGACGGACGAGGACGTAGCTCCGGCCGTTTTTGAGGACGCCGACCTTCCCGTCGCTGAAGACGGCCAGGGCCGAGCTCTGGAGCCAGATTTCGACCGAAGGGAACGTCCGGAGCTCATTTTCGAGCTTGGTCGCGATGTCGATCCCCCGCGTCCCGGCATAGACGGCGTCGGCCGAGCCGAAAAAGCGGTGGGTCTGGAGGACGAGCTTGCCGCCGAGACGGTGCTTGTCGTCGATGACGAGGGCGCCGACCCCCAGCCGCCCGAGCTCGATCGCGGCCGACAAACCCGCCGGCCCTCCGCCGATGACAAGGACCTCGACGCTGATCTCCTCGACGGGACGAACCGAGACCGGCCTTTCGTCCCGGGGCAGGACGGGGAGCCCGTCGACGGGCTCGAGCCTCATCCCCGGCCGGACGAGCTCCATGCAGGCCTTGACCGGAAGGCCGTCGGCCAGGACGAGGCATTGGGCGCACTGGCCGTTGGCGCAGAAAATGCCCTGGGCGGCATGGTCCTTGGGATGATAGCTGAACGTCCTCACCCCGTGAGCGAAAAGGGCCGAGGCGATCGTCTCCCCGGCCTGGGCCTCGAGGGGGCGTCCTTTCCACGTGATGGGGACTGTTTCGGCGGGAGCGGGTGTCAGAATGGGGTGTCGATCGATGCGAAAACCGGGCACGCGACCCTCCGGGATTCAAACGAACGCGCCATTATATCATAACTTGTGATATGCTTAGGCTTCGTTCATGGGCCTTTTCGACATCTTGCTCGGGCGCCGTTTCCCCTTCAAATTTGTCTACAGCGACGAGTACTGGATGGTCCCCGTCGGTCGTCACGTCTTCCCCGTCCGCAAGTACCGGATCCTCTACGAAAAACTCCTGGCCCTCGGTGTGCGCAAGGAGCAGTTCCTCCAGCCCTCTCCGGCGGCGGAGGAGGACCTCCTCCTCGTCCACACGGCGAAATATCTCAAGAAGCTCTTCTCGGCGGGCCTTTCTCCGTCCGAAATCCAGACCCTGGAGATCCCCTTCTCGCCGGAGCTCCTCCGCTTCGCCCTCCTCCAGGTCGGAGGCACGATCCAGGCCGCCCGCCAGGCCCTCCGGGACGGGATCTGCATCCACCTCGGCGGGGGATTCCATCACGCTTTTCCCGACCACGGAGAGGGATTCTGCGTCCTCAACGACGTGGCCGTGGCCCTCGAGGTCCTTCGCTGCGAAGGCCGGATCGAGCGGGCCATGGTCGTCGACTGCGACGTCCACCAGGGCAACGGAACGGCCGCCGCCCTGGCGGGGAAAGACCATGCCTTCACTTTTTCCCTCCACCAGATGGACCTCTATCCGGCCGAGAAGCCGTCGAGTTCGCTGGACGTGGGAGTCTGGTCGGGCGACGGCGATGGGGCGTATCTGGCCGCCCTCGGGGCCCACGTCCCCCGTCTCTACCGCAAGTTCAAGCCCGGCCTCGTTTTCTATCTGGCCGGAGCCGATCCCCGGGAGGGCGACCAGCTGGGCGGGCTCCTCCTCACGGAGCGGGGATTGGCGGCCCGGGACCGGATCGTCATCGGCGAAGCCCGGCGGCTCGGCCTTCCGCTGGCCGTCGTCCTGGCCGGCGGTTATGGGCGGGATGTCGCCGACACGGTTGCCGTCCACCTGAACATGATCAAGATCGCGGCCGGGGAGATGCGGAAATCGGCCCGGCGTCGCGGCCGGACGGGGTCAGGATAGCGTCTCGTCGCTGATCCACTTCAGATAGGGCGGATGGCCGGCGACGACGGGGAGGGCGATGATTTCCGGCACGGAATAGGGGTGGGCGGCCTTGAGCTCGGCCTCGAGCTTCCCGTAGAGGACGGCCTTGGTCTTGATGATGAGAACCCATTCCTCGGCGTCCGTGACCTTGCCTTTCCATCGGTAGAAGGACCGGGCGGCGCGGCTCGTGGTGACGCAGGCGGCCAGGCGCTTCTCGACGAGCTTCAGGGCGATCTCCCGGCCTTTGGCCTCGCTCGGGACGGCCGTCATGACGACGATGTAGCGGTCGTCCATGGGGGGCTCCCTTATTCCTGAAGCATGATGTGGGCGAAGACCTTGGCGTCGTTGACCATGTTGTCGATGATGCAGTACTCGTTGGGCTGATGGGCGGTCTCGTCGAGCTTCGACCAGCAGGCCGCCTCGAATCCGGCCCGGCGGAAGAGGGCGGCGACCGTCCCCCCTCCGATTCCCATCGGCTTGCCCTTGACCCCGTAGACCTCCGCGACGGCCTTTTCCAGGGCCCGGACGACGGGGGCGTCGGGCCGGGTCGGAGGGGCGGCCGGAGCCCTTTGCATGTTCTCGATCGAAATCCGGACGCCGAAGGTCTTTTCGATTCCCGCGGCGAGCTCGCGGATTTTCGTTTCGACCTCCTCGACGGGGTAGCGGGGGAGAATCCGGCTGTCCATGTAGAAGACGTCCTCGCCGGGGATGGTGTTGATGTTCGGGACGTTGGCCTCTTTTTTCGTCGGCTCGAAGGTCGAGATGGGCGGGTCGAAGAGGGGGTCCTTATCGGGGAAGGCGGCGTGGAGGCCGTTGAGGGCCGCGACGAGGAAGGAGGCCGCCTTGAAGGCGTTGATCCCTTTCTCGGGCATCGAGCCGTGAGTCTGCTTGCCCAGCGTCTTGAATTTGAGCCAGAGGATGCTCTTTTCGGCGACCTCGATGAGGGAACCGTCTTCGTTCCCGGCATCGGGGACGATGATCCAGTCCTGGGGGCGGAAGGCGTTCGTATGCTCGAGGACGTAGCCGATGCCCTTCTCGCTCCCCGTTTCTTCGTCGGCCACGAGAGCCAGGCCGACGCCGGTCTTCGGCTTGAATCCCAGGTCGTGGAGGGCCTTGACGGCGAAGATCGAGGCGACCATGTCCTGCTGGTTGTCCTCGACGCCCCGCCCGTAGATCTTGCCCGACTCGATCCAGGGCTTGAAGGGATCTCCCTCCCAGAGCGAGAGCTCGCCGGCCGGGACGACGTCGAGATGGCTCATGATCCAGATCGTCCGCTCCGAGCTCCGGCCGCGGGTGAGGGCCAGGATGTTCGGCCGGTAGCCGGCGGGGGCGTCCAGGTCCGGGGCCTTGATGACCTCGATCTCCGTCCATCCGCTCGCCCGGAGAAAGGCGAGAACGGCCTCGGCTTTCCGGGCCTCGCCTTCGCCGCCGCTCGAGGGGGCGATCGCCGGGATCGAGGCCAGTTTAACCTGAAGGTCGACCATCTCGTCGCGGTAAGCCGCCAGGCGGCCGTCGATTTTCTCGAAGGACATGGGGCGCCTCCTTTATCCCTCGTTTATATCACCGGGCCGACGAATCCGCAAGCCGCCCGAAGAATTGACAACGGCCGTCCGGGCGGCATACAGTGAGGAGAAAATGCGCATCGGCTTCGACGTCCGGCCGTTTCTCAGGGAGGAGACGGGGGTCGGCGTCTACTTCAGGAACCTCCTTTGGGAGTTGGCCCGGATCGACCGGGAAAACGAGTACGTTCTCTTCTCGGCTTCCTGGAAGGACCGTTTTCCGGCGGAGAAAATCCCGCCGTTCGCCAAAGGGCGCCTCATCGACAAGAGGTGGCCCGTCCGGGCCGTGGATGCCCTTTGGTACGGCCGGCGCCGGCCGACGCTCGACCGCATCGCCCGGGCGAAGCTCGACCTGACCCATTCGCCCACCCCGCTCCCCCTGCCGACCCGCGGACGGACGGTGGTCACGGTCTGCGACCTGTTCTTCATCGAGGACCCCGGCCGGGCCGACCGCCAGGCGAGGACTCATTTCCGGACGAGAGCCGAAAGGGCCCTCCGCGACGCCGACGGCGTCGTCGCGATCTCGGAATATGCCAAAAGCGCCGTTCGGAGGCTCGTCGGGATCGAACCCGGCAAGGTCACGGTCACGCCTCTCGGATTGGATCCCGCCTTCAGGATTTCGCCGGCCGCGGAGGACGTCCAGGCCGTCCGCCGGAAGCACGGCCTCCCCGGCGAATTCCTCCTTTTCGTCGGCGCCTCCGAGCCGAGGAAGAATCTCCCCGCCCTCGTCGACGCCCTGTCGCTCGTCCACGGCCGAAGGCGGAGGATCCCGCTCGTCCTTGTCGGGAGGGCGGGCGGCGACGCGGCCGAGGTCGAGCGCCGGGTCGAAGCCAGGCGTCTCGGAGACGCCGTCCGCCGCTTGGGATACTTGGCCGGCGGCGAAGTCCGGGCGCTCTATCACGCCGCTTCGGCCCTCGTCTTCCCCTCTTTGAGCGAGGGCTTTGGGCTCCCCCTTCTCGAGGCGATGGCCTGCGGCCTGCCGGCGGCCGTGGCGGACGCCGGCGCCCTTCCCGAGATCGGCGGCGACGCGGCCGTCTATTTCGACCCTCGCGATCCGGAGGCGATCGCCGCGGCCCTGGTCCGCGTCCTCGACGATGACGGGCTGCGGGGGTCGCTCCGTCTCAAGGGGCGGGAACGGGCCGGCCTTTTCCGCTGGGAGCGGACGGCCGAGATCACCCTGGCCCTCTACCGGGCCGTGGCGGGCGCTCGATGAAGACCGTCCTTTTTGTCAGCCACTCGGCCGAGCTCAATGGGGCCGAGCTCTGGCTCCTCGAAACGCTCCGCCGCCTCGACCGCCGGGCTTTCCGTCCCATTCTCGCGGTTCCCCGTCCCGGTCCGCTCGCCGCCGCGGCCGAGGGGGCCGGCGTCCGGACTTTCGTCGTCCCGGCGAAGTGGTGGCTCTCGGAATCGGGCCGGGTTTGGCGGCAGCCCGGGGCCTGGCTTCTTAACCGCTCGTGCGTCCGCCGGCTGGTCGCCCTGGCTCGGGAAGAAAGGGCCGACCTCGTCTTTTCGAACTCCGCGGCGGCGTTCGGAGGCGCTCTTGCCGCGGCCAGAACCGGGGTTCCCCACGTCTGGTCCGTCCATGAAATCCTTCGGGGCGAGGGGACTCAGCTCCGGTATCTCCTCGGGTCCGTCCGGCTGGGCCGGCTCATCCTTCGCCGCTCCGTTCGGGTCATCGCCAACTCGGAAGCGACCCGGGCCGCCCTCCCTCCATCGGACAAGGTCGTCGTCGTTTACAACGGGATCGAAATCGGGCCGAGAGATTCCGGACGGGAGGAAAGCCTCCGCCGCCGCTTCGCCTTGGCGGAGGGAGAGCCTGCCGTGGCCGTGGTCGGCAAGATCTACCCCGGAAAAAGGCAGAGAGAAGCCGTGGAGGCCTTCGCCGCGCTGGCCGGCAAGCACCCCCGGCTCCGGCTCTTTCTCGTCGGCCTCGTCCGAGATGAGGATTATGCGGAAGGCATCCGCCGCTTCGTCCAGGCTAGGGGTTTGGAGGACAGAGTCGTCTTCCCGGGGTATCTCGAGGACTTGACCCATTTCCTCCGGCTCATGACCGTCGTCGTCGTGGCCTCGACCGTCGAGTCTTTCGGCCGGGCCGCCCTCGAAGGGCTGGCCGCGGGAACGGCGGTCCTCGCCGTCCGGTCCGGGGGATTGGCCGAAGTCATCGAGGACGGGGCGAACGGCGTTCTCATCCCTTCGCCCGCCCCCGGGGCGATCGCCGCGGGGATGGACGCTCTCCTGGGCGATGCCGCCCGGCGCCGGACCCTCGTCGAAAACGGCTATCGGACGATTCGCGGGAAGTTCTCGCTCCGGCGCCAGGTCGCCGACGTCGAACGAATCCTGAACGAAATCCTCGGAGGCCCGCTCCTCGTCCCTCCTCCCTACGGCGGGGACGGGCCTTTCTTCGCCCGGAAGGGAGGTCAAGCCCGATGACCTCTCCGTCGTCTCCCCGCGTGTCCGTCGTCCTCGTGAACTTCAACGACCGCCAACATCTCGAAGCCTGCCTGAGCTCCCTCCGGATGGGGGCGTCGCCGCTGGCCTATGACGTCACGCTCGTCGACAACGCCTCCGCCGACGGAAGCGCGGAGATGGCGGCCTCCCGCTTTCCCGAGGTCCGCCTCATTCGAAACACGGTCAATGTCGGATTCGGGCGGGCCAACAATCAAGCCGCGGCGGAAAGCCGCGCCGAGTTCCTCCTTTTTCTCAATACGGACACGGTCATGGGGGCGGGGGCCGTCGCGGCTCTCGTCAAGGAAATGCAAAGGGATTCCAGGGCCGGAGCGGCGGGTCCGGCCTTGATTCGCGCTCCCGGACGGTACCAAGTCTCGTTCGGCCGGCGGGTGGATTTCCTCGCCCAGCTCCTCCAGAAGACCGTGATCAATCCCTATCGGAAAATCCAGCTCCGTTTCGCCCGGAAGACCCGGAAGACCGGCTGGCTGAGCGCCGCCTGTCTCCTCTGCCGGCGCGAGGCGTTCGCCGCGGTCGGGGGATTCGACGAGAGGTTCTTCATCTATTTCGAGGACATCGACCTCTGTTTCCGGATGAGGAAAGCCGGCTGGAGGCTTCTCCACGTTCCGTCGGCCCGGGTCGTCCACGAAGGCGGGGCGACGACGCGGCCGCGCTTTTCGTCGAGCCGGCTCGAGTACCGCCGGAGCCAGGTCCTCTTCTACGAAAAAAACAATTCCCGGACATCGCTGGCCCTCCTCCGCGGGTATTTGAGGACCGGCCTGGCTCTCCGGGGGCTGGGCGGCGTGTTTCGCGGGCCGGAAGGGCGAAAGCGGCGGGAGGACTATCGGGCCCTGCTGAGGGGCGGCGGAGAGGATCGATGAAGCCCCTCCGCGTCCTGGAGATGATCGACAAGCCCTTTCTCGGCGGCGGCCAGAAAGTCCTCCTCTCCCTGGCCGGAGGACTCGACCGGGAGCGTTTCGACGTCTCGGTCTGCGCGCGCGACGGCGGTCCGCTGGCGGAGGCCGTCCGGCGGCTGGGACGGCGCTTCCATCCGGCGGAGTTCAGCAAGACCGCCGGCCGCCGCTTGGTCGAAGACCTGCGGTGTCTTCTCGTCGCCGGCGGCATCGACGTTCTTCACACCCACGGCGGAGTGGCCGGCCTGTTCGGCCGCCGGGCGGCGAAAAAAGCCGGGACGCCGGTCGTCGTCCATACCCTCCATGGAATTCATTACCTTCACTACCGGAATCCCATCCTCCGGTGGTTGTTCGTCGGACTCGAGCGGCGCTTTTCCCGTTCGACCGACGCCGTCGTCTGCGTCTCCGAGGCGGACCGGGCCACGGCCGTCCGGATGAGACTGGCCCCGGTTTCCCGGCTCAGGCTCATCCGGAACGGGATCGAACCGCCCCGGGCGGGCGAGGGAGCGGAAGGCGGGAGAAAGTTCGAAGCGCCCGTGGTCGGCACCGTGGCCAGGCTCCATCGGCAAAAAGGGGTGGCGTATCTTCTGAAGGCGGCCGAGGCGCTGGGCCGCGTCCGTCCCGAGGTGAAAGTCGTCGTCGTCGGGGGAGGGCCGCTCGAAGCGAAATTCCGCGAGGCGTTGGGCCGGAGCGGCGTCGGCCGGAGCGTCGTCCTTCTTGGAGAGAGGGCCGACGCGGCCGACATCCTGTCCACGTTCGACGTTTTCGTATTGCCTTCGCTTTGGGAGGGCCTGCCTCTCGTCCTCGTCGAAGCCGCGGCCCGCGGGAAGCCCATCGTCGCGACCGATATTGACGGCGTCCGGGAGGTCCTCCGCGACGGCGAGACCGGGCTTCTCGTCCCTCCCAGGGACCCCGCCGCCCTGACCGACGCGGTCATCCGGCTGCTGGACGACCCGGCCCTGGCCCGCCGCCTCGCCGAAAGGGCCAAGGCCGAGATCCCGCCGCGATTCACCCTGGACCGGATGGTCGCCGAATATGCCTCACTTTATCTCGAGTTGTCGCGAGGGTGAAGCGCCGGCGGTCAATCGGACCGTTGGACGAGATGGATTCTCAGGAACTTGGCGACGGCCCTGACCGTCTCGTTTTTGAGCCGGGCGGGGGAGGCGGCCACCCAGACGGTGAAATTGTACAACTCTTGGACGTCGGCCTTGAGCCACTTCCGGTTCTTGAAGAGATAGACGAAAAGGGCCGTGATCGCGATTCTCTTGTTTCCGTTCTGGAAAGGGTGATTCTTGATCAGGAGATAGAAAAGGACGGCCGCCCTGTCGATGAAAGTCGGATAGAGGGTTTTCCCGCCGAACGTTTGAAACGGCGCGGCGAGGCAGCTTTCGAGGATGTTGGGAAAGCGGGTCGAATAATCGGGGATCGGCTCGTCGAAAGAGAGGAGTTCGGCGGTCAGCCGGACGGCGATTTGTTCGACTTCCTTGACGGTCAGGCTTTTTTTCACTCTTTCCCCAGCCGCTCGAGAACCTCGCCGTATTCAATCACGACTTTCCGGACGGCCGCCTCGATCGTGATTTTTTCGGCGGGCCGGAGAATCCGGCCGAGGACGGAGTCCAGCGCTTTGGCCGGCACGGCCCAGCTTCGGCCGATCCGGACGGCCTCGAGGTCGCCTTTTTTGACCTTCTGGAAGACCGCGATCCGGGAGATCCCCATGATTTTTGCCACTTCGGCCAGGGAATAATACGTTTTTTCAGCCATGGATCCTTCCGTTAAGATTGTTCTTTCTTTTTAGCAATTGTTAACGAATACAAGAACGATTAACATGACTGGCCGAAAATGTCAAGATTGACTTGTCTTTCCCCGGCCCCCTATAATCTTGAGGCGATGGAAAATGTCCGCGTCGCCCTGGTCCATGACTGGCTGACGGGCCGTCGGGGGGGCGAGAGGGTTCTCGAGGTCTTGGCCGAGCTCTTCCCCCGGGCGCCGATCTTCACCCTCATCCGCTTTCCCGGGAGCCAGGTCCCGGAGCTCGAAGCCAGGGACATCCGGACGAGCTTCCTCCAGGGGATGCCTTTCCTGAGGAAGCGCTACCGCTCCTACCTTCCCCTTTATCCTCTGGCCGTCGAGCAATTCGACCTCCAGGAATTCGAGCTCGTCGTTTCGAGCTCCCACTGCGTGGCCAAGGGCATCATTCCCGGCCCCGAGGCCCTTCATGTCTCTTACATCCACTCGCCGGTCCGCTACGCCTGGAACCAGTATTTCGCCTATTTCGGCCCGGGCAAGACGGGGCCATTCGGGCGGCTCCTCATTCCGCCCGTCGTCCACCGCCTGAGGGTCTGGGACGTGACGTCCGCGGCCCGGGTGGATCATTTCCTGGCCAATTCCAAGGCCGTCGCCCGGCGGATCGAGAAGTATTACCGCCGCCCGGCCGAGGTCATCCATCCCCCCGTGGATACCGACTTTTTCACGCCCCCCGATTCCGAGCCCGAGCGGAAGGCCTATCTCATCGTTTCGGCCCTCGTCCCTTACAAGCGGATCGACGCCGCGGTCGCCGCCTTCCGCGGTCTCTCAAGCGAGCTCCGGATCGTCGGCGACGGACCGGAATACCGGGCCTTGAGGCGGTCGGCCGGGCCGAATGTCTCCTTCCTCGGGCCCGTGGCCGGCGAAGACCTGCGGCGCCTTTACCGGGAGGCGAAGGCCCTTCTCATGCCCGGCGAGGAGGACTTCGGCATCGCCCCTCTCGAGGCCCAGGCGTGCGGGACTCCGGTCGTCGCCTTCGGCCGGGGGGGAGTCCTTGAGACCGTCGTTCCCGGCGAGACGGGGCTCCTCTACGAACCCGCGACGCCCTCCGCCCTGGCCGCGGCGCTTGACAAATTCCGGGGCCTGACCTTTAATAAAAATTCCCTCCGCTCCCAGGCGGTGAAGTTTTCGCGGGGCCTTTTCAAGGAGAAATTCGCCGCCCGTCTCGGGCGGCTGTGGGACGCGTTCAAGGAAACCCGGTGATCGCCAGACACAGGGCCCGCTTGGCCGGCCTCTTCATCGCCAGCGACGTCGTCGCCATCGTCGCCTCCTTCCTCTACACCTACCTCTTCCGCTTCTATTCCTACATCGTTCCGGTCGATCCGGCCCTGGGCATCCCGCCGCTCCGCCAGTATCTCGTCCTCGTGCCCTTCTTCGTCTTGACCCATTTGGCCATCTTCTTCCTCCAGGGATTCTACAAGAGCCGTCTTCGGCGGACGCAACTCGACGATTTCTTCTCCATCAGCGTCAACGCCGTCCTGACGATCGTCCTCGTCACCCTCTTCACGGCCTACGCCGTCACCTACGGCCGGGGCGATACGAAAATCCTGGGGCAGCCCCTCGTCGAGCTCTCCCGGGGCTTCATCGCCGTCTATTTCATCGGCGTCGTCTTCACGATCTCCTTCCTCCGGAACCAGATCTATTACATGATGAAGCGCCGCTTCGCCCGGGGCAAGGACCTCCAGAACGTCCTCGTCGTCGGGGCGGGCGAGATGGGCGTCGCCGTCGCCCAGAAGCTCCACCGGTACCGGGATCTGGGATTCGTCGTCCGCGGCTTCCTGGCCGATGATAAGCCGGCCGGGTCGATGATCCCCGTCGACGGCGGCCTGCCGGTTCTCGGCGGGATCCAGGACCTGGCCGCCGTCATCGAGCGGGAGGGCATCCAGGAGATCTACGTCGCCCTCGACCTCGGCAACTACGCGAGGATTCTCGAGACCTTCCGGATCGTCCACCGGTATCCGGTCAACATCCGCCTCATTCCCGACCTCTTTCAGCTTCTGACCCTCAAGGCGAACGTCCAGGACCTCGACGGCTTTCCCGTGATTTCGATCGACGACGTCCCGCTCCGCGGCGGCTGGCGGCTTCTCAAGAGGCTGACCGACATCGTCGGGGGGGTCGTCGGGCTGGTCCTCCTGTCGCCCTTTTTTCTCGTCGTCGCCATTCTCATCAAGCTGACCTCCAAGGGGCCCGTGTTTTACCACCAGGATCGCGTCGGGCTCGACGGCAAGACGTTCAAAATCCACAAGTTCCGGACGATGATCTGCGACGCCGAAAAGGAGACGGGCCCGGTCTTCTGCCGGGCCGACGACCCCCGGGTGACGCGGGTCGGCCGCTTTCTCCGCCGCTTCAGCCTCGACGAGCTGCCCCAGCTCGTCAACATCCTCCGGGGCGAGATGAGCTTCGTCGGGCCGCGTCCCGAGAGGCCCGAATTCGTCCGGGCGTTTACCGACGGCATTCCCAAGTACATGCTCCGCCACAAGATGAAATCGGGGTTGACGGGATGGGCCCAGGTCCACGGCCTGCGCCAGGACACGTCGATCGAGAAGCGCCTCGAGTACGACTTCTATTACCTCCAGAACTGGTCCTATGGCCTGGACCTCAAAATCCTGTGGATGACCCTCCGGCGGGGCTTCATCGACAGAACGATGTCCTGAGGCCTAGGACCGGAGGGACCGCAGGATCTTGAGCCCCCTCCGGAAATAGTCCGCTCCCGAAACGACGGTCAGGGCGAGCGTCGTCCAGATAAGTCCATCCAGGATTCCCGGCGTCGTCCCCCGGTAATTGAAGAAGAGGACCCAGAAGACCGTCCCGACCTGGAAGCCCGTGCACAATTTTCCGAGAAGCGTGGGGAGGAAGGTCGTCAGCCCGAGCCGGAAACGGCCGTAAGCCGCCCCGGAGACGATGAGGAGGTCGCGGGCGAAGACGAGGACGGTCAGCCAAAGGGGAATGAGGTTGGGTCCGGCGGCCGTCCGGAGAGAGAGGACGACGTACGAGGCCGCCATGAGGAGCTTGTCTCCGGCCGGGTCGAGGACCGTCCCCAGCCGGCTGCGTTGATGCCAGGCCCTGGCGGCCAGGCCGTCGAGAAGGTCGGTCGTCCCGGCGATGAAGAAGAGGAGAAGGGCCAGGCCCGGCTTTCGGGCGAGGACCGCCCCAACGAAGACCGGGACGAGGAGGATGCGGACGACGCTCAGGGCGTTGGCCAGGGTCCAGACGGACGACCCCAGGCCGTCGGCCTTCGTTTCGTCGTAGGTCATACTTCGGGCCTTTTTCACCGGATGAGACTCAGGAGGAGGTCGAAGAGGCGGATCGCCTCCGGCCCGGAAACGGGCTGGTCGGGCCGGAACGTCCGGTCGGCCTCGAGGCTCATGACCTGTGTCGAAACGGCCTGGACGATGACCCGGGCATAGCGATGCTCCGGCGGGACGTCGGAAATCTGGATCCTCTCGGGAGGAATTTGGACGATGACGCTGGTTCCCCTCTTCCGGAGAAGGTTGATGAGGCGAACCACGATGTCGGCGAATTCGCCCCGGGTGACCGGCTTTTTCGGCTCGAAGGTGTGGTTGGAATAGACCTCCATGATGTCCAGGGCGGCGACCTTGACGATGTATTTCGAGGCCCAGGAGGTCGTGATATCGACGAGGATAGGAGGCTTGGGGGGGTTGTCGTCGACGACGTCCCGGAATTTGACCCCGATGACGGCGGCCACGTCCTCCTTGGTCACGGCTTCCCGGGAAGGAATCTCGGCGTACTGGCTCGGGAGCTCGATGACGCCGAGCTTGGTCTTGAGGGCGGCGAGCCTTTGCCGGGCGGCCTCGTTCTGGGGGTCGAGGGCGAGGAGCCGTTCGTAAGAGTCCATGCTCGGCCCGAACTGCTTGGCCTGCTCGAGCGTCTGGGCGAGCTCGAGCAGGACGGCCGGGCTCTTGGGGTCGTTGGCGTTCGCCGTCCGGAGATGGAAGAGGGCGCTCTGGAGGTTGTTCTCCTTGCGGAACAGCCGGGCCAGGGAGAGATGGGCTTCTTCACGCTTGGGGGCGTAGTGGAGGGCCTTGAGGAACGCCTCCTTGGCCTTCTCGACTTCGCCGGTGGCCGCCGCCGATCTCCCGGCGGCGAGGTATGTGTCGGTCACGAGGGAGGCGATGTTGTCGGCTTCGCGGCGGGCGAAGGCGTTCCCGGGGTCGCGTTTGAGGACCTCGAGGAAGGCGCTGTAGGCCAGCTCGTCCTGGCCGGTTTTGCGGTAGAGTTGGCCCAGGCCGAGATGGGCCGCCGTCAAGTCCGGGAAATCCTGGGCGGCCTTCTGGAGATAGCCTTCCGCCGACTGAAAGTCGTTTTGGAGGAGGGAGACATAACCGAGGCCGGCATAGAAGAAGGGGCTCGTTTCGCCCATCCGGAGGATGGCCTTTTCGGCTTTGTCGGGCCGTCCCTGCTTGAGGTATCCCCACGCCTTCTCGACGGCGATCCGGACGTCGAGGGGCAGGGCCGAGGTGAACGAGGCCGTCGGGCTTTCGATATATAGCGAGGGAGGAAGAGGGGCGACGGTGACGCAGGCTCCTCCCAGGGCCAGGATCGAAACCAAGCCGGCGGCTTTTTTCACGGCGTCACGCTCCTCGAACGATGAACGGGGCCACGTCGACCATCCCGCAGGGGTCGGCCATGACCCGAAGGACATGATAATCTCCATCCTCCTGTTTTTTCAAGATAAGGCTTCGGCGCTGGACGGCCCGGAGGAGGTCGGGGAGGGCCTTGGGCAGGCGGAGGTCGAAAGGGCGGAGATCCCGGAAAAGAGCGGCCCGCAGCCGGTCCTTGAGGACATCGATTCCGTCCCCCTCCGCGGCCGAGATATAGACGGCCTCTCCGCTTGCCGCGTTCCGGGACAGGAGCTCGGCCCGCTCGGGAAGCCGGTCGATTTTGTTGTAAGCCCGGAGGACGGGAATCCCGGCCGCGCCGATGTCGGCCAGGATCTTCGTCACGGCTTCGAGGTGGGCTTCGACGGCCGGGGCGGAGAGGTCGACGACGTGGACGATGAGGTCGGCTTCGAGGACCTCTTCGAGGGTGGCCTTGAAGGAGACGACGAGCTCCGCCGGAAGCCGGCGGATGAAGCCGACGGTGTCGCTCAGGAAGTAGGGGAGGCCGTCGTCGAACCGGGCTCGACGGACGAGGGGGTCGAGGGTGGCGAAAAGAGCGGGGGAGGTGAAGGTCGACGCCCCGGCCAGGCGGTTGAAGAGGGTCGATTTTCCGACGCTCGTGTAGCCGACCAGGGCGACGAGGGGGATGAGGCTTTCCTTCCGGCTTTGGCGCTGGCCGGACCGCCGCCGGGCCACGGCCCGGACGTCCCGCTGGATTTTCGTGATCCGGTCCTGGATGTGGCGGCGGTCGGATTCGAGCTTTTTCTCTCCCGGGCCGCGCGTCCCGATTCCTCCTCCGAGGCGGGAGAGGGCCTTGCCCCGGCCGGCCAGGCGGGGGAGAAGATACTTGAGCTGGGCGAGCTCGACCTGAAGCTTGCCCTCGGTCGAGCGGGCCCGGCGGGCGAAGATGTCGAGGATGAGCTGGGTCCGGTCGATGACTTTCGCCTCCAGGGCTTTCTCGAGGTTGCGCTGCTGGGTGGGGCTGAGCTTGTGGTCGAAGACGAACGTTTCCACGCTTTCCCGGTCCCGAAGGGACTTGAGCTCTTCGACTTTTCCCTCGCCGATGAAATAGCGGGGGCTCGGCGCCGGCCGGACCTGGAAAGCTTTGTGGAGAACGGCCGCGCCCGCGGCCCGGGTCAGGCCCTCGAGTTCGTCCATGGACTCGACGGCGTCGAGTTTCTCCCGGGCCGAGGTGGATAGGTTGACAAGAACGGTTTTTTCCAACGCCCTAACCCTTTCCTTGACGAATCCAGAGGTCGAAGGCCGAGGCCGTTTCCTCCGGTCCGCCCCAGACGACGCCCCTCATCTTGCGGAACCAGGTCATCTGGCGTTTTGCATACTGGCGCGTTTCGGCCTTCGTCCTCTCGATCGCCTCCCGGAGACCGATCTCCCCCCGGAGATGGAGGAGGACGTTGGGATAACCCAGGGCTCGGAACGGAGGAGCCGTCTCGGGAACGCCCCGGGCGAGAAGGCCTTCGACCTCTCCGACGAGTCCCCGGGCGAAAATCCGCTCGGTCCGCTCGTCGATTCGGCGGACCAATTCCTCCCGGGGCCGGAGGATTCCGAATTTCCCGACCCGGAAGCCGGCCAGATTCCCCCGGGTCCGGCGGAAGTGCTCGCTGAGAGGGACACCCGTGAGCGCCTGAACCTCGAGGGCGCGGACGATCCGGACCTTGTCCCGCCGCCCGGTCCTGGCGGCGGCGGCGGGGTCCACGGTCTCGAGCCGTCGCCACAGGGCTTCGACCCCGGAGGTCCGGGCTTCCTCCTCGAACCGGCGGCGCAGGGCGTCGTCCCGGCCGGGTCCGGGGAAAAGCCCCTCTTCGAGGGCCTTGAAGTAGAGACCGGTCCCGCCGGCGACGAGGGGAAACCGGCCGCGGCGGCCAATCCCTTCGACGGCTTCGAGGGCCAGGGCGGCAAAGTCGGCCGCGGTGAACTGGGTCGCGGCGTCGACGACGTCGATGAGATGGTGAGGAACGCGGGCCCTGTCCCCGGCCGAGGGCTTGTCCGTCCCGATGTCGAAGCCCCGGTAGACCTGCATGGAGTCGCCGTTGACGATTTCGCCGCCGTGCCGGAGGGCGAGGTCGAGAGCGAGGGCGCTCTTCCCCGCGGCCGTCGGGCCGACGACGAAAACGAGGGGCCGGAGCTCAGAAGACAAGGGCCGTCCCGAAGGCCAAGACGGCGGCCGTCGCCAGGACGAGGAGGGCGAAGACTTGGCGGCGGCTCAGACGCATCCGACCTTTTCCAGATTCCTGACGACGGTCGTCTCGTGGGAAGGGCCGAGGGACTTGCGGACGGCGAGGACCTCGGCCATCAGGATTTCGTCGAAGCCCCGCTGGAGCTTGCGGGTCATCTCGGCGGAAAGGCGTCCCGCTCCGAGACGGAGGGCGGGGTCGATCTCGATCCGGCCGTCGGCGAGGAGGGCGAGCTTCTGGAACATCGGGCCGAGGCCGGGCCGGATCTCTTCCAGGGCTTTTCCGAGGATCGAATGGGCGACAGGGCCGGCCTCCTTGGAGACGTACTTGAAGACGGAGGCGCATTTTTCTTTGAGGGCCTCGAGCCACCGGTCGGGCTCGGGGGCCCGGCTGCCGGCCGCAGGACGGGTCCCGATCTCCGGAACGGGAAGGCCGAGGACGCCGAGGCAGACGAAGGCATAGAGGGCTTTCCGGTTTTCCCGCGATCCCATCGCGGACCTGTCCAGGAAATTCCGGAGATTGGGGACGTCGCCGATGAGGTTCAGGGCGTAGCGCTCGTGGGGCTCGAGGTCGAGGAGATGGAGGAAATAGGGGGCGGAGACGCGGACCGGATCGTCGAGGGCGGGCAGGATGCGGTCGATGAGCCCCTCGTTCTGCATCTGGCGGATGCCCTGGAGGATGAGGTCGTGGACCTCGAGGAGCCCGAAACGGGCTTCGGCCGGAAGGGTCGGAGCGGGGTCGAAATCGAAGGCTCCTTCCTCCCAGTCGAAGAGGACGAAGAGCTGGCGGACGAAGTAGCCTTCGAGAAGATTCCAGAGGGGAACGGGGGAGAGAAACCCGAGCTCCCCGAGGGCTTTGACGAGGGAGACGCCCTTGAGGGCGGCGAGCCGCTCGGCGGACTCGGCCTGTTCGGCGAGAAGGACCTTCTTCCGGACGAGGGCGTTGAGGAAATTCCCTTCGCTGAAGCTCTCGCGGGCGAGGCAGAGGCGTCCTTTCTCGAAGAAGAGAAGGCGCTCCTCGTCATCGCGGCGGAGGCCGAGACGGCCTGACCGCTCCCGGGTCCAGATTTCGAAAAGAACCCGGGGAAAGGGCGTTTCGGCGAGCGAGCCGTCGAACGGCGCGGCGTCCATGACGGACCTAATGTAGCCTTCGGCCCGAAGGTTGTCAATTCCGCCCCGGCCTGACCGTCGAACTTTTTAACTCGCTTGATCTTCCTGCCGCCGCCGCACCCGCGAACGCTCTCTGAATCTCGGAGCGGCCAACGATTTTCCAAGCCTTCTAGGCTCCCAAGCGTATTTCGCGGGGCGTGTCGCCGCGGCATGGCCATCCTCTAACCCCGGCCCCGGGGAACCAGTCCCGTCGGTTCCCCCCCTCGGTACGGAAACGCTTCCAAGACTTTGACCTCATTGATACTCACCCCTCCTTCCTCCCCTTCAACCAGGGGAGGCCCCGAAACATGTCAGCGTTTCCGAGAGCCGGCCCCCCCTCCGACTCTCGAAGACGCTGACGATTTTCGGGGCTCCCCCCACGAAGGGGGGAGTAGAGGGGGGCAGTATCACTAGTCCCATTTCTTGGGAGCGTCTTCGTCGGACGGCCATGCCGACGCCTGACACGCCGGGCCCTTCGAAGAGCGCCTGGGGAGAACGGCAAATCCTCATGACGTTCCGGCCGTCCTCGAATGGCGGGGCTAAGGCGATGATCCTCACGAGTCGAGTGCCCAGGCCTCACGTTTGTAAACAACTTGTCGGAAGGTCAGTGCCCCGGCATGTCGTCGTTCAGCCGGAAGCGGGGCGGGAATCGTCCCCTTCGAGTTTCCCGTCGCGGAGGGTGAGGATCCGGCGGGTCCGGGCGGCGATGTCCCGGTCGTGGGTGACGAGGATGATCGTGTGGCCTTGGCCGTGGAGATTCTCGAAGATGTCGAGGATTTCCTGGCCCGTTTTGGAGTCGAGGTTGCCGGTCGGCTCGTCGGCCAGGAGGAGCGAAGGTTCGTTGACTAGGGCCCGGGCGATGGCGACCCTCTGCCTCTCTCCTCCCGAAAGCTCCGGCGGCCGATGCGTCATCCGCCGGCTCATGTCGACCGACGCCAGGGCCGCCCGGACCTTCTCTTCCCGCTCTCTTTTCTTCAGGCCCTTGTAAATGAGGGGGAGCTCGACGTTGCGGAAGGCCGTCGCCCGGGGGAGGAGGTTGAAGACCTGGAAGACGAAGCCGATTTCCCGGTTCCGGACGAGGGCCAGCTCGGCGTCCGTCATGGAGCTGACGAGCCTGCCGTTGAGGGCGTAGCGGCCCTCGGTCGGCGTATCGAGGCAGCCGAGGAGGTTCATGAGGGTCGATTTTCCGGAGCCCGACGGCCCCATGACGGCCATGAACTCCCCCCGCCGGACCTCGAAGCTCACTCCGGCGAGGGCCTTGACCCGCGTCTTGCCCAGGGCGTAGACCTTGCCCAGGTTCTCGGCGTGAATGATGAGAGGGGCCATTTTTCCCGGAGCGGTCCATCATAATCGAACGGCGGCCAAAAGACAAAAGGGGCCTCGCCGAAGAGGGGAAAATGGAGTATCATAACGGCCCCATGGGAATCCATGCCGAGCATCTGGAAGCGGCCAAGGCCGCGGCTCTCGAGGCGGGGGAATTGCTCCGCGGCGATTTCCACCGTCTGGGAGAGGTCCAGTTCAAGGGCGAAATCAACCTCGTGACGGCTTCCGACCACGCCTCCCAGGACCTCATCTTCGGCCGCCTGTCGTCCCGCTTCCCCGATCATGATTTTCTCGCCGAGGAGGGGCTGAAGAAGCTCGGCGGCGCGGCTTTCCGGTGGGTTTTCGACCCCCTGGACGGGACGACGAATTTCGCCCATCGCTTTCCCGTCTTCTGCGTCTCGATCGCCCTCGAAGGAGAAGGCCGTCTCGTCTGCGGCGTCGTCCACAATCCCATGAGCGGCGAGACGTTCTGGGCGGAGAGCGGGGAGGGGGCTTGGCTCAACGGGAGGCGAATCCGGGTCTCGACGACCGGCGACCTTGTCCGGAGCCTCGTCGCGACCGGATTTTCCTACGACATCCGAGAGACCCAGGCCAACATCGCCGAGCACGACCGGATCCTCCTCCGGGCCCAAGGAGTCCGCCGCTGCGGGTCGGCCGCCCTTGACCTGGGCTGCGTCGCCTGCGGCCGGTTCGACGGTTTCTGGGAGCTCAAGCTCAATCCCTGGGATACCGCGGCCGGGGCCCTCCTCGTCGCGGAGGCGGGAGGGCGGGTCTCCGATTTCGAGGGCGGGCCGGTGGACATCTATCGTCCCGAAGTCGTGGCTTCGAACGGCCGGATCCATCCCTTCCTCCTGGAGGCGCTGCGGACCCGATGAGACGTCCGTCTTTCGTTTTCGGCCTCGTCCTCGCCGCGGCGGGCGCGGCGTTTTCCCCGCCCCGCGTCCAGGAGACGTTCCGGCGCCCCGAGGGGTTCGAGTTCGTCAAGACGGTCGAGGTGGCGGGGAATGTCGCCTGGACGGATTCCGGCCTGGACGTCAAGGCGGGCGAGGAATTCTATTTCGAGGCGAGCGGGACGGTCATTCTCCAGAAGGACAATCCCGTGGCGGAATGCGGCCCGGACGGGCTGAGGCTCAGGACGATGCAGCAGCCGGTTCCCGAACGGAATCTCGGGGGGCTCGTCGGCCGGGTCGTGGTCAAGGTCGAGGTCGTCGAGGACAAGGAGACGAAGGAGAAGTCGAGCCGCGACTACGGCGAGGTCTTCTTCATCGGGTCCGCCGCCCTGGCGGCGATGCCGGCCGACGGCCGGCTGACCTTCGGGGCCAACGAGAACGTCGTCGGGGACAACGACGGCGTCTTCACCGTCGTCGTCTTCCGCCGCAAGGCCTAAGTCCCGTTCTTCCGGGCGAGAAAACCCTCGAGGAAGCCGGTGTCGTACTTTCCCTCCAGGAAATCGGAATTGGCCAGGATGGCCAGGTGGAGGGGGATGTTCGTCTTGACCCCGACGATCGTCGTCATTTCGAGGGCCGTCTGGATCTTCTTGATGGCCAGGAAGCGCGTCGGGGCGTAGGCGATGACCTTGGCCAGGAGCGAGTCGTAGTGGGGGGGGATCTGCCAGCCGCCGTAAGCCGCCGAATCGACCCGGATGCCTTCGCCCCCGGGGAGGACGAGAAACTCGATCCTTCCCGGAGAGGGGGCGAACGTGTCCGGGTCCTCGGCGTTGACCCGGCACTCGATGGCGTGGCCGCGGGCCTCGAGCTCAAAGGGGAAGTTCAGCTTTTCGCCGGCCGCGATCCGGATCTGGGCCTTGACGAGGTTGATCCCGTAGACCATCTCGGTGATCGGATGCTCGACCTGGACCCGGGTGTTGGCCTCCATGAAGTAGAATTTCCTGTCGGCGTCGACGAGGAACTCGAACGTTCCCAGGCTCTGGTAGCCGATGTGACCGGCGGCGTCCTCGACGGCCTTCATCATCCGCTTGCGGAGCCTTTCGTCGACGAAGGGGGAGGGCGTCTCCTCGATGACCTTCTGGTATTTCCGCTGGACCGAGCATTCCCGCTCGGCGAAGGTCACGACATTGCCCTGCTTGTCGCCGATGACTTGGATCTCGATGTGATGGGCGCCGGTGATGTACTTCTCGAGGTAGAGAGCGGGGTCGCCGAAGGCGCTCCTGGCCTCGTTCTGGGCGATGGGAAGCTGCTCCTCGAGGTGGGCGGCGTTGCGGCAGATCCTCATCCCCTTCCCCCCGCCTCCGGCGGACGCCTTGAGGATGACCGGAAATCCGATCTTCTGGGCGATTTTCTTGGCCTCGGCGGCCTCCTCGATGACCTTGTCGCTGCCGGGGATGACCGGGAGCTTGACCTTGGCCATCTCCTGGCGGGCCCGGTTCTTGTCCCCCATGAGGCGGATGATCGAAGGCGGCGGCCCGATGAAGGCCAGGCCCGAGGTCTCGCAGATCTCGGCGAAGCGGGCGTTCTCGGCCAGGAATCCGTACCCCGGATGGACGGCGTCGGCCTTGGTGATCTCGGCGACGCTCAGGAGGTTGGGGACGTTGAGATAGCTGTCCTGGGCTTTGGCCGGGCCGATGCAATATTTTTCGTCGGCCAGCATGACGTGAAGGGACGTCCGGTCGCTCTCGCTGTAGACGGCCACGGTCTTGATGCCGAGCTCCTTGGCGGCCCGGATGATCCGGAGGGCGATCTCCCCGCGGTTGGCGATCAGGATCTTGGAGAACATCGGGTCTCAGGCCGCGGGCGTGATCGTGAAAAGCTTCTGCCCGTACTCAACGGGCTTGCCGTTCTCGACGAAGATCTCCTTGACGACGCCGTCGACGTCGGACTCGATCTCGTTCATGAGCTTCATCGCCTCGACGATGCAGAGTGTTTGCTTCTTCTTGACGACGTCGCCGACCTCGACGAACGGGGGCGATGTCGGAGAGGGGGCCCGGTAGAACGTTCCGACGATGGGGGAGGCGATGACGTGGGCGTTTCCCTTGGCCTCCAGCTCGGCTTCGGCCAAAGCCGCGGAGCCGGCCTCGGCGGCCGGGGAAGCGAAGGAAGAGGCCCGGGGGGAGGCCGTCGGCATCATCGCCCCGGCGGCGTTCTTC